>ENA-OUQW01003216-OUQW01003216.1-human-gut-metagenome-genome-assembly--contig:-NODE-3216-length-12275-cov-4.344926_pt1 | contig 12275 bp, 10 predicted proteins | sample MGYA00248464_ERZ548849 | MGnify/ENA primary metagenome ERZ548849 (study PRJEB26491, sample SAMN04978193) | human gut metagenome | host: Homo sapiens | study: EMG produced TPA metagenomics assembly of... | reverse complement strand
AAGACGCAGGCGTTGTTCAAATGCGTTTCCTGCGGACATCAGGGAAACGCGGACGTCGTGGCTGCGATCAACATCAAAGAGCGCGGACGAGGCTCGTTAGCCTGTGGGGAGTCTGAGAGGAATGCTCAGGCTCAAGTGAATTTGGGCCGATCTAAAAAGCCGGCGCCGAATCAGCAGCAGGAATCCACCGAAGTGATCAGCAGCGCAAGTTGCTGACGCAGTAGAGAATCTCCGTCGTTCACGGCGGAGAGAACGTCAACATATTTTCATTGGTCGTCAGTCCCCCACAGCGACCTTATTCACGGCCCAGCAACATTCTGAAAAGATCTTCATGCCGCTTACCGAACGCCTGAGCAGCCGCGTGGCTGCCGAAGCCCTTGCCCTGGCAGGTTCCGAACCGAGGGGCGTCCCCGCCGTCATCGACACCAACGTCGTGCTCGACCTCATCTACTGGGAAGACCCACATTCTGAGGACTTGAGACGAGCCCTCGAGGAGGGGCGCATCCATGCGCTGCGCTCGGGCGAGGCGGTCATGGAGCTTGCGGAGGTGCTCTCGCGCCCCGCGTTCACGGGCGACGAGGACGAGGCGGCGAGACTCGCAGCGCTCTGGTGCTCGATGAGCGTGCCCGTCGACGAGGAGAAGATCAGGGAGGCGGCCGACGTCATCACGGTCCAGTGCAGGGACCCCCTTGACCAGAAGTTCTTCACGCTCACGCTTGCGGGCGGCGCAAAGCTTCTTGTGAGCAAGGACAAGCTCGTACTCAAGGCCGGCCGCAAGATGCAGCGATACGGCGCCTGCGCCTTCCGTCCCGAAGAGACGGCGGCGAGGCTCGACGCGCTCAGCTGAGCGCGTACTTCGCCATGGCAATGACGTTGACGATGATCCAGAGGGCCACCATGGCGAAGGCGACGTAAAGCGCACCGCGCATGAACTTTCGCAACATGTACGACTCCAAAAAAACAGAGGAAGAAAAAGGCCGATTATTTTAGCCGTTTCCACTCCGTCTGAGAAGCCCCCGTTTCGTGTCCCCCAATCCCGTCGGGACCACCTAGGGAATACACCTTAGCCTGTGCCGCAGGCCATCCGCCGAGTCTCCCTAACCGACTTGACGCGCATCAACGAACCCCGAAATCGTCCGAAACGATACGAAATACCACCAGCGCCACACGCACAGGCGTTTCCCCCGAATCTAGGCAGAATGCCCATCCCCTGAATGCGTCCCGGGGCATCTCGCGATTCCCGAACCAATTCATAGAATGAAGGCTCGGGTTCCGCCTGAGAACCCGGGACCGGGCGAATCATTATTCTTCAACCGCTTGTCCGCAGGATCGTTTCCAAGTGTCCGCATCCTGCCTCCCCGGTCAGAATCATAAGGCCCAGATTCGGACAAACTCCGCCCGAAGACTGCCCCACTTTTCAAGCAAAAACCGGAGTCATCACCGTGGATCAGACCACTCAAATCATTCAGAGCATCAACAGCCTGCTCTGGGGCATGTACGGCCTCATTCCGCTGCTCGTCGGCACGGGCCTGTACTTCACCTTCAAGCTTCGATTCGTTCAGATCAAGCGCTTCGTCATGGCCGCCAGGCACGTCTTCGGCGGCATCACGCTCTTCGGCCGCAAGGCCGACAAGGACGGCATGTCCTCCTTCCAGTCGCTCGCGACGGCCATCTCGGCCCAGGTGGGCACGGGCAACCTCGCCGGCGTGGCCACCGCCATCGCCATGGGCGGTCCGGGCGCCATCTTCTGGATGTGGATCGCCGCCTTCTTCGGCATGGCGACCATCTTCTCCGAAGCCGTCCTTGCCCAGCTCTACCGCACCCGCGACGCTCACGGCCACCTGACCGGCGGCCCGGCCTACTACATCAGCCAGGGTCTCGGCAGCAAGACGCTCGCCGCCTTCTTCTCGGTCGCGATCATCATCGCGCTCGGCTTCGTGGGCAACATGGTGCAGGCCAACTCGATCGCCGGCGCCTTCTACACGGCCTTCAACGTCCCGACCTGGGTCACCGGCATCTTCACCTTCATCATCGCCGGCTTCATCTTCATCGGCGGCATCCGTCGCATCGCCTCGTTCGCCGAAAAGATGGTCCCGATCATGGCCCTCATCTACGTCATCGGCTCGCTCACCATCATCTTCACGAACCTCGAAGGGGTGATGCATGCCTTTGAAATGATCTTCGTGGGCGCCTTCGACCCGATGGCCGCCACCGGCGGCGTCATCGGCGCCGGCATCAAGGAAGCCATCCGCTACGGCGTCGCCCGCGGCCTCTTCTCGAACGAAGCCGGCATGGGCTCGACCCCGCACGCCCACGCCGTGGCCCGCGTCAAGCACCCCGCCGAACAGGGGCTCGCCGCCATCATCGGCCTCTTCATCGACACGTTCATCGTCGTGAACATGACCGCCTTCGTAATCCTCTGCACGGGTTCGCTTGACGGCACGACGACCGGCATCGCGCTCACCCAGAAGGCCTTCACGCTCGGTCTGGGCACGATCGGCAACGGCTTCGTCGCGGTCTGCCTGCTCTTCTTCGCCTTCACGACCATCGTCGGCTGGTACTTCTTCGCCGAGCAGAACGTCAAGTACCTCGTCGGCGTGCGCTACGTCTCGATCTACCGCGTGCTCGTCCTCGCCTTCATCATGGCCGGCTCCTTCCTCCACGTCACCCTCGTGTGGGAGCTCGCCGACCTTTTCAACGGCCTGATGGCGATCCCGAACATCATCGCCCTGATCGGTCTGTCGAAGGTCGTGGGCCGCGCGCTCGAAGACTACGAGAAGAAGTTCCTCGCAGGCGAAACGCCCGAATTCGGCGAACTCGCCCCAGTCCCCGCCGACATCCCGCGCTACAACGGCGCCCCGGCCCAGGACCCCGCGCTCGAACCCAAGCCGCAGCATCACCGTCGCCTTGGCGGCCTGCGCAACCGCTTCCGCCGTCGTCCGCACAATGCGCAGGAAAACGACGCGTAAGCACGGCCCTCACCCAGACCTGAACCCCGCGCTTAGAAAAAGGACCCGCTTCGACGTTCGAAGCGGGTCCCGTTCATTCGCTTGACGGAAAGGACTTACTTGTCCTCGACCGGTTTGGATTCTGCCGACTTGGCAGGCGCCTGACTGCTCTGGCCCTTGGAACCGATGCTCTCAAGCGCCGTGCCGACGTGGTTGGCACCCTTCTTGAGGTCGGTGCCGAAACCGGCGACAGTGTTGCATCCGGCAAGCGCAACGGCGCCGCAGATCATCATGGCGGCAAGCATGATCTTCTTCATATTTACTCCTTGAAAGCGCCGCACCCGCGGCGGCCATGCGTTCAGTTTAGCCCAGCCGCAACGCTCGCGTTCGAACCTCGTACGCCTTGAGACAGTTTGTCCGCGGCGCCCGTCTCTTCCTGCCCATCTTCCTCGAGAAGACCAGCCGCCTCAATCGAACTCATCTTCTTCTGCATCACGTTCTGCCGCGTCTTCATCGCATCGAGGCTCGACTGCGCCTCGGAGAACTTCTTCTGCACCTTCGCGAAGCCCTCGGCAAACTGCAGGAACTCACCCTTGACCTCGCCGAGCACCTTCCAGACCTCGCTCGAACGCTCCTGAAGCGCAAGAGTCACAAAGCCCATCTGCAGGCTGTTGACGAGCGCCGATACGACCGTCGGCCCCGCGGGCGTGATCCGCCAGTCGCGCTGAAGCTTCTCGAAGAGCCCCGGAATCCTGATCACCTCCGCATAAAGTCCCTCGCTCGGCAGGTACATCACGGCGAACTCCGTCGTGTAGGGCGGCCTGACGTACTTGTCATGAATCGACTTTGCCTGCACAAGGACGGCCCTCTCAAGCGCCACCCTCGCTTGGGCGGCCGCAGCCGCATCTGCCCTCGACTCGGCATCAAGCAGGCGTGCATAGTCCTCGACAGGGAACTTCGAGTCCATAGGGAGCCAACAGGGGCCGTCTCCCGAAGCGCCCGGCATCCTCACCGCAAAGTCCACCGCCTCCCGGCTGCCCGGCACGACCCTCACCTGGGCGCCGTACTGCGCTGGCGTGAGGATGTTGGCGAGGATGGCGGCGAGCTGCGTCTCGCCGAAGGTGCCGCGGGTCTTCACGTTTGCGAGGATGCCCTTGAGGTCCCTGACGCTCTCGGCCATCGTACGCATCTCGCCCAGCCCCGTCTGCACGAGGCCGAGCTTCTCGTCCACGGTCCTGAAGCTCGCCGTAAGGCGCTCGGAGAGCGTGCGATCGAGCTTTTCCTGAACCGTCGCACGCATCTCCTCGAGGCGGGCCTCGTTGCCTGCGCGCACCTTCTCAAGGCTGGCGTCCACGCTCGTGCGGATCTCGGAGAACTTGGACTCGAGCTTGGCGCCGAGCGCTTCGCTCGCCGATGCATTCGTCTCGATGATCTTCGCGAAGCGCGCGTCCACCAGCCCCTGCAGCTCAAGGAGCTGGCGGTTCATCACCTCGCGCGTCTCGGCAAGCGACTGTCTGGCCGTCTCGTTGAGCGTACGCACCTCGGCCGCGCTCCTGTTCTGCTGCTCGGTGAGGTAGCCGGTCAGCCCCGCCAGCGTCTGCGAGACGCCGCGCTCGACGTTGAGGACCGCCTGTTGCACCTCCTGGCGCTCGCTCCTCACCCCCGTGAGGATCGCCTCAATCATCTCGTCCTGCTCGTCGCGCCGCAGGTTCTCCGAAGTCTGGATCTTCAGAAGGCGCATTTCGAGCACGAGCCAGACCACAGCGGCGGCGAGAAAGGCGCACAGGCCCGTAAGTATCAGAAGAAGCGTGTCGGTCGTCATGTCGGCATTCGGAAAAAGTGCAGGGGCGCTCGCCCCGTTCGGAACGCTATCTTAGCCGAGCCTGCGAAAAGACTCATGCCTCGCACGACGCGTGCCGAGAATGCAAAAAGGCCTCCGCCTCCCGAAGGAGGAAGAGGCCCTGAATCAAGCCCTTGAGAGCGGATTACTTGGCGGTCGGGACCTTGCTGGCCACGCCTTCAACGAAGTACATCATCTGCTGGAGTTCTTCGTCAGTGGCGACCTTGCCTTCCGGAATCATGACCTTGCCTTCATTGCTGACAACCGGACCCGTGAACGGATGGAACTCGCCCTTTTCAAGCTTGGCGTAGGTGGCCTTGATGCGGGAGGCGACGTTTTCCGGAGCCTTCGGGGTCATGTCGGCAAGCTCAATCATGTGGACGTTCGCGCCGCCCCAAACCGGGGTGTTGTCCCACTTGCCGTCAAGCACCTTCTGGATTTCGTTCGTGTAGTACTCCTCCCAGCGGTGCACGACGCCGCCGAGAAGCATCGTCGGAGCAGCCTTGTGCATGGCGGAGTTGTAGGAGATGACCGGAACCTTGGCTTCTTCGCAGGTGGAGGCGACGGCCGTGGAGTTCGTGTGATGCGTGATCACGTCGGCCTTCATGCCGATGAGGGCCTTCGTGGCGTCGGCTTCCTTGCCCGGATCGTACCAGGAGGACGTCCAGACGACGCGGACCTCGATGTTCGGGTTCACGGCGCGGGCGCCGAGCGTGTAGGCGTTGATGCCCTGGAACACTTCGGGAATCGGAAGGGCGGCGACGTAGCCGAGGATGTTGGTCTTCGTCGTGGCGGCGGCGAGCATGCCGGCGAGGTAGCGGCCTTCATAGAAGCGGGCCGTGTAGTTCTTGACGTTCTTGCTCGTCTTGTAGCCCGTGGCGTGCTCGAAGTAGACGTTCGGGAACTGCTTGGCGACCTTCATGACGGAGTTCATGTAGCCGAACGACGTCGCGAAGATGATCTTGTTGCCCTGCTGGGCGAGGTCGCGGATGACGCGCTGGGCGTCGGCATTTTCAGGGATGTTCTCGATCCAGGTCACCTTGATCTTGTCGCCGAACTTCTCTTCGACGAACTTGCGGGCGATGTCATGCTGGGAGGACCAGCCTTCCTCGTTGGCCGGGCTGACGTAGACGAAGGCGACCTTCAGCGGCTCGTCCTTGGCGAAGACGGCGACCGGGGCGGCGTTGAGCGCGACGGCGGTGGCGCCGGCGAGGCAGAGCTTGAAGGCAGTACGTTTTTGCATGGATGAATTCTCCTGAAGACAGAAGTAAAAGAATCAATGGCTAGTTTAGCCAAGAAGGCAGGACATGCCTACCTTCTCGCCAGGTGAAATTCTTAGCTGCGCGGCGCGAACGGCTTGCCGAGCGAGGCGGGCACGTTGAGGCGGATCCAGGCGGGATTGCGGCTGATGAGAACCAGCACGAGAATCGTCGCGATGTACGGCGTCATGGCCATGAACTGCGGCGCGATGTCGATGCCCATGCCCTGAACCGCGAACTGAAGCATCGTGACGCCGCCGAAGAGGTAGGCGCCGACGAGCACGCGCGCGGGACGCCAGGTGGCGAACGTGACGAGCGCAAGTGCGATCCAGCCTCGGCCCGCAACCATGCCCTCGACCCAGAGCGGCGTGTAGACGAGCGAGAGGTAGGCGCCCGCAAGCCCCGCCATCATGGCACCGAAGAGCACGGCCCAGAAGCGGATGAGGCGCACGGGATAGCCGAGCGCGAATGCAGATTCGGGAGACTCGCCGACGGCTCGGAGAATGAGGCCGGGACGAGACTTGAAGAGGAAGTACCAGACGCCCGCGATCATCGCAAGCGCGGCATAGGCGAGCCAGTGCTGGGAGAAGAACGCCTCGCCGAGGAACGGAATGCCCTCGAGGCCCGGAATGCCGAGCGGAGCGCGGCCGGGAAGCGCGGCGCCCTGCAGGGACTGGCCGAGGAAGGCCGAGAGCCCCGTGCCGAAGAGCGTGAGCGCAAGACCTGCGGCGTACTGGTTGGCGCGAAGGCCGATCGTGAAGAACGCAAAGAGCAGGCCGAGCAGAAGGCCTACGCCCATGCCCGCGAGAAAGCCGAGCTCGAAGCTGCCCGTGGCATGCGTCACCGCAAAGCCCGAAACGGCGCCCATGAGCATGATGCCCTCAATGCCGAGGTTGAGCACGCCCGACTTCTCATGAATGATGATGCCGACGGCGGCGATGAGAAGGGGCGTCCCCGCGTTGAGCGTGGAGGAAATGATCGATGCGGCGAGACTCATCAGGCAGCCTCCTTCTTGAAGCCGATCCACTTGAACTGATAGAAGATCATCGTATCGCAGGCGAGTATAAAGAAGAGAAGAAGGCCCTGGTAGACGCCCGTGATCGAGGACGGAAGGCCGAGGCGGCTCTGCGCGAGCTCGCCGCCTAGATAGAAGAGCGCCATGATGAACGCGGCGGGCACGCAGCCCAGCGGCGTCAGGCGCCCCACGAAGGCGACGATGATAGCTGCGAAGCCATACCCCGGAGAGATGGTCGGGGTGAGCTGGCCGAGCGGACCCGCGGCCTCGATGCCGCCGGCAAGCCCCGCGAGGGCGCCGCAGATGAGCATCGAGATCCAGATCAGGTGACCCGGACGGTAGCCCGCATAACGGGCGGCGAGCGGCGCCATGCCGGAGATCTTGAACTCCATGCCGATCTCCATCTTGTCCATGAGGACCCAGATGCCGAGCGCGGCGATGACGGCCATCAGGGCGCCGGCGTGCAGGCGGGTGCCCTCGAGGATGACGGGCAGGAGCGCGCCGCTTTCAAAGAGCGCGGTCTGCGGGAAGCCGAAGCCGTCGGGATCGCGAAGCGGCCCTTGGACGGCCCAGGAGAGCAGGAACTGCGCCACGTAGACGAGCATGAGCGAGACAAGAATCTCGTTGGCGTGGAACTTGTGGCGAAGAAGCGCCGTGATCGCGCCCCAGAGAGCGCCGCCGAGCGCAGAGGCCAGCATGACGAGGACGACGAACCAGGGGCCCGTCGTGTCGTTGCACATCAGGGCGACCGCGCCGCCCGCAATGGCGCCCGCAACGAGCTGGCCCTCGGCGCCGATGTTCCAGACGTTGGCGCGGAAGCACACCACGAGGCCCACGGAGCAGAGCAGCAACGGCGTCATCTTGACGCACACCTCGGCCCAGCCGCTCAGGCTGTCGAGCGGAGAGATGAAGAAGGTGACGAGGGCCTCGACGGGATCCTTGCCGAGCGCGGCGAAGATCACGGCGCCCGCGACGACCGTGAGCAGGAGTGCAAGCGCGGGCGACAGCCAGCGCAGGCTGCGGGCGGGCTCCTGACGCGAGGTCATGGCAATGGGGAAATTCATGCTTCGCCTCCTTCATGACCGGACGCGCCGGCGGGGCCGTCGGGCCAGAGACCGGACATCCAGCGACCGACGATTTCAATGTTCATTTCAGACTTGGGAACGGCGGGAGAGAGATGACCGCGGTACATGACCGCGATGCGGTCGCAGATCTCGAAGAGTTCGTCGACTTCCTCGGAAACGACGAGCACGGCCGCGCCGTCCTCGCGCAAGCGCATCAGCGCGTTGCGGATCGTGGCGGCGGCGCCGACGTCGACGCCCCAGGTGGGCTGATTGACGATGAGCACGCCCGGATTCTGAAGAATCTCGCGGCCCATGATGAACTTCTGCAGATTGCCGCCCGAGAGGCCGCCCGCATGCTTCTGCGGGGACGGGGTCTTCACGTGGAAGCGCTCGATGATCTTCTCCGTGAAGCGCAGGGCCTTCTCCTCGAGAATGAAGCCGTGCTTCACGAGGTCGTCGCCCGTGAGATAGGTGTTCGTCTGGAGCGAGATTTCGGGCACGGCGGCGTGGCCGAGGCGCTGCTCGGGCACGTAGCGTAGGCCGAGGCGGCGGCGGTCACGGGTGCCGAGGCTGCCGACGGGCTTGCCGAAGAGCATGACGCCCTCGTCGGCGACGGGGGCCTCGCCCGCAGCGACCGCCATCAGGCGCGCCTGACCGTTGCCCGAGATGCCGGCGACGCCGACGATCTCGCCCTTGCGCACGGCCACGGAGACGTTCTCGATGCCGCACACGCGCAGCGAGCCTGGATAGCTGACATCCTTCATCTCGAAGACCACTTCGCCCGGCGTGCCCGAGGCCTCGCGGATCGCGGGCGGCTCGGCGCCGATCATCAGACGGGCAAGCGACGCCTCGGTCTCGGCCTTCGGATTGACGGACGAGACGATCCTGCCCGCACGCAGCACGACGCAGCGGTCGGCGAGCTCGCGGATTTCGTCAAGCTTGTGGGAGATGAAGAGAATGGAGACGCCTTCCTCAGCCAGACGGTGGAGCGTCACGAAGAGCTTCCTGACGGCCTGGGGCACGAGCACCGAGGTGGGCTCATCAAGAATGAGGAGCTTGGGATTCGTCATCAGGGCGCGGATGATCTCCACGCGCTGGCGCTCACCCATCGAGAGCTCGTAGACGACCGCAGCGGGATCCACCTCAAGGCCGTACTTCTCGCCGAGCGTCTTCACCTCCTCGGAGATTTCGGCCGTGGAGCGGCCGGGCGGAAGCCCGAGGGCCACGTTCTCGGCCACCGTCAGCGTGTCGAAAAGCGCGAAGTGCTGGTGCACCATCGCAATGCCGCTCGCACGCGCTTCGGCAGGACTCGATACGTCGAGGGGCCTGCCGTCGAACTCGAGGCTCCCCTCGTCGGGGCGCACCGAGCCGTAGATGATCTTCATGAGGGTGGACTTGCCGGCGCCGTTCTCTCCGAGGACGGCGAGCACTTCACCGGACGCGATATCCATGTTGATGCCGTCGTTGGCAACGATCCCCGGGTACCGCTTGGTGATATTTTTCAGGCTGAGACGTGGATGCATGCTGAGGCAGGACGCAGGGTCGGGCGTCCGTGTCAAAAACTTGTTCGGTCCGGCCCCGCCGCCGCAAGGCGGGCGACCCCGGATTTAAACACGTAATTTTATCGTTCCGCAGACACGTTGTCTAACATCAAGCACCCCTTATAAAGTCGAGCCGAGAAAACCCGCGGTTTTAACTGCCGGGATGATAGGCGCTCAAATCCCCTTCGCACAAACTCGTGCGAAGCATGCGTCCTCGAAAAGGACGGTGTAGGATTGAAGTCATGAAAGCCAACATCGCCTACAAGTTCGAACTGATGCCTACCCGGGAGCAGAAGCGAATCTTCGCTCAAGCTGCCGGCTGTCGGCGTTTCGTGTGGAACAAGGCGATAGAACTGCAGAAGCGGTGCCTTGAACAAGAGGTTCCTTTTCTCAAGTACACGGAGCTGGCCGGACGGTTGGTGCTGTGGAAAAAGGAAGACGACATGTTGTGGTTGCAGGAAGCGCCTTCTCAGGCACTTCAACAGTGCCGTTTTCCCGTGACGGGGAGGCGACTTGATGCAGACGACAAAAGAAACGGCGGACTCCCGAGTGGGAGCCCGCCGTTGTTACTGGTGGGTCCCGCCTCCTTGCGAGAGGAGACGGGGGAGAGAGGCTTTAGAACGTGTAGAGGACGTTCACGCTGCCGGTGCCGCCGCGGCGGTCGCCGGCATAGCCCTTGAGGCCCACGCCGATGGTCCAGGGACCGTTGGCTTCGGGTTTCATGGTGAAGCCGAGGTCGACGATGGCGCTGTCGCCCTTGAGGCTCGGCGCATCAAGCGCGGCGGTGGCGCCCGCGAACTTCAGCTCGCCCTCGGCCTTGCCGTCGAAGACGTGCTCGTATGCGAGGCCGGCGTACCAGTCGAAGGTCTGGAAGGCGCCTTCAAGACGAGCGCCGAGGCGGACCGCATGGGTCGTCGTGTCGTCCATGGAGAAGCGTTCCTTCGCATCGCTTTCGAGCGTGACGTCGTCGCCCTCGACATAGGAGAGGAGGTAGCGGCCGTAGGCGTCGAGCTTGACGTCGGGCGTCAAGTCAAAGACGTAGCCCGCGCCGATGTGAGCCGTCGCATAGAGGCCGTCGGCGTCGTACTTCGCGGTGCCCGTGCCGTAGGAGCCGTCGAATTCGGTCGAGATCTGGCCGAGGCGGACGGCGCCGTCGAGGTAGAAGGGCGACTGGAAGTCATAGCGCATCGCGGCGCCCACGCCGTAGTAGTCGTGGTCGGCGTCGGCTTCGGTGGAGGCGACGTGCGATTCGGACGAGGCCCAGCCGGCTTCAACGAAGCCTGCGAGCGTCAGGTTGTTGATGCGGCCGGCCGTACCGACGGCAAGCGAGAAGCCCTCGACGTCAACATGCGAGCCCGTTTCGTAGCGGTTGTAGCCGCCGGCCATCGCGCCGAAGGCCGTGAACGAGCCTTCCTTCGCGGCGGCGCGGATCGAGCGCATGCCTTCGTCGGCGACGAATTCGGCACCCTGCGTCACGAAGGCGACGGAGCCGAGCTGGGCTTCGGCGAGCGTCTTCGAGCTCTCGAAGACCTTCACGGAAGAGGCGCGGATCGTCTGGGCCGTGCCGCCCGTGCCGATCACGATGCCGGCATCGGTGAGGAGCAGGTCGGTGCTGTCGATGGCATCCTTGCCGAGGTCGTAGACCACGTCGCCGAAGGCGTTCTCGAGGGTCACCGTGGTTTCGGCGGCCGTCTTGTACTTGCCGTCAACGAGGAGCGTGCCCGAAGCGACGTTCCTGGCGACGATGTCCTTGTCGCCGGACATGTCGAACGAGGCGCCTTCCTTCGTGAGCGTCAGGATCGCCTCGCCGGCGGGCGTGCCGGTGCCGTCGAAGACGATTTCAGAGGCCTTGCCGCCCGTGATCGCGCCGACGGTGTTGCTGCCTACAAGATAAAGAGACGTTTCCGTGTCCTGCTTGGCCGAAATCTGGAGCGTGCCCATCTTGGAGTTGATGAGGTTGATCGTGCGCTGGGTCTTGTTCGCTTCAGCATCACCCGCGCCCGTGTCGGCTTCGGCGAGGCGCATGAGCGCTGCGTTAACGGAGGGCTCGAAGGATTCGGTCGAAACGATGCCGGTGACATCGGCGCCGTCAAGCGTGATGACGGAGCTTTCGACCGTGACGTTGCTCTGTGCGTCGGCCTTGTTGCCGCCGCCGTAGACGTTGCCGAAGATCTTCGAGTTGGCGATCGTCACCTCGGAGGTCTTGACCGTGGAGGTCGCGCCCTGTGCGGCGTAGCCGCCGGCAAAGACGTTGACTTGAGAGTCCGCAGCACCGAGCGTGGCGTCGGCGATCGTGAGACGGGTGCTGTTGACGGAGGCAGCAGTCTTGGCGCCATGGGCAAAGCCGCCGGCGTAGATGTCGCCGGAGAGCTTGACGCCCTTGCCTGCGATCGTCATGTCGACGTTTCCAACGGTGGCTTCCACCTTGTTGGTGGTTACCGTACTCTTGGAATATGCCACGCCGCCACCCACGACGGAGGCCGGAATCCCGAAGTCGTCAAGACCGCTGTTGTGATCCATGGTGTTGATCGTGCCGCCAGTAATATTGGCTGCCACATTTTCAACGTGGGTCGTCACAACGGCGTCGGTCAGTGCAGAGCTGGTGTAC
>ENA-OUQW01003211-OUQW01003211.1-human-gut-metagenome-genome-assembly--contig:-NODE-3211-length-12294-cov-6.252553_pt1 | contig 12294 bp, 10 predicted proteins | sample MGYA00248464_ERZ548849 | MGnify/ENA primary metagenome ERZ548849 (study PRJEB26491, sample SAMN04978193) | human gut metagenome | host: Homo sapiens | study: EMG produced TPA metagenomics assembly of... | reverse complement strand
TCAAGTACGAGGGCGGCAAGCAGATCCAGGTGGACCTGCCGGACATCGGCCACCGTTTTCAGGGCCTGATCGAGGCCATGAGCGAAGCCATCGCCGAAACGGACGATGAGCTGATGGAAAAGTTCTTCGGCGGCGAAGCCTTCACCACCGAGGAGATCGTGGAAGGCATGCGCAAGGGCGTCAAGGACGGCCTGATCACCCCCGTGTTCTGCGGCAGCGCCGTGAACCAGCAGGCACTGGATATGCTGCTGTTCAACATGCACAAGCTGCTGCCCAGCCCGGAGCACGACGGTGCTACCCTGGCCGAGGACGCCAACGGCGAGCCTGTGGAGCTCCACTGCACCGAGGCAGAGCCCACCGCCGCCTATGTGTTCAAGACCGTGGCCGACCCGTTCGTGGGCAAACTGAGCTACCTGCGTGTGGTCAGCGGCAAGGTGACCGCCGGTGAGCCGCTGGTCAACGCCCGCACCGGCGAGCCGGAAAAGATTGGCAAGCCCCTCACCGTCATCGGCAAGAAGCAGGTGGACGCCGACGGCATCGGTGCCGGTGACATCGGTGCAGTGGCCAAGCTGGTGACCGCCAGGACCGGCGACACCCTGTGTGACGCTTCCCGCGTGGTGAAGCTGCCCGCCCCCGTGTTCCCGCAGCCCAGCCTGTTCATGGCCGTCACCGTGGCCAAGAAGGGCGATGAGGGCAAGATCAGCAGCGCGCTGGCCCGCCTGATGGAAGAGGACCCCACCCTGAGCTACCAGAACAACGCCGAGACCCATCAGCAGGTGATCGGCGGCCTGGGCGAGCAGCACCTGGACGTGGTCAAGGCCAAGCTGAAGAACAAGTTCGGCGTGGAGATCGGCCTGGAAGCTCCCCGCATCGCCTATCGTGAATCCATCCGCAAGGCCTGCCAGAAACAGGGCCGCCACAAGAAGCAGACCGGCGGCCACGGCCAGTTCGGTGATGTTGTCATCAACTTTGAGCCCTGCGACAGCGAGCAGGTGGTGTTTGAGGAAAAGGTGTTCGGCGGCAGCGTGCCCAAGAACTTCTTCCCGGCTGTAGAAAAGGGTGTCCGCCTTGCCGCCGAAAAGGGCGTGCTGGCCGGTTATCCCGTGGTCGGCCTGAAGGCTACCCTGCTGGATGGCAGCTACCACCCCGTGGACAGCTCCGAGATGGCCTTTATCATGGCTGCAAAGCTGGCCTATAAGGCTGCAATGCCCGAGGCAGGCCCCGTCATTCTGGAGCCCATCCACACCCTGAAGGCCCATGTCCCCAACGACAACACCGGTGACATCATGGGCGATGTGACCAAGCGCCGCGGCCGCGTGCTGGGCATGGAGCCCGACGAGGACGGCCTGCAGACCATCATCGCCGAAGTGCCGCTGGCTGAGCTTGCAAACTTTACCACCTTCATCCGGCAGACCACCCAGGGCCGCGGCTGGTTCACCACCGAGTTTGCCCGCTACGAGATCCTGCCCGAAATGCTGGTGCCCGCCGTGGTGGAGCAGGCCAAGAAGCTGGGCAACCTGGATGAGAGCGCCGACGACTGAGCCGCTTTCTGACCGTTCCTGAATAACGACATTCCCGTAAGCCCCGTTGACACCTTTCCCTCTGTCGGCGGGGCTTTTTGCTGCGGGTGCGGTTTGTGCCGCCCCTTGACAAGCGCCACAAAAATCCCGTCCGAAGCAGTTCAGACGGGATTTTTTCTTGTGCATTTTACGTTCTGGAAACGGAGATCAGCCCTTCATGGGCACAAAGCCCACCAGGTCCTTGATGACCTCCCCGGCAATGATCAGCCCTGCCACCGAGGGCACAAAGGCGTTGGAGCCCGGCACTGCACGGCGCACAGTGCACTTGCGCTGGGTGCCCGGGGGGCAGATGCAGTGGTTCTTGCAGCTGATGGAGTCGTCCTCGATGGGGGTCATGGCGGGCTCCTTGGAGTAGACCACCTTCAGGTGCTTGATCTTGCGCTTGCGGCACTCGGTGCGCATCACCTTGGCCAGCGGGCAGACCGAGGTCTTGTAGATGTCGGTCACCTCAAAGCGGGTGGGGTCCATCTTGTTGCCTGCGCCCATGGAGCAGATGATGGGCACCCCGGCTTCCTTGCACTTCATCACCAGAGCCAGCTTGCCGGTGACGGTGTCGATGGCGTCCACCACATAGTCGAACTGGGAGAAGTCGAAGCTGTCCTGGGTCTCCGGGCCGAAGAAGGTCTTGTAGGTAGTGACCTTGATGTCCGGGTCAATGTCGTGGACGCGCTCCTCGGCCACATCCACCTTGAATTTGCCCACGGTCTTGCGGGTGGCAATGATCTGGCGGTTGAGGTTGGTCAGGCAGACCTTATCGTCGTCGATGAGGTCCAGTGCGCCCACACCGCTGCGGGCCAGTGCCTCCACCGTGTAGCCGCCCACACCGCCGATGCCGAACACGGCCACGCGGGAATTGTGCAGCTTTTCCATTGCCTCTGCGCCCAGCAGCATCTGGGTGCGGGAATACTGATCTTGCATTGCGTTTTGTCTCCTTGTTACTTTTCCACTCTCGTAATGATGCCGCCGCCCAGCACCACATCCCCCTGATACAGCACCACCGACTGGCCGGGCGTGGGGGCGCGCTGGGGCTGCTCAAACTCCAGCCGGAAGCCGTTTTCCGCCGGGTAGACAGTGGCGGCCTGCTCGGTCTGGTGGTAGCGGGTGCGGGCCGTGACCCGCAGCGGTCCGGTCAGCTCCGGGATGGCGATCCAGTTCACATCCTCCGCATAGACGATACGGTCGAACAAAGCACTCTCCGGGCCGACGGTGACCGTGTTGGCCTGCATGTCCTTGCCGCAGACGTACACCGGGGCCCCCAGTGCCAGCCCAAGGCCTTTGCGCTGGCCCAGCGTGTAACGCACCGCACCGTTGTGGGTGCCCACCACCTTGCCGCTCTTGTCCAGAAAATCGCCGGCGGGGTAGTGCTTGCCGGTAAAGCCCTCCATAAAGCGGGCATAGTCGCCGTCGGGCACAAAGCAGATGTCCTGGCTGTCGTGTTTGCGGGCATTGATGAAATGATGCTGCTCGGCGATGGCACGCACCTCGGTCTTGTGCAGGGCCCCCAGCGGCAGGCGCACATGAGCCAATTGCTGCTGGGTGAGGTTGTACAGCACATAGCTCTGATCCTTGCCCTCATCCAGCCCCTTTTTGAGCAGCCAGCGGCCGGTGTCCGGGTCCTGTTCCACCCGGGCATAGTGGCCGGTGACCACATATTCCATGCCGTGGGCCTGCGCCCAGTTCAAAAGATGGTTGAACTTCATGTATTTATTACAATCAATGCAGGGGTTTGGGGTGCCGCCGGCCTCATACACCCGGACAAACTTCTCGATGATCTGTTCCCGGAAGTCGGCGGTGAAGTCCAGCACCTCGTAAGGGATATCCAGGGCAAAGGCCACCTCGGCGGCGTCCTCGATGTCCTTTTCCGAGCAGCAGGTATGGAAACCGGACTGCCCCAGCATCTCGTTATGGGTCAGGCGCATGGTGATGCCGGTGCAGTCGTACCCGTCCCGCTGCATCAGCCAGGCAGCCACCGAGCTGTCCACGCCGCCGCTCATGGCAATGAGGGCGCGCGGGGGCCGGGGCGCAGAGTTCTGTGTGGTCATAGCTTCTCCTTTGGCGTGTTCAACACACTAAAATAGTAGTATAATAGTAACGCGGTAAAAACCAGTTGTCAAGACGCAGAAATTTGCCCTGCGGCGTCCAGCAGGCACTGCCGCTCGTTGAGCAGCTGCCCCCGGATGACCGCGTCCAGCAGGGCTTCCAGCGTCCTGCGCAGGCCGGGCCCTGCCGGGATGCCCGCCGCCATCAGGTCGCGGCCGTTCACGGCCAGCTGGCTGACCCGGCAGCACACGCCGTCGGCGTCCAGCTGTGCGGCCAATTCTGCCTGCGCGGCAAAATCAGCCGCCTGTTCCGGCTCCATGGCAGCGCCCAGCGCCGCCAGCCGCTGTACGGTGTGCAGGTCGTACCGGCCCAGCAGTTTCCGGATGCGGATGACCGTATCGTGGGCAGCGGGAGCTTGTCCGGGAGCGGTGGAAGCTTCCCTCACCAGCACCGCCGTCTGCTCGATGCAGGCGTTGGAGCAGCGCAGGCGTTTCAGGGCCTTGCGGGTGCCGTCCTCGCCAAGGCTCATCAGCAATGCGGCCCACCGCACGGGCAGGTCCTCTATGCCCGCCGGGCAGGCATCCACCACCGGCTTTGCGGCCTGCAAGGCCGGGGCGGAAAGCTCTGGAATAATAACTTTTAGTATTTTTTCATCAAGATATGCCGCTGGGGCGGGTGCTGCCAGCAATTTAGACAGCTCTTCTTCGATCCGCTCCACCGACACGCAGTCCAGATGGGCACACAGTGCCCGGGCCGCCTGCCCGGTGGGCGGGTCGATGGCAAAGCCGAACCGCGCCGCGAACCGGTACAGCCGCAGGATGCGCAGGGCATCCTCTTCAAAGCGGGTGGCGGGGTCGCCCACGGCCCGCAGGATGCCCTGCTGCAGGTCCTGCTGCCCTCCAAAGGGGTCGATGAGCCCCTCGGCATCGTTGTAGGCCATGGCATTGATGGTAAAGTCCCGCCGGGCCAGGTCCTGCCGCACATCCGGCACAAAGTGTACCTCGTCCGGGTGGCGGCCGTCGGTATAGGCCCCCTCGGTGCGGAAGGTAGTGGTCTCGTACAGCTGGCCGCCGTACTTGATGGTCACGGTGCCGTGCTGCAGCCCGGTGGGGATGCACTGCCCCTCCCCGAACAATGCCAGCACCTGCTCCGGCCGGGCACTGGTGCAAAGGTCCCAGTCCTGCGGGGTGCGCCCCAGCAGACTGTCCCGCACGCAGCCGCCCACCGCGTAGGCCGCATATCCGGCCCCGTGCAGCCGGGCCAGCAGAGCCGCCGCACCGGCGTCCAATCGGATGTTTTGCATGGGTCACGCCTCCTCGTACTGCAGGGTGATCTGCATCCCGTCTGCGCCGCACACTGCCGCCGGGAAGATGCTCTGCGCCTGGGGCAGATCTGCTTCCGGGTCGGTGATCATGGGGGAATAGTGGGTCAGCCAGAGGCGATGCGCCCCGGCGCGGGCCGCCAACGCGGCGCTCTGCCCAAAGGTGCTGTGCCCCCACTGAGCTGCCTGGGCTTCCTGTTCCGGAAGCGCATAGGTGGCGTCGCAAATCAGCAGGTCAGCGCCCTGTGCGGCCTGCTCCAGCGCGGCGCAGGGGGCCGTGTCGCCGGAGAATACCATGCTCAGCCCCCGGCGCGGCGCGCCCAGCACCTCCGCCGGGGCCACGGTACGGCCTTTCACGAGAACGCTCTGCCCCTGCTGCAGAAGTTTCCATTGCTGCACCGGCACCCCCAGCGCCCGGGCCCGGGCCGGGTCGAACCGGCCTGCCCGGGGCAGCTCCAACCGATAACCCACGCTGGGCACCCGGTGCCGAGTGGCAAAGGGACGCAGCACAGCACCCGCCGGCCAGCCCTCCGACAGCGCATCCAGTGCCAGCGGCCCGTCTGCTTCCTGCAGGCGCACGGCATAGGGCAGCGGCCCGGTGAGGGCACGCACGGCGCTCCAGATGCCGGCAAGCCCTTTCGGCCCCACCAGCAGCAGCGGCCGGGTGCGGCCCTGGGCCCCCAGCGTCTGCAGCAGACCCGGCAGGCCGAAGATGTGGTCGCCGTGATAATGGGTCAGACAGACGGTGTCCGCACGCATCAGGTTGACCCCGGCACGGCGGGCCGCCGCCTGGGTGCCCTCGCCGCAGTCGAACAGCAGGCCGTGGCCGCCGCAGGCTGCAAAGGCCGTACTGAGGGCGCGGTCCGGCAGCGGCATGGTGGCGGCAGTGCCCAGTAAGGTGATCGTCAGCATAAAAACTCCTTCAGCTCAGATGGTTCTCTTGTTATGATACCACAGCGGCCCCGCCTGCACAATCGTCTGCGGCCCTGCATAGGATGGGCAAATGCAAAAAAGGAGGCGCAGACCATGCGATACCGGCCCGGAGCACACCGTTCCTTCCGCCCACGGCACCGGCACTGGCTGCGCGGGCTGCTGCTGGCCGTGCTGGTGCTGGCGGTGCTGTTTCTGTTGTACGGCTGCGCCGTGCAGCGGCTGATCTATTCTTCCCGCGGGACAATGATCTTTCTGCCGGAACGGCCGCTGCTCTGAACAGCAAAAGAGGGACGACTGCCGTCGTCCCTCTGGGGTGGGTCACATCAGTAATTGATCTTCTTCAGCTCAAAGTAGCTCTGGGGGTGTGCGCACACCGGGCACTTGAGCGGAGCCGACTTGCCGATGAAGGTGTAGCCGCAGTTCCGGCACTGCCACAGCTGCTGCTCTTCGCGGGCGAACACCTTCTGGTTCTTCAGGTTCTCGGCCAGGGCGCGGTAGCGCTCCTCGTGCTCCTTCTCGATCTGTGCCACCATGGTGAACAGGGCTGCGATCTGGTTGAAGCCCTCTTCCTTGGCCTCCTTGGCCATGCGGGGGTACATCTCGGTCCACTCGTCGTGCTCGCCGCCGGCAGCCATGTCCAGGCAGGTGAGCGTGTCGGGGATGGCACCGCCGCACAGCAGCTTGAACCAGATCTTGGCATGCTCCTTCTCGTTGCCGGCGGTCTCCTCAAAGATGGCAGCCAGCTGCTCATAGCCTTCCTTCTTGGCCATGCTGGCAAAGTAGGTGTACTTGTTGCGTGCCTGGCTCTCGCCTGCAAAGGCTTCCCACAGGTTTTTCTCGGTCTTGGTACCCTTGAGTTCCATACTCTCTTCTCCTTTTGTTCTTCGGTGTCTGTATCGGCAGCCCCACTGCGGGGCTTCAGGTCCTTGTCTCTGAACAGAGTATACCACAAACGGTGAAGAAAATCAAGAATCATTCCTATTTATTTTGAGAATTATTTTCAGTTATGATGTTTCAGGGCGCACACGGCGATGCTCAGGGCGCTCCATGCCGCCTGATACATCAGCACATAGGTCACCGGCAGCTGCCAGATGCTGCGGGCGCTGGTGAGCAGCACCGCAATGGCCACCGAGAACAGCACCGACACCATCTGCACCGTGGTGGCCGTGGTCTCGGCGTTCTGGGCCTTGTCGGCGGCGCGCAGGCCGCCGGTCAGGCTGGCAAAGCCTTTCTGATGGTACATGCAGCAGGGCGCATCCTCGGCCGGGGCGGCCTCGAGGGCGGCGCACTGCTCCTGATCCAGCAGGGTGACCATGCCCTCCGGCAGGCGGTAGGCCTCGGTGATGTGCTTTGCGGTCAGGCTGGGGTCCAGACTGGTGACCAGCAGACGGATGTTCTCCTGCTGCAGGGCGGCAAGGCTGCGGGCGATGTTGCGGCCGCCCACATAGCGGATCACGAACATGGCATGCACGTTGCCGGACACCGCCAGATACAGGATCTGCAGCTCCCCGTTTTTGGAGTGCTGGTTCTCGTAGTCCTCGTCCGGCAGGGCCACGCCCTCCTGCTCCAGGAAACGGCGGGTGCCGATCTGGATGTGGTTGTTGTCGCACCAGGCGGCAAAGCCCAGCCCGCGGTGGATCTCCAGATCCTTGACAGGGAACAGGATGTCAGTGCGGTCCTCAATGATCTGACGGAACAGCCCCTGCAGAGTACCGCCGCTCTGGTTGAGCACGCTGGCCGCGTACAGGATGGCGCGGTCGATGCGGCCGCCCTTGAAGATGCGGATATCCTCCAGCACCACGCTGTCGGCGGCAAACAGGTCCTCGGCATCCACCTGAAGGGTGTCGATGCCGCCCAGTTCCTGAATGGCCGCCCAGCCGGGCACCACGGCCCCCACGGCACCGGCGGCACGCTGCAGGCGCAGCGCGGCCATGCCGGCGATGAGGGTGGAGGACAGGGGTGCGCCCATGCACAGCACCGCCGTCAGGGCGGCAGCGGCCAGCTTCACGTCACGGCCTACCACCAGACACAGCAGGGCGCTGAGCAGGGCCACGCCCAGCAGGATGTACCCGTTCTTCTGTGCACGGCGTTCCCCGGCGCGCTCGTCCAGACTCTGTGCCACAAAGCCTTCGTCCGCCGTCCGGGGGCGGCTCAGCAGCACCCAGGGGTCCTTCTGTTCCAGATCCCGTGCCAGTGCCCGGATCAGGTCCTTGTCCCGGGTGCGATACGCTCCCTGCAGGTCGGTGGCTTCGCCCAGCAGTTCATAGCCGCCACGCACGGCAGACAGCATCACCCGGCTGCCCAGCAGCGCCAGGAACAGCCCCAGGGCTGCAACGCCGGTGAGGATGGACAGGCCCTCGGTGGTGCGGTAGGAGTTGGCCGTGAGCAGGGCCGTGACGGCCTGCAGCAGCGCCGCCACAGCGGCCAGCGCGGGCATCGTCTCTGCCGAGGGGCGGCCCCGCAGGCCGTTCAGGCCGTCGCGCAGGACCGGGAAGCTCACCACCAGGCTGGCGGCATACAGCAGCAGATTGGCGGCGTAGAAGGCCGCCGGGGCGGCATCCGGGTCCAGTGCGGCCAGCGGCGGCAGCAGCCGGTCGGCCACCAGGCCCACATGCAGCAGCACCACGGCCAGGATCCCGGCCAGTACACAGCGCAGGGTAAGCTCTGCACTCATGCGGCGCAGCTTCTCGCCCACGCTCTCGGGGGCTTCGTCCTCCGCCGGCAGGGCGTCCTCCGCCTCGGTTTTCAGCTCCGTCTCTCCGGCACGTTCCGCTTCGGCAGTGTCTGCGGCGGGCGCAGCCACCGGCGTTTCGGTCGGTTCCGTCTCCGGAGCGTCCAGCGGTTCCAGCGGCAGGCTCATGGTATCTTCGTCCGGTTTGGTTTCCGGCTCTGCCTCGGGGGCTTTCACCGGCGCGGCGGGAGATGTTTTCTCCGGGGCTGCCGGTTCTTCCGGGACTTCCGGCTTTTTCTCGTCATCGGCGTCGCCGAACATCCGGAACACCGATTTCTTTTCCGGCAGCGGCTTGTCGGCTGCAAACACCATGGTGGGCCGGGGCGGCTCCGGAGCCTTTTCCGGGGTTTCCGGCTCTTCCGGGTCATCCAGCGGCACATCCACGCTGCGGATGGGCTCCAGCGTTTCCTCCACCGGCTTCGGTTTTGCAGCCATGCCGTTCAGCATGTCCTTGAGCTGCTGCATCTCCTGCTGCTCCTGCTGTTCCTGCGGCAGCAGCACGTCCGGGGCGTTCTTGGGGTTCTGTGCAGCCTTCTTTCGGGGCTTCTCCGGCTGCGGAGCCGGGGCGGCAGGAGCCTTGGGCGGCTCCGGCTTGTTCTCCGGGACAGGCTGCGGGGCCGGTCTGTCCGGCACGGCAGGTTTTTCCGGGGCAGCAGGCACCTCGGCTTTGGGCTGGGGGAAATCCGTGCCCGGGTCTGCGGTGCGCAGGGTCAGGTCCAGATCCAGCGGTTCCTCCCCGTCGGGCTTTGCCAGAGCATCTGCGCCCAGCAGCACCTCACCGGTAGGCAGTTCCAGGTCCGTCCCGGCCTGCGGAGCCTGCTTCGGTTTTGCATGGCCGAACAGCCGCCCGAACAGCCCCTTGTGCTCTTCCGCCGCTTCTTCCTCCCGGCGCACCATCTCGGCCGGGATATCCGCCACGGTGGTGGTGAAGAAATCGCGGAATTTCTCATCGCTTGCGGCGGCACTCTTGTATTGATTTTTTTCCTTAGGCATCCTTGTTCCTCCCGTTCTTCAGATTGGGGTTACGGATCACGCCTGTCACGCATTCTGTGCTGCGCGCTGCGACTGGATCTCGTACAGGATAATGCCGGCCGCCACCGAGACGTTGTAGCTGTCCACACCGGTGCCCTGTGCGGCCATGTCCAGCCGCACCACACCGTCGCACAACTTCTTGACCAGCTGCGACACGCCGCTGCCCTCGCTGCCCAGCACCAGCGCGATGGGGCCGGTGAGGTTGTTCTTGCGCAGGGGCACGCCGTCCATGTCGGCGCAGTACACGAACACGCCCTGCTCCTTGAGGCGGCGAATCGTCTCGCCGATGTTGGCCACGCGGGCCACCGGCAGCCGCTCAGCGGCACCTGCGCTGGACTTGATGACCGTGGGGGTGACCGATGCGCCGCCCCGCTTGGGGATCACGATGCCGTGGGCACCGCACAGCAGAGCGCTGCGCATCACGGCACCCAGGTTGTGGGGGTCCTCAATGCCATCGCTCAGCACCAGGAACGGCGGCTCGCCCTTGGCTTTGGCCGCCACCAGCAGGTCCTCCACGGTGGCATACGCGATCTCGCTGGCAAAGGCGGCCACACCCTGATGGCTCTCGGTGCCGGTCATCAGGCGCAGCTTGTTGGGGTTCACCCGCTTGACGGCTGCCCCGGCCTCCTTGGCCAGTGCGGTATAGTAGGCCGCCACGGCGGGGGCCATGCTCTCCGAAATGAGCACCGTATCCACGCCGGAACCGCTCTTCAGCAGCTCGGTCACCGGATTCTTGCCGTAGACCAGGCTCTCATTCCGGGTCTGCTCTTCCGGTGCACGGCGCGGGCGGCGGGGCTGATTTTTCTCTTCCATTCTATGTTCTCCTTCCGTTTCTATCGGAACGATGCAGCGCATGTTCCCCAGGGCGCGCCGCACCGCTTGCGCAGGCAGCCAGCCCGACGATTTTATCCGATGATAATCCAAGGTAAAGTATAGCATAAGCTGACCGGGTTTGCCAGCAAATTGCCGCTTTTTTGTCGGCTCGACCGGATTTTTTCGCAGCTTGCCAGCGCCCCGGCCCGGTTTTGCAGAATTGTCCCTTGCTGCTGCGCCTTCTGCCCCTGCCGGGACCTGCCGTTTTGCCGGTCCGAAAAGTTTTCCACAAAAGAGGGCTATACATTCCGTAGAAGGACCCGATTTTTTCCACATGTTGAAAACCCGGTGGAGAAAGTTCAAAAGTCCTGCTGCAAAGCCTGTTTTCCCTGTGGAATTTAACATTCTCCACTGAGTTTTCCACAATCTGGTTCGACATTCCCCCGCAGGGTGCGTACAATTTGTAATTTTCAAGTCGGAAATATGACAATTTTTTGATGCGGAACCACGCACCTTTTGCAATTTTCTCCAATATCAAATTGACGAATGTGGATTTGTGTTGAAAATTCCACGTTTTCTCCCATCCCGGGGACATTCTGCAAAAGTGGTGCAGGACCTTCAAAATTGTTGCAGATTCCCGCATTTTGGACCCTTTCCGCCCGCAAATGCCGCATTCCGCTCGGCGTTTGCAGAGAAAAACCGCCTGTTTGGATTGATTTTAAGCAGGGTTTGGGGTATACTAGTTTTGTAGGTTTGTTAAGCCGTGCACAATACGGCGCGGCATGACCGAAAACCCCGATCATATTTGGAGGTAATGAATAATGTTGGTAAATGCAACCGAGATGCTGCTCAAAGCACGCGATGGCCACTACGGTGTGCCTCAGTTCAACATCAATAACCTGGAGTGGACCAAGGCAGTCCTGACCGCCTGCGAGGAAATGAAGAGCCCCGTCATTCTGGGCGTTTCCGAGGGTGCCGGCAAGTACATGACCGGCTTCAAGACCGTCGCCGCAATGGTGGACGCAATGGTCGATTCGATGGGCATCACCGTTCCGGTCGCTCTGCATCTGGATCACGGCGACAGCTTTGAGCTCTGCAAGAGCTGCATCGATGGCGGATTCACATCTGTCATGATCGACGCTTCTTCTAAGAGCTTCGAGGACAATATCGCTCTGACCAAGCAGGTTGTTGAGTACGCACATGCTCATGGCGTTGTAGTAGAGGCTGAGCTTGGTACTCTGGCTGGTATCGAGGATGAAGTTGTTGTTGAATCTGGTCATGAGAGCTACACTCGTCCGGAAGAGGTTGAGGAGTTCGTTGACAGAACTGGATGCGACTCTCTTGCAATCACAATCGGAACCTCTCACGGTGCTTACAAATTCACTCCGGATCAGTGTACAAGAAATGCTGACGGAATCCTTGTTCCGCCACCACTGCGTTTTGACGTACTTGAAGAGTGCATGAAGAGACTGCCGGAGTTCCCGATCGTTCTTCACGGATCTTCTTCTGTACCGCAGGAGTTCGTAAAGATGGTTAACCAGTACGGCGGAAATATGCCGGATGCTGTAGGTATTCCGGAAGAGCAGCTGAGAAAAGCAGCTGAGCTCGCTGTCTGCAAGATCAACATCGATTCCGATATCCGTCTTGCTATGACTGGTAATATCAGAAAATACATGGCTGAGCATCCGGATCACTTCGATCCGAGACAGTATCTGAAACCGGCTCGTCAGGCTGTTAAAGATATGGTTGCTCACAAGATCGTTAACGTTCTTGGATCCAACGGAAAAGCTTAAGTTTTTTCGAATTGAAATTGAAACCCGCCCGGGTCAATCGGGCGGGTTTTT
>ENA-OUQW01003210-OUQW01003210.1-human-gut-metagenome-genome-assembly--contig:-NODE-3210-length-12296-cov-5.155379_pt1 | contig 12296 bp, 9 predicted proteins | sample MGYA00248464_ERZ548849 | MGnify/ENA primary metagenome ERZ548849 (study PRJEB26491, sample SAMN04978193) | human gut metagenome | host: Homo sapiens | study: EMG produced TPA metagenomics assembly of... | reverse complement strand
CCCGCCGTTTCGCTTGCGCCCCGTTTTTAGCTCCAAAATCATTGCGCCAAATCGGATACCCTTGGTTTTTCGGAACGAACTCCGAAAGTACTAACGAACCTCCCATGGGAGATTCGTTTTTTTGTTGGAAATTGCGGAGGGGATAAAAGCATTGGCGAAGCCAATCTTCGCAAGGGGGCCAGCCCCCTTTAACGGCCGGAAGCTCGCGCCGGCGATGCCGCCCCCATTTCTATGGAAGCGGGAGGCTTTAAGTGTGTCATTGGAGGCGGAGAGTGGTGTAATATTAAAGCTTGACATGGTTAAAAACTTGGTTAAATTGCAATTTAATGAAAATGACAACAACTCTATATTCTGCATTTCTTGCATCCTCGCTCTTTGCCCAAGCCTATGACACTGTTTTTACGGGCGGCAGCGGAGCGAACTATAACTGGAACGACCCCGCGAACTGGTCGAACGGGGTTCCTTCCGAAAGCTCCAAAATCCTCATAGAATCGCAGGGGCTTTCCAGCAACAACCTCGCGATTTCCGGAGTCGCCGTGGTGGATGAAGTCGTCTGGAATGTCACCGGCGAAATGGTCCACAAAAAGGGCCTTGCCGCAGGCGGAACGCTGAAAGCAAATTCGATTACTATCGACGGCGGCAACTATTGGAACCAGTTTTACTCCTACAACGCCACTTTCGACGCCACAAACGAGAACGGCACCGGAACGATGACGCTGAAAACGCAATCAAACTCTCTCTATTTCAAGGCCTCATACATCAAGGCCGACATCTTGAACTGCGAGCAAGGCGCGTATATAGAAGTGGACTACGGCGGCTCAAACACGAATCCGATAATCGACGCCGGAACCCTCAACCTCGCAAAATACTCGCTGTTAACTGCGACGGGATCGAGCGGGAACTCTTACATCAGGCTTGGCGGAATAACCGGCCAGGGAGAAATAACCGTAAAGGACGGCGACGGAACGGCGGCGGGATACATAGAGCTTACAAACTCGCAATCGCGCGTCTTTGACGGGAAAATATCGCTGTCAAACCCCAACTGGGGAGGCTCGACAAACAAATCCGTCCACCTCACGATGAACGGTTCTGCCGGCGCGGTTCAGCATCTTAGCAACAGCGAAAACGAATTGACTTCCGTAACGGTAAATAGCGGCGAGCTCAGCATGGTTGCCAAAAACGCGGGCGCCGTATCGCTCGCGGGCGGAATTTTGTCGGTTTACGACGCCAACGGAACAATCACCGACAACGTATTGAACGCCGATTCAATGTCGTGGAGCGGCGGAACCGTAAAGCTTGCGGTAGGCATTGACTTCAATTCGCAAGTCGCGCTCTCGGGCGCGCTTTCAAAGGGCGAAAATGCGGACGGGCTGGCGATAGAGCTTGAATTTGTCGACGGGGTGGCCGAGGAATTTGCCGCCCTCCTTGAAACACAGGAGTCGATCGTGCGCGAATTGATAACCTATGAATCCTCCGACTTCGGCGCAAACGACGCCTCCGTTTCGGTAATCGGCCCCGACGGATTTTCATACGAGCTTCTATTCGGAGAGAACGCCCTTTCGGTCTCAATAACGCAGGTGCCCGAACCGGCAACGCTTGCGGCAATCTTCGGAGCCGCGGCCCTCGCGCTCGCAATCTCCAGGCGGCGCAAAATCCGGTAAAATGCGGGGCTTGAACGCGGCGGCGCAATCGCGGCGGTTCGGCGAAAACGAATTTCCCTGCGGGAGATTCGTTTTTTTGTCGGCAAACAGAGAGGGAGACGGGTGCGATAACAACCGCCGCAAGAGCTTTGCCCTCTCTGCGGGGCGCTTCCCGCCCCTTTCCATGGCGGCCAAGCCGCCCCGCGGGCTACTTAACTGTTTAGAAAACGCTTTTCTGATTTTCCTTGCCGGGCGCTTGCGGCGCAAATAATTAACCTTTCCATTCCAAGAGGGGCGTTCGCCGCCCCGCAAATTAAAATTTCAGAAAACGGAAAGGGAAAAAAATGGAATTGATGACGCCAAAAAAGCGCAGGGAGGAAGTCCGCAGGATTCTCGCCCTCGACACGGACGAACTCATAAGGCAGTCGAACGGGCAGCTCAAAGTTTTGGACACGCTCGACGAAGTCTACGAATTTCTTGCGGAGGAGATGGTGAACGAATTTGAAAAGGCGGCAAGCGGCGGCAAGATAGTGTCGTTCATAATGCCCGTCGGCCCCACGCAGCCCTACCGCATAATGGCGGAAAAAATCAACTACCGCAACCTTAGCCTCAAAAACGTCCGCTTTTTCTTTATGGACGAATACGTGGACGACGAGAAGGACGAGCTCATTCCCGCCAGCCACCCGCTGAGCTTCCGCGGGCAGATCGGGCCGCTGCTCTTCAACCGCATACGTCCGGATCTCATGATGCCCGAAGATCAGGTCATCTTCCCGACCCCCGAAAACATAAAAGACCTCCCGAAGATGATAGAGGACGCCGGAGGAATAGAAGTCTGCTACGGCGGCATAGGCATACACGGGCACGTCGCGTTCAACGAGCCCGCAGAGGGCGTCGCCGACTCGAATCCGCGCATTCTCGAAATCAACGAGTTTACCCGCACGATAGACTCCACCCGCCACCGCGGAGTCGGCGGCAACCTTGAAAACTTCCCGAGGCGCGCCATCACCATGGGAATGAAACAGTGCCTCGAAGCCCGCAGAATGCTGCTGATGACAAGAAACGAGTCCACGGAATTTCTCTGGGCCAACACGATAATCCGAATCGCGGCGCTCGGGCGGCCCGGCGACGACTATCCAGTCACCCACGCGCGCAACCACAAAAACCTGCTCATCGTCACCGACAGGGGCACCGCGCAAAAGCCGAAATTCAACATCTGAAAGGCGCGGGGAAGCAATGAAAGCCATAGACGCCCATGCCCACCTTCGCAAAAACGCGAAGGGGTTCGACAAAATCGCGGAGTCCGGAGCGTTCGAGGAGATCTGGCTGATGGATCTGTCGGGCGTGCGGCTCAACGGCGTAGAGTTTGCAAGCCAAAGGGAAATCCTCCGGGTTTCAAAAGACTTCAAAGGCAGGGTCAGGGCTTTCGGGCACCTCGACCTGGACGGCGCCGCCGACCAGCCCGACAGGCTCGCCGATGCCGGTTTTGCGGGGTTGAAACCCTACAAGCCGCGCTTTCCGTATTCGGACGAAAGGTACTTCCCGATATACGAGCGCGCGCAGGCGCTCAAAATGCCCGTTCTCTTCCACACGGGGCTCGTCGCGAAAGGGCCGGCGTGGGACGGGGAAGGCGGCGGGCGCTCATTCGGGCCGGTAAACATGCAGCCGCAGTATCTTGCCGCCGTCGCCGAGGCCTTCCCCGACTTGAAGATAATGCAGGGGCACCTCGGCTGGCCGCACCTCGAACAGACCGAGCAGAACCTGTACTATTATAAAAACATCACCTGCGACGTAAGCGGATTCAGAAGGCTCATCGGCGATATGCCCGCATTCTTCGACAAAAAGTGCAACGACGGCTCCGCGCGGCCGCGCTTCTTCAACCACAAGACCATGTTCGCCACCGACCAGTTTTACGGGGAGGACGCCGACAACCGCGCCGCGCTCAAAATCCTCGAATTTTGGAAACTTTACTTTGAGCTCGTGGGCTCCGTGTACTGGCGGTGGGGTCAGCCGGAGGAAGCCGAAAAATTCTTCCGCTCCAACGCGGCGGAAATCCGCGAATACTGCGGCTGGCAATAGGCGCGCTGCGGGAGGGAAATTTATGGAGCCGACTTTTGCCGAGAAAATGCCGCCCAAAAAGCGCCGGAAAATCCAGGCGTGGTCGATAGCGGCAAACTGTTTCGGGAGCCTGTCGGAAGTCATGCTCGACAGCTCCGCGATTCTGATTTCCTACGTGGCGCTGCTGGGCGGAAACGAGTCGCTGAACATGCTCATGGCGGGCGCGACGGGCTTCATCGCCCTCCTGCTGCAAATCCCGAGCGGGCTGCTCGTCGAAAAGATAGGCTTGAAAAGGGGCATGTATCTGTCCTGCGCGATAGGCTGCGCGGCGTGCCTTTTGATGGCGGGGGCTCCCGCATTCGGGGGCGCCGCCAAATATGCTGTCGTTGCGCTGTGCTTTGCCTACTGCATAGCGCGCCCGATTTTCGGGGCGGCGTGGTTCCCGATAGTGGATTCATTCGTCACCCCGTCGGAGCGCGGGAGCTACTTCGGAATGCTCAGGTTTTTTTACACGGTGTTCGCCGGAGCCTTTTTCTATTTTGCGGCGAGGGCTATGGGCGAACATCCGCCCGTGTGGCTTCTGCAAATCCTCATCGCCGTCTGCGCCGTGCTGCAATTCGCGCGGGCGGCGTTCGTCTACTTCCTCGACCTCCCTCCGGCGGCCAGGCAGGGCGGCGGGATACTCGCCCCGATAAGGGAGGCCGCCGCCAACAGCTGCCTCTCGTCGTTTTCGATATACATGATGTTGGTGGCGATTGTGGCGTTTCTCGTGCAGCCGCTGACGCTCGTGTACCTCAAACAGACGCTCTCGCACGGCGTGAGCACCGTGCAGACCGTCGCGACTTTCGGCATAGCCGGCAGCATAGCGGGATACCTGCTTTTCGGCAGGCTCCTGAGGGCGCTCGGCTCAAGGCGCACAATCATCGCAATACATTCGGCGTTCATCGCGATTCCCGCGATGCTCTTCTTCTGCGGGGAGGGCGTGCCGCGCCTGCTCGAAATAGTCTGCGCGATAATATTCCTGAATTGCATGGCCCTCGCATGCTTCTTCTGCTTCGCCTCCGCGGAAATGTACTCCGTTGCGGCGCCCGGGAACAAAGTCATGTCGCTTTCGTTCTTCAACACTTTTTTTTGCGGCGGAAGAATGTTCGGAGGGTTTCTCTCGTCCGCGCTGCTTGCGAGCGGAATGCTCGCCGCGGAATGGGAAAAGTTCGGAATGAAATTCACGGCGATACAGTCCGTATTCGCGATGGCGTGCGCGATGTCGCTGCTATGGCTCGTATTCCTCATAATAGTTCCCGCCGCCAACCCCGACAGGCGCAACGACTACTACAACCCGCCGGATTTCCGGAAAGGCTGACCCGCCCGTCGCGGGGCGGTCGGGCAAAACGCGCAAAGCGGCGCGCCGGAGGGCATTTTTCTTTACTGCGCGCGCGCAATCCGCAAAATCCAAACCATGCCAAGCCCGAAGAAAGTCACGCTCGCGGACATCGCCCGCAAAACCAACCTTTCCAAGGGGGCGGTGTCTTTCGCGCTGAAAAATTCTCCGATGGTTTCGGAGAAGACCCGCAGGAGGGTGCAGTCCGCCGCAAGGGCGATGGGATACAAAAAAAACGAGCTCGTCTCGTCTCTGATGTCGAAAATCCGCGCGGGCTCCGAAAAGTCGTTCTCGGAAACTATCGCCGTGATAAACGGCAACCTCGACGAATTCGCGCTGAAAAACCACCCGACGCTCCCGCGCTACTACGCGGGTATCCGCCAGGAGGCCGCCCGCCTCGGATACGCCGTCAACGAATTTTGGATGCACGCCCCGGGGACGGACGCCGAAAAGCTTGCGGGGATTTTCCGCTCGCGCGGCATACGCGGCGGAATAGTGCTCGGGCACTCCTTCGGGAATATCTTCCCGCGGGGGTTTGAAAAAATCTGGCGCGACTTCTATTTTATAAGCGCGGGGATAAGGTCGTACAACGCGTCCCTCGAAGTCGTGGCCTCGGACGATTTTCTGATTTCGCACAACGCGTACGTTGAAGCCGCGAGCCTCGGGTGCAAAAACATAGGGCTTGTCATCGACGAGAGCGTGGACGACCTCGTGGGCGGGACGCTCGTCGGGGGCTTTCTGCGCGCGCAGTTGAAAGGCGGCGCCAAATTCAAATGCCCCCCGTTTCTCGAACCGCGGGAGTCTAAAACGTACAGGAAAAATCTGGCAAAGTGGATCCGGAAAAACTCTCCGGACGCGATTCTCTACCTCTTTAATTTCACCCGCGGAATCCTTGAAGAAATTCCGGAAATAGGGAAAAGAAATGTCAGGCTCTTCCAGCTCGAGCGGCGCGAGCCCCCGCCTCCGGACTGGACGGGAATGGAGCAAAATAACGACGTTGTGGGAAAGGTCGCCGTGCGCAGGCTCGCCGACATGCTAAACCGCGACTCCGCGGTTGCGGGGGAAAATTCCGGCATTATAACGCTCGTCCGCCCGACGTGGGTCGGCGGGGGCGAGGCCGCAAAGGATGCGCACGCACGCCCAACGATGCCCGCCCGCCCGCGAAAGGCGAAGCGCGCGAAATAAGCCGCTCCCCGCGCGCCGCGCGGGGAGCGTCCTCTCAACGCCCCTCTCGCGGAAAGCTCACGGTCTCTTTGCGCGTCCGGCGCGTTTGGAGTGCCGCAGCAATTCCAATTCCCGCGTCGGAACGACGCTGAGCGGCAAAATTATGCACCCGTTTTTGTCGAAATAGTCCACAAAAGAATTCAGGCACTGGCGCACGACTTCCGAAACCGAATATCCGGTCTGCGACTGGACGTCGGCAAGCCTCCTTTTCAGCTCCTCGTCCACCCGCAAAATTAAGTTAGAAGACAGCTTTGGTTTCATGCCCTTAAAATTACAATAATTTACGTATCCACGAAGATTTCACTTGCATTATAATGTATGCTTTCGTATATACACAATCACCATGAAAACATATCTTAAAAAAACGCTCCTTCCCATTCTCTCAACTCTGCTTGTCGCGCAGTTCGCAGCCGCCGAAAGCGCAATCCGCCCCGACTGGGCCCAGACTGAAAGGTCCCAGGCAAGGCGCGGCGGCTACGCGGCCTCCGCAACCGCCTTTGGCAAAAACTACATATCTTTCGGCGCAAATGTCAACCAGGCGTCGCTGAACGATTACGATACAAATACCGGCGCAGGGGCAAATTTCGAGCTGAAATGGAACCTGTTCAAGGACAGGACGGATACTTTCGGCATAGACGCCTCCGTCCCGCTAATGTTTAACTGGCTGGAAACTAGCGATTATAACGTAAACGGCTACGAATTTGAATTTCCCCTCTACATCAGCGGATATTACAGGCTGCGCGTGGAAAAAAATTTTGAGCTTACGCCGTTTATCGAAGCCGGATGCGGCGGTTTGTACGCCGCCTCCGACAACGACGGATATTGGTCCGACAGGGTAAACTTCATGTGGGGGCTTGGCGGAGGCGTAGAAGCCCTGATTTACAAAAAATTCGCTCTCACGCTAAAATACAATTATTCCGACGCGCCAAACAGCAATTTCGGAGTTGGGAATTACCACATAGGCTATATCGACCGCCACACCATCAGCGTCGAGGGAACCTACAAATTCGCGCACAACTGGGCGGTATCGCTATGCTACCAACACTGGATCTTCAAAAAAGACAATACGGCGGATTTGGGGCTGGTCAAAGTGAGGTTTGAACTCTAAAAATCGCGAAAGCGGGGCGAGAATATTCTTGCCCCGCCCGCCGGCAATTTCTTAATCATAGCAACTTGAGAAAATATGAAGACTATCTTACGACTCGCACTTGTATGTTTAACGGCGGCGGTTCTTTGCGGATGCGCCTCGACAAACACGGAGAAGTCCATCAGAATGGCAAAAGCCGGCTATACCAAGCTTTCGGAGCATTTCGGCGGCGCCCCCAAAGCCAAATTGCACGCCGCAACCCTCAACTCGCTCCAAGAGAGGGGATGGAAAATCATCTCCGCCGGCAATCCCATATCGGCGAGCTATGTCAAAGGCTACCAGCGGGCGTTTCTGAAAATCGAAGTCTCCGACAACACGTTGCTGATAGACACAAAGGGTTCCTGGTGGAAAAACGAACCCTATGTGCCGCTCAATTATATAAAATATTTGAAAAAAAGCATTGCAAGAAATCTCTAACCGCGCGTGATTCCGTGCGCAAATTCAGATAAAATGGAATTAATAGCATTTATTTAGCAATACTCGGCGAACTTCTCGATATACCCCTGAAAGGGAAAACATGGAAAGATATTGGGAGCAACGCTCACCTTGACGACTACAACGACGGAGACGGCTCGATGTGACTTTCCCGATCGCCATGCTAAATATATCCATATAACAGCGTCCCACATAGAAATTAAGGGGAAAGCCGACGACTTAAAATTTGGCGAAAACAAGTTGCCTTTTTCACCGGCGCGCAGTAGGCTTGCTATGCGCGTCTTTTTATTTTCAACACGCAATCGGCGCGCGATAAACAGGCATTCACCCGCGACACACTAAAAGGGAAACCGCAAAAAATGCAACTCAGGAGCATCATCTTATTACTCTCGGAAATACTCTCCGAGCTGAAAGCATTGCGCAAAAGCGTCGAAGAAATCCTCCGCATTCAAAAAGGCGAAGACGATTCTCATGCGGACTTTATTTCTGCAAGAAAAGCCGCGCAAATACTTGGAATAAAAACGTCTCGGCTGTGGCAGATTGTCGGCGAGTATGAAGCCGCCGGTTAAAAAATTCGCGCGGGGCGCAACCGATATGACGCGCGCAAGATACGCACAATAGCTCGTTTGAGGGCAGGATAAACTACGACATTCGCTGAAATCAACGCCTATAAACCGCAGGATATTGAGGCGGGGTACTGATTGAGCAGTTAGCGCGAGCGGGAGTAAGTATATGCGAACAAGCAAATACGGAGAAGCCCGTCAACCGTTGAGGGGTTGACGGGCTTCATAATACTGGCAACTACCTACTCTCGCACGGCAGCGAGGCCGTACTACCATCGGCGACTGAGAGCTTAACGAGCGTGTTCGAGATGGGAACGTGTGTTTCCTCTCGCCTATGATCACCAGAGTCAATTTGTTGCCTGCTCTGCGCTCCCGGTCTTTTTATCGGAAAGTCAAGAGTATGAGACGAGAATGAAAGCAAACTTCATCCGTTAGATAATCCATATTTAAAAAAGGCGCACAATTGTTGTTTTCAAGCTTTCGGGTAATTAGTAACGGTTAGCTCAACGCATTGCTGCGCTTACACTTCCGTCCTATCAACCGGGTGGTCTTCCCGGTCCCTCATGGAAATCTAATCTTGGGACAGGCTTGGCGCTTAGATGCTTTCAGCGCTTATCCTTTCCGTATTTAGCTACCCGGCGCTGCCGCTGACGCGACAACCGGAACACCAGGGATACGTCATTCCCGGTCCTCTCGTACTAAGGAATGAACCCCTCAAATTTCCAACGCCCACAGAGGATAGAGGACCGAACTGTCTCACGACGTTCTGAACCCAGCTCGCGTACCACTTTAATTGGCGAACAGCCAAACCCTTGGGACCTTCTACAGCCCCAGGATGTGATGAGCCGACATCGAGGTGCCAAACTTCGCCGTCGCTATGAACGCTTGGGCGAAATCAGCCTGTTATCCCTAGAGTACCTTTTGTCCCATAAGCGACGACGCTCCCACGAGCTATCGCCGGATCACTTGGGCCTGGTTTCCCATCTGCTCGACTTGTAGGTCTCACAGTTAAGCTCCCTTTTAGCCATATCCTCGACGACCGATTACCATCCGGTCTGAGGGAACCTTCGCAGTCCTCCGTTACTTTTTAGGAGGAGACCGCCCCAGTCAAACTGACCCACTAACACTGTCCCGCAACCGGCTTACGGTTTGCGGTTAGACGCCTAATAGTTAAAAACCGGTATTTCACATTGCGGCTCATCGGCACCCTGGAGTGCCGAATCAAAGCCTCCCGGCTATTCTACGTATTAAAAATCAAACGACAATATCAGTTTACAGTAAAGGTTCATAGGGTCTTTCCGTCCTTCTGCGGGTACGCGGCATCTTGACCGCGACTACAATTTCACTGAGCATCTCCCTGAGACAGCACCCAACTCGTTACATGATTCGTGCAGGTCGGAACTTACCCGACAAGGAATTTCGCTACCTTAGGACCGTTATAGTTACGGCCGACATTCACGGGGGCTTAGACCACAAGCTTTCACAAGCAGTTTTCACCTTTCCGCATTGGTCACATGTCACTCCCTATACGTTGTCTTGCGACTTGGCAGAGAGCTGTGTTTTTGATAAACAGTCGGTTGGGCCTCTTTACTGAGACCAACTCGCGTTGGCACCCCTTCTACCGAAGATACGGGGCCATTTTGCCGAGTTCCTTGGAGAGATTTAACTCACGCGCCTTAGAATACTCATCCCGGATACCTGTGTCGGTTTGCGGTACGGGCAACCTGCCGACTAACTTTATAAATTTTCCCGGGACTAGCCATTGCTGATCCCCCTCGGCCGTAGCCTCAGAGTCCCGTCGACGCCTTGCAGCGCCTTGGACGAGGACGTTCATCACCTCGCCAGCATTCACTCATCCGTCAATATAAAGCTCAAACATCGACAAGCCGGTACGGGATTATTAACCCGTTGTGCATCGACTACTCCTTACGGCCTCGCCTTAGCTCCCGACTAACCCTGGGCGGACGAACCTTCCCCAGGAAACCTTATCCTTACGGCGGCATGGATTTTAACCATGCTTTTCGTTACTCATGCCTAGATTCTCACTTCCAAAAGCTCCAGCCTCGCTCGCCGCTCGACCTTCGACGCCGTTGGAACGCTCTCCTACCAATTATTGCTAATTCCACGGATTCGGTATAGTGCTTGAGTCCCGATCATTTTCGGCGCAAATTCTCTCGATGGGTAAGCTATTACGCACTTTTTAAATGATGGCTGCCTCTAAGCCAACATCCCCATTGTCTATGAAAACTTACCTCCTTCTTGCCACTTAGCACTACCTTAGGGACCTTATCCGATGGTCTGGGGTGTTTCCCTCTCGCCAATGAAGCTTATCCCCCACTGACTGACTGCCAAATTTCTCTCGCCGGTATTCAGAGTTTGATAAGGTTCGGTATTCTGGTGTGAACCCTAGCCTTTTCAGTGCTTTACCCCCGGCGATCAGCATTTGACGCTATACCTAAATATATTTCGGAGAGAACCAGCTATTACGGGGCTTGATTAGCCTTTCACTCCTAACCACAGCTCATCCCTTAACTTCTCAAGGTTAATGGGTTCGGCCCTCCACATCGCGTTACCGATGCTTCAGCCTGGCCATGGCTAGATCGCCTCCGCTTCGGGTGCTATACCAGTTACTCCCGCCCTGTTCAGACTCGCTTTCGCTTCGCCTCCGCGTCGTAAACGCTTAAGCTTGCAACTGATATAGACTCCTAGGCCCATTATGCAAAAGGTACGCCATCACCCCACATGGGGGCTCTGACCGCTTGTAGGCAACAGGTTTCAGGTACTTTTAACTCCCCTAACAGGGGTCCTTTTCACCTTTCCCTCACGGTACTTGTTCACTATCGGTCGACACCTTGTATTTAGCCTTATGCAGTGGTCTGCACGTATTCACACCGGGTTTCACGTGTCCGGTGCTACTCTGGATACTCATAGGTATTCACCAGATTTCGACTACGGGCCTCTCACCCTCTATGGCCGGCTTTTCCATGCCGTTCGCCTATCTGATAAAAGTCCACATCTGAGTCCGAACCCCGCAGGGATAAATCCCCATGGTTTGGGCTGTTCCCCTTTCGCTCGCCACTACTGAGGGAATCGCTTCGCTTTCTTTTCCTCCGCTTACTGAGATGTTTCACTTCAGCGGGTATCGCTCTCGCAACACTATTTATTCATGTCGCAGTACCGGCGCTTTGCCGCCGGTGGGTTTCCCCATTCGGATATCTCCGGGTTAAAGCCTGCTTGCGGCTTACCGAAGCTTTTCGCAGCTTGCCACGTCCTTCATCGCCATGTGTCGCCAAGGCATCCTCCTGTTGCCCTTCGTTGCTTGATAACAACCATTGTTCCTTTTTTAAATATGGGCTGTCACTGGATTCTATTCACTTTCTTCCGTATTCTAAGCTATCGTATTTTTATTTACCTCGCTTATTTACGTGTTTTCTCGTCTACATACTGTCAAAGAACCAAATCATTCCTCAACAAACCATCCATGGGCCCAGGTGGACTTGAACCACCGACCCCACGCTTATCAAGCGTGTGCTCTAACCAACTGAGCTATGAGCCCTCTAAATGGTGGAGCCGAACGGGTTCGAACCGATGACCTGCTGAATGCAAATCAGCCGCTCTTCCATCTGAGCTACGGCCCCTTCGCCATCCAGCGCGTCCCGGGCCTTCCGCCCATTTAACGCCTTGCGGTTTGTCGCTTCTCAATGAACTTCCGTCCATTTGAAATTTACTAAGCACGATCGCGCGTACCTCATCCTCATTCTCACATGCCCCCCTCTCGGGGCGCATCAGAATTTCTCCTTAGAAAGGAGGTGATCCAGCCGCAGGTTCCCCTACGGCTACCTTGTTACGACTTC
>ENA-OUQW01003209-OUQW01003209.1-human-gut-metagenome-genome-assembly--contig:-NODE-3209-length-12297-cov-5.264663_pt1 | contig 12297 bp, 10 predicted proteins | sample MGYA00248464_ERZ548849 | MGnify/ENA primary metagenome ERZ548849 (study PRJEB26491, sample SAMN04978193) | human gut metagenome | host: Homo sapiens | study: EMG produced TPA metagenomics assembly of... | reverse complement strand
GAGGTGGCATCGCGTAGCGATGACGGAGAGGGGTTCACTATAAGAAAGCATAAAGACAGCAGACCCCTCTCAGTCGCCCTGCGGGCGCCAGCTCCCCCCGAGGGGAGCCTTTCACTGCATCCTGAACAAATTCAAAACTTGCAAAGCTATGAATTGTGTGGTATATTAGACATAGAAAAGATAAAAAGTTTTAGAAAGCCACTTCTTACCCCGCAAAGTGTAGGAGTGGTTTTCTTTTTGTTGCGCACAATTCAAAACTTGCAAAGCTATGAATTCTGTGGTATATTAGATATAGAAAAGACAACCGCCCACAGAGGTGGGTTGCCGAGTTTAGTTAAGAAAAATCCGCTCCGAGCTCGCCAAAGTCAAGGGGCGGTTTTTCTATGTCCGTAACTTTTTTACTTTTTGTTCTGAAAAATGAACGTAAGTAATGCTACGATAAAAACTCCAAAGGACATTAAATCCTGAAAGCTGAAATATACCATAGACATCACCTCCATTCGTATAGAATGAAGGCAACACCACCCTGCAACACGGTTGTCAAAAACATTTTATCATAAATTATAGATTAAAGCAATAGAATGTTTGCTTGTAAAGGAGAGCTGGCAATGCCAAAGAAAAAGACAGCATTGACAATAGAAGAACGCTTGCAGCAGGCGCTGGTGCCTGCGGAGGAACAGCCTTATGAGGTGCCGGAGAATTGGGTGTGGGTGAGGCTTGGAGCTGTTTGTGGTTTTGAAAGAGGCATAACTTTTCCTTCTTCCGCAAAACAAAATGAAAGGGATGATGAAAACATCCCATGCCTTAGAACTGCTAATGTTCAAGATGAATTAGAATTAAATGATCTAATATACGTTAACAAAAAATATTATAAAAATAATATTGATAAACTTATTAGAGAAAATGACATTATAATGTCTACTGCCAATTCGCGCGAACTTGTCGGAAAAACATCTTTTGTTTATAAGGTGGAATATCCGATGATTTTTGGTGGGTTTGTTATGGCGTTACGTGCTAATAAGTTATTGAGTAAGTTTTTATTCTACTACTTACGTTTAGAGTTTTTGCTTGGCAGATTTAGAGGAGAGTCAACACAAACTACAAATATTGCTAATATTAGTAGTAGTGTACTTGGTGAGTATACTTTCCCTCTCCCTCCACTCTCCGAACAGCAACGCATCGTTGAGCGCATCGAAGAGCTTTTTGCGAAGCTTGATGAAGCGAAGGAAAGACTGCAGGAGGTTGTTGACAGCTTTGCAGTGCGCAAGGCAGCAATTTTGCACAAGGCGTTTACGGGCGAACTGACAAAGCAGTGGCGCAGGGAAAACGGCGTGAGCGATGCAAGTTGGGAAGAGAAAACTATTGGTGAGATTTGCAGTTCGCTGAAATATGGAACTTCTAAAAAATCTAGCGATGATGGAGAAGTTGTAGTTTTGCGAATGGGAAATTTGCAAAATGGAGAAATAGATTGGAGCAATCTAGCTTATACAAGTGATGAAGAAGATATAAAAAAATATTTATTAAAATCAGGTGACGTATTGTTCAATAGAACTAATAGTCCTGAACTTGTAGGAAAAACTTCAATATATAGAGGTGAAATGCCTGCAATATATGCTGGGTACTTGATTAAGTTAGATTATGAAAAAAATATAGTTGTTGGCGACTATTTAAATTACTATCTTAATTCTTCTAAAGCAAAAGAGTATTATATGCAAGTTAAAACTGATGGGGTCAGTCAGTCTAATATAAATGCAAAAAAAATAGGAGAGTTTGAGATTCCTCTCCCATCCCTCTCAGAACAGCACGAAATCGTGCGCCTCATCGACGACCTGCTGGCGCGTGAGCGCTCCGCACAGCAGGCAACGGAGCAGGCGCTGGCAAGCATCGACCTGATGAAGAAATCCATTCTCGCGCGTGCCTTCCGCGGTGAGCTGGGCACGAACAAAGCGAGCGAAGCGAGCGCGCTGGAGCTTTTAAAGCAGGTGCTGGCGGAATGCTGAAGCTAAATAAAAATCAAGACCTTGGCAGCGGCAAAAGCTGATGCTAAGGTCTTTTTTAGCGTCTTACAGCTAAACACTTGGATACCCCATAGCTGCTCATGCAAACCTTTCTTGCAACTTCTTTCAGTTATGAAAGAAGTTGATATTACGTAAGCGTCAAATCACGCCGGTGATTTTGTTTGAAGATTGTCCGCAGCCTTTAGCTGCATAAACTTTAAATTTACTTCAAGCTTTTACTCTGCTATACTATAATTGTACAAGCGTTGAGGAGGTGCAGTCATGCCATTGGAATATTATTTTATGCTGGCGGGCCTTGTCCTGCTGCTGATAGAATTTGTGGTGCCGGGCTTCGGAATTTTCGGTGTCAGCGGCATGGTGTGCCTGACAGTCGGCGGCTTTTACGTTTTGGGCGGCAATGCCTGGGCGGCGCTGGTGCTTTTGACAGTGTATCTGTTTTTGGTGCTGATAATTACGCTGCTGTGCGTGTATCTGCCCAGAGAAAGCAAGTATAATCCCTTTGTGCTGTGGACGCGCCAAAAAAACAGCGAAGGCTACACCGGCGGCAAAAACTGGAGCATGCTGGTGGGCAAAAGAGGCACAGCCTTGACCACGCTGCGTCCAGCAGGCACGATTCTGGTGGACGGCAAGCGTCTTGATGTGAGCAGTCAGGGAGATTATATCGAAAAGTCTGCGCCCGTGATTATTGTGCGGGTAGAGGGCAGCAAAATTTTTGTAGAACAGACGAAGGAGTGACATTATGGATTTATTATTCAGTATGGTTTTCGGCAGTGGCTTTGCAGTAATCATTGCTATTGCCGGTATTGCTATTTTTCTTAACTTTGTGCCGTTGGGCCTGTGGATTTCGGCCATTGCTGCCGGCGTTAATGTAGGCATCTTCAACCTCATCGGTATGCGCCTGCGCCGTGTGCCCGCGTCGCAGATTGTGCTGCCGCTGATTAAGGCGAATAAGGCAGGCCTTGACGTTAACGTCAACCAGCTGGAGGCGCATTATCTGGCAGGTGGTAACGTGGACCGCGTTATCGATGCTTTGATTGCGGCCCACAGAGCGCAGATTGAGCTGAGCTTTGAGCGTGGCTGTGCTATCGACCTTGCGGGACGCAACGTGCTGGAGGCTGTGCAGATGAGCGTTAACCCCGAGGTTATCGAAACTCCGGTAGTAAGCGCTGTTGCCAAGGACGGCATTGAGCTGAAGGTAAAGGCACGCGTAACCGTGCGCGCCAACATTGACCGCCTGGTAGGCGGTGCCGGCGAAGCAACGATTATTGCGCGTGTCGGCGAAGGCATTGTAACAAACGTAGGCTCCAGCGCCGACCACAGCAAGGTGCTGGAAAACCCCGACTATATTTCCAAAACGGTTTTGGACAAGGGCCTTGATGCAGGCACTGCTTTTGAAATTCTTTCCATTGATATTGCGGACGTAGATGTTGGCCGTAACATCGGCGCTGCGCTGATGACCGACCAGGCGGAGGCTGACAAGCGCATTGCTCAGGCGCGCGCTGAGGAACGCCGTGCGATGGCTGTTGCCAAGGAGCAGGAAATGAAGGCCTATACGCAGGAAATGCAGGCGAAGGTTGTGGAAGCACAGGCTAAGGTGCCGACAGCTATGGCGGAGGCACTGGCCAACGGCCGCTTGGGCGTAATGGATTACTATCGCCTGAACAATATTCAGGCAGATACGCAGATGCGCCGCACGATTGCCGAGGTAAGCCCGGAGGGCGAGGAAAAGCCTGAGGGCGGCAAATAAGCGAGGTGCAGCTTATGGGCGGTTTATTTGACAGTGATTTAATCCCCCTGCTTTTTGTCCTCGTAATGCTGGCCAACGTATTTTTGGACAGGCGCAACCGCCGCCGCAGACAGCGGGAGCTGCCGCAGGAGCAGCCGCAGAAAACGGCGGAGCCGAAGCAGGCAGAGCAGCAAACGCAGGCTAAGCCTGAGGATATTGCCGCCGAGTTTGAACGCCGTCTGAAAAAGACGACGGAAGAAGCGCAGGCGCGCAAGCGTCAAAACAGCCGCGAAAGCGGCGTAGTGCATGACGGAACGCGTGTGCGCCGTGATGATGGCAGCAGAGTTCACCGTGACGGTGAAGCAATGTATGACCACACCGGCAGAATTCACCGTGAAAATGAAGCCCTTGTGCATGACAAGGGCAAGGTTTATTATGATCCCCGCGGTGATTACAGCTACGACGAAGCAAAGATGAACGCTGCCGCAGCGGCGTTTAACGCCCACTACGAACAGCAGGCGCAGCCTGCGCCCAAAAAGCGCGTTAAGCTGAAGCATGCGGCGCTGGTCAACGGCATTATCATGGCAGAGGTATTGGGAAAACCGCGCGCTCTGAACCCCTACGAGGAGCGCTGATTTAAAGATTCTCGCAAACAGTAAGGAGATGTTGGAGAATGCTGGAAAAGCTGGATTTGAGTAAAAAAGTGTCCAAGGAAGAATACAACAGGCAGATGGAAGTGCTGGGTGAACGCCTGGGAAAGGCGCAGCGCATGGCCCGCGACGCCAAAAGACCGATTATCATCGTGTTTGAGGGCTGGCGCGGTGCGCGACGTAGTGCGCTGATTAATGAAATGATGCAGCAGATGGATGCCCGCGGCTTTAATGTTTATTCTAGCGTGCGTTTGCGCGGTGTAATGCAGGAACAGCCGTTTTTCGGCGCCTTCTGGAAGCGTTTGCCGGCGTTGGGACATATTGCCGTTTATCACCGCAGCTGGTATTATCTGAAAAACGCCAACGAGCTGGCGGATAAAGAGGATAACACTAAGTATCCTGCTGTTTCCTTTGAGCATATCAACAACTTTGAAAAAATGCTCACGGATGATAATTATCTTGTGCTCAAATTTTTCCTGCATCTGTCACCGGAGCAGCAAAAGAAAAATATTGCCAAGAATGCCAAAACACTGGGCAAGGCGTGGCGTGACCTAAATCCGGCTATTGATGAAAGCGAAGATTACGATAAATTTTTGCCGCATTACGAAAAAATGCTGGAGGCTACCGATACGGTAAACGCTCCCTGGCATCTGATTGCCGACGATGATCCGCGCAGCGCGCGTCTGGAGGTTTTCACCAAGATTGCCGATGCTATCGAAAAGGCCGTGCAGATGTCTGCCGAGCCTGCTGCCGACAAGCGCACCGCCGCAACCTACGATGTGCTGAGCAAGATTGATGCCAACAAGGAGCTTACAAAGGAAGAATATAAGGAAAAGCTGGATAAGTACCAGAAAAAGCTGACACAGCTGCAGATTGAAATGTTCAAGGCGCAGATTCCTGTAGTTATCGGTTTTGAGGGTTGGGACGCTGCCGGCAAGGGCGGCGCTATCCGCAGACTGACGGCGGCTTTGGATCCGTTGGGCTTCCATGTGCACCCGATTGCGGCGCCGAACGTGGTTGAAAAGCAGTTCCATTATCAGTGGCGCTTCTGGACCAAATTGCCGCAGCCGGGCAACATAGCGATTTTTGACCGCACCTGGTACGGCCGTGTCATGGTAGAGCGCATCGAAGGCTTTGCCAAACCGCAGGAATGGCAGCGTGCCTACGATGAAATCAAGGATATGGAGGCGCAGTGGAGCGAGCACGGTATCGCCATCGCCAAATTCTGGCTGCAGATTGACAAGGAGGAGCAGCTGCGACGCTTCAATGACCGTCAGAATGACCCCAATAAGCAGTGGAAAATTACGGACGAGGACTGGCGTAACCGTGATAAATGGGATGCCTACGAAGCGGCAGTCAACGAAATGCTGGTGCGCACCGACACCTCGTATGCACCGTGGACCGTGGTTGAGGGCAACAACAAATATTATGCCCGCTTAAAGGTTTTGAAAACAGTTATCGATTTGTTTGAACGCAAATTAGCAGAAAAACAGCAGTAAAATAGAAGAGGATATCAGCGTAATTTTGCGCTGATATTTTCTTAATACATTATAGATACTCGGAGAGGAAATGCTTTGTCCTGGATAATTAAAAACTATATTAAAGAAACAAGAGAAAATGAAACCGGCGCGCAGGTGTATCCGCCGGGCTTACGCCATCCGGTAGCGTTTATTTACCCCAATGTCTACCATCTGGGCATGTCGAACCTGGGAATGCACATTTTGTATCAGATGATTAACGAGCGCGGCGACAGTGCCTGCGAGCGCTTCTTTTTGCCGGATAAACGCCTGCAGCAGGAGCATATCAAAAGCAAAACACCGTTGCTGAGCTTGGAAAACCAGCGTCCGCTGGCAGATTTTGACGTTATCTTCGTCATGCTGTCCTTTGAAATGGACTATGATAATCTGCTGACGGTGCTTGATTTGGGCAATATCCGCCTGCGGGCGGCGGAGCGCAATCAGCGCGAGCCTTTGGTGATTATCGGCGGTCCCTGTGCTACCTTTAATCCCGAGCCTTTGGCTGCTGTGGCTGACGCCTTTGTTATCGGCGAGGGCGAGGAAACAGTGCAGCATGTGCTGGATACCATCTACCGGGAGGAAAGCAAGCAAGAGCGTTTGGCGGCGCTGGCGCAGGTGCCGGGCGTTTATGTTCCCAGCCTGTATACGGCGCAGTACGATGACGAGGGCGAGTTTACCGCCCTGCTGCCGCAGGAAGGTGCGCCGGCGAAGGTAGCGCGCCAGTGGGCGCGTGATATCGACGCGTATCCGCACACCTCTGCTATCGTGACGAGCGGAACGGAATTTGAGGATATGTTTATCGTCGAGGTGGCGCGTGGCTGCGGCCGTCACTGCCGCTTCTGCATGGCAGGCTACTGCTTCCGCAAGCCACGTCCGCGTAAGCTGGAAAATATTCTGGCAGATATTGCCAAGCGTCCCGAGCGCACGAAAAAGGTGGGCCTGATGGGCGCTGCCGTTTCCGACCATCCGCAGATGGCAGAGCTGACCGAATACTTGGTAGAGCACAAGATACCATTTTCCGTGGCCAGCATGCGCGCCGATATGCTTACGGAGCAGATTGCGCATGCGTTGGCGCAGAGCGGACAGCGGACGATGACCGTAGCGCCGGAGGCAGGCAGCGAACGGATGCGCGCTGCGATTAACAAGGGCATTACGGAGGAGCACGTTTATAATTCTATCGAGCTGGCTGCTGCTGCCGGAATGCGCAACATCAAGCTGTATTATATGATCGGTCTTCCGGGAGAAGAGGACGAGGATATCGTCGAAACGGTGGAGATGATTAAACGCGTGCGTGCCAAGATGGATGCTGTGGGCAACAAGGGCGAGCTGGTTATTTCGGTCAACGGCTTTGTGCCCAAGCCCTTTACCCCGTACCAATGGGTGCCGCTTTGTAATGTGCGCACGCTGAAGAAGCGCTTTAAAATTTTGGGCGATGGCCTGAAGAAGGAAAAGCGCATTAAGCTGATAACCGAATCGCTGAAGGAAACTGTGGTGCAGTCCGTGCTGGCGCGCGGCAGCAGACGTATCGGCGAAGCGCTGCTGAAGGCGCATGTGGAAGGCCGCAGCCTGAAGCAGGTGCTGAAGGAAGAAGGCCTTGATGCCGAGGAGCTGGCGGAGCGCGAGCTGCAGGTCGGCCAGCCGCTGCCGTGGCAGCATCTTGATATGGGTGTAACGCAGGAATATCTTGCGGCCGAGCTGCAGCGCAGCGAAAGCGGCAAGTTTACGCCGATGTGCTTTGACGGCTGCCGTCGTTGCGGTGTCTGCCGGGAGTAAGGCGGGCGTGTGGCTTGGGCGGTGAAATGACTGCTGCTAACAAAAAAATTAAGCATCCCTACACTTTTTGCAGGAAAAGTGTAGGGATGCTTTTGTTATTTTACGCTATAATGATGCTGAGGAACCCAGCTTTGGCTGCTTCGGAAGCGGTAACAACCCTTCCGTCTGCTCGCCGGTGCTCGCAGCCACCTCCCCTTACAGGGGAGATATAAAGGAATTACAAAACTTTAAGGTTGATAATTCTTTGTATAAGTTCTGCGGGTAACCGAAAGACAGATGCTTGTTGTAAAAAATAAGCAGCCTGTGTCTGAAATTTGTTGATTGAGGGATTTCGTACCGCAATCAAGGGATGGATATACAAAATAAATTATTTTTGGGCATGACCTTGGGGATGACTTGCCTGCAAAAAAATTATCCCTGAAATGCAAAAAACCTGCTCTTTTCAGAGCAGGTCAGCTTGTAAGAATTAAGCCATAGCGTTGATTCTCTTTGCAAGTCTGGATTTTTTGCGAGCTGCAGCATTCTTATGGATAATGCCTTTGCGAGCTGCTTTATCGAGCAAACCGGAAGCAGTAGCCATAGTAGCTTGAGCGTCTTCTTTAGCGCCGGTTTTAGCCAGAGCCTCTACTTTGCGGGAAGCATTGCGGAGAGCTGCTTTAATCGGAGCGTTTTTAGCACGACGTTCTGCGTCGGTCTTTACACTGCGGATGGAAGATTTAATGTTCGGCAACGAATTTCACCTCCTGAATTTTCTTGTACTGCATTATTCTACCACGAATGCGAGCATTATGCAAGAGAAAATCACAAATATGCCTGACTGTTCCTGTAAAAAATATTTTGCGGACGCTTGACCTGGAGCTGACTCCAAATGCTAAAATATAAGCAGAAAGCAGGAAAACAATCCTGGCAGGAGGTAAGCGGGATGAAAATAAACGAAGTAAGCAAAATGTATGACATTACAGCGGACACGCTGCGTTATTATGAGCGTATCGGGTTGATTCCGACAGTCAACCGCAACGAAAGCGGTATTCGCGACTATACCGAAACGGACTGTAACTGGGTAAACTTCGCCAAATGCATGCGCACAGCAGGCATTTCGGTAGAAAGCCTGATTGAATATGTGGCGCTGTTTCAGCAAGGCGACAAAACGCGGGCCGCACGCAAGGAAATTTTAATCGAGGAGCGTGCCAAGCTGCTCAAGCGCATGGCGCAGATGCAGGAAACGCTCGATAAGCTAAATTATAAAATTGACAATTACTACAAGTGCGTTGAATTTGAGGATAGCAAACTGAAATAAAACGCAGCATGAGGAGAGATGGACGAGAGCTGTCTCTCTTTTTAGTTTACAGGCTTTGCCGTATAATGGTATAATAATTAGTACTAATAAAACAGGCTCAAGCCAATATTGGCCTGAAATAATACATTTTAATGAAGGAGCAGGAAGAGTAATTTATGATTGAACAAAATCACATTCGCAACTTTTCTATTATCGCCCATATAGATCATGGCAAGTCTACCCTGGCGGACAGATTGATTGAATATACAGGAACGCTGAGCAAGCGTGAGATGGAGGAGCAGATTCTCGATTCCATGGATTTGGAGCGTGAACGCGGCATCACCATCAAGGCGCAGGCTGTGCGCAGCATTTACAAAGCGCGCAACGGCGAGGAGTATATGCTGAACTTTATCGACACTCCGGGCCACGTAGACTTTACCTACGAGGTTTCGCGTGCATTGGCAGCGTGCGAGGGTGCACTGCTGGTTATCGACGCTACTCAGGGCATTGAAGCGCAGACACTGGCTAACGTATATCTGGCGTTGGATAACGATCTGGAGATTATCCCGGTTATCAACAAAATTGATTTGCCGAGTGCTGACCCGGAGCATGTTAAAAGGGAAATCGAGGACGTTATCGGTATTGATGCGTCCGACGCAGTTCTGTGCAGTGCCAAGACAGGCATTGGCATCGAGGACGTGCTGGAAGCAATCGTAGCGCGCGTGCCGGCACCGCAGGGAGATGCGGAAGCACCGCTGAAGGCCTTGGTATTTGACTCCAAATTTGACGCTTACAAGGGCGTAGTTTTATATATACGCATTATGCAGGGCCGTCTGCGCAAGGGCATGAAGATTCGCATGATGGCAACCGGTGCGGAATTTGATGTTACCGAGGTCGGTTACTTCAAACCCGGCATTGTCAATGTTGATGAGCTGGAGGAGGGCCAGGTAGGCTTCTTTGCTGCCAGCATCAAAAACGTTAAGGATGCACGCGTAGGCGATACCGTAACAGATGCCGATAATCCTGCCGAAAAAGCGTTGCCCGGTTACCGCAAGGCTACACCGATGGTATACTGCGGTTTGTATCCGGTAGAGAATTCCGATTACGATAACCTGCGTGATGCTTTGGAAAAGCTGCAGCTGAACGATGCTTCTCTGGTATTTGAGCCGGAGACATCTACCGCGCTGGGCTTTGGCTTCCGCTGCGGCTTCTTGGGCCTACTGCATATGGACGTTATCAAGGAGCGCCTGGAGCGCGAATATAATCTGAGCCTGATTACTACCGCACCGAACGTTATTTATGAGGTGTTCCGCACCAACGGCGACGTTGAAATGGTAGATAACCCGTCCCTTTTCCCGGACCCGACCGTTATCGACCATGTTGAGGAGCCTTTCGTTAATGCAACCATCATTGTGCCGAAGGATTATGTAGGCGCTGTTATGGAGCTGAGCCAGGAAAAACGCGGTGAATACGATAACATGACTTATCTTGATGATACCCGTGTAATGATTCACTACGCATTACCGCTGAGCGAGATTATCTTTGATTATTTTGACCGTCTGAAATCCGCTACTCGCGGTTATGCTTCTTTGGACTACGAGCTTTCCGGTTATCGTTATTCCGATCTGGTAAAGGTAGATATCCTGTTGAACGGCGAGCCTGTCGATGCGCTTTCTGCGATTGTGCATAAGGAATTTGCTACTGTACGCGGCCGTCAGCTGGTTGAAAAGCTGCGCAGCCTGATTCCGCGTCAAATGTTTGAAATTCCGGTACAGGCAGCAATCGGCAACAAGGTTATTGCCCGCGAAAACGTCCGCGCTATGCGTAAGGATGTACTGGCGAAATGCTACGGCGGCGATATCAGCCGTAAGCGTAAGCTGTTGGAAAAACAGAAGGAAGGTAAAAAGCGCATGAAGCAGGTTGGCAGTGTAGAGCTGCCGCAGGAGGCATTCATGGCGATTCTGAAAATGGACTAAGGCTTAGCGCTTAGTCGATAGTGTCTGATAGATAGGAGCAATGCAATTATGATGATACAACTGCAAGGCTTGCTTTCGACAATCACATTTTTGGATGTTATAGATATTGTCGTCGTTGCCTATTTTCTTTACCGTTTGTTCCTGATGCTGAAAAATACCCGTGCCGCAACATTGGGCAAGGGCCTCATGGTGCTGATAGGCTTCACGCTTATCTGCCGTTGGCTGAACCTGCATGTTATCAGCTGGCTGCTGGAAAAGAGCATGACGGTGATTATGGTCGCCCTGCCTGTTGTCTTTCAGCCGGAGCTGCGCCGTGCTCTGGAGCAAATCGGCCGCGGCAAGCTGTTTCATAAGGGCAGCGAGCTGGACGAGCAGGAGCTGGAGGAAATGCTGGATTCCGTTGCTCATGCCACTAAGGTGATGAGCAAAAACAAGGTAGGTGCGCTGATGGTTTTCGAACGTGCTACCGGTCTGGCAGAGCGTATCGAAACCGGTGTGCCGATTGACGGTCTGGTGAGCTCGGGACTGCTGCAGAACATTTTTGTTAAGGATACACCGCTGCATGACGGCGCTGTCGTTATCCGCGGCAATCGCGTTGTTGCTGCCTGCTGCCTGCTGCCGCTTACGGAAAACCGTAATCTGAGCCAGGAGCTTGGTACCCGCCATCGTGCCGCTATCGGTATGTCCGAGCAGTCCGATGCGATGATTCTTGTTGTCAGCGAGGAAACCGGTACGATTTCCATCGCCCGCAACGGCGAGCTGATGCGTTATCTGACGGTGGATGATGTGAAGGAAATTTTGCGCACGGCAATTTTCCGTCCGCATGCAGCAGTTAAGAATTCTTTGGTTGATAAAATCAAGAGCTTGTGGGGCGGTGAGAAAAAATGAGATTTTTGCAAAGGCTGGCGCGTAAGGAGAACCTGTTGGCAAGGATTATCTGCCTGCTCATGGCTTGCGGCCTGTGGGTATATGTAATGACTGACCAGAACCCGATTATCGAGCGTAATATCGAGGTGCGCCTGCAGCAGAGAAATCTGCCGCAAAATATGATGGTCTTTAATGCTCCCGATAAAATTCTGGTTAAAGTACGCGGCTCGCGTGCCAAGCTGAGTTCCGATAATCTGAGTGCCGAAATCAATGCTTCTATCAATTTAAAAAATATAACCGAAGGTCAGCAGAGCCTGCGGATTACGGTAACCTACTCCGGCGGCGAGATTGTATCCGTAACGCCTAAGGAGGTTTCCGTATATGTTGATACGGTAAGCGAGAAAAAGGTTCCCGTTACTACGCGTATCGTGGGCGCGGTGAACGGTGATATGACCATCGGCAACAGTATAATTACTCCGGCGGAGGTTACTTTG
>ENA-OUQW01003201-OUQW01003201.1-human-gut-metagenome-genome-assembly--contig:-NODE-3201-length-12314-cov-3.662534_pt1 | contig 12314 bp, 9 predicted proteins | sample MGYA00248464_ERZ548849 | MGnify/ENA primary metagenome ERZ548849 (study PRJEB26491, sample SAMN04978193) | human gut metagenome | host: Homo sapiens | study: EMG produced TPA metagenomics assembly of... | reverse complement strand
TTTTGTGATCGGCGGCAGACAGGCGGCATTTTATACGGTAGATGGATTTTTGAAGGGTGAGGTATCGGAGAAGGTGATGGAGTTCTTTTACAAGATCACGCCGGAACAGATGCCGGAAGATTTTGCGGACTTTTTACAGCAGGAGATCCCGTATCTGGACCTGATGAAAATTGCAGATCAGGAGGCTTTTGTAAAAGCAGTGCTTTCCGGTATGAGCTGCCTGCTGGTGGAGGGCTATGACATTATTCTGGCACTGGATTTCCGGGAATATCCCGGCCGCAGTGTGGACGAGCCGGACAAGGATAAGGTACTCCGGGGGGCGAGGGACGGATTTATTGAATCGTTGATTCCGAATATGGCTCTGATCCGCCGGCGTATCCGTGATCCGGAGTTATCCTTTACGCTGGTGGATATCGGTCGAAGCTCTAAGACGGATGTGGCGGTCTGTTATATGCGTAACCGTGTGAATCCCGGTGTGCTTCGGGAGCTTATGAAGCGTCTGCGGGGCATTGACGTGGATTCTCTGACGATGAATCAGGAGAGTCTGGGAGAATGTATTTTTAAAAAAGGCTGGCTGAATCCGTTTCCAAAGTTTAAGTTTTCGGAACGGCCGGATACCACGGCAGCATGTATTCTGGAGGGAAGTATTGTGATCCTGTGTGACAATTCTTCTGCAGCGATGATTCTGCCCACCTCCCTGTTTGAGATTATAGAGGATGCCAATGATTATTATTTTCCTCCGGTGACAGGGACGTATCTGCGGTTCAGCCGGTTCCTTATTAATGTGGTGTCGATCTTTCTTACGCCGGTCTTTATCCTGCTGATGCAGCATGAGGATTGGGTGCCTCATGCCTTTGAATTTATAAAGATACAGGATCCCATGTATATTCCGCCGGTGGCGCAGCTTCTGATCCTGGAGGTGGCGATCGACGGTCTGAGGATGGCGGCGGTGAATACGCCCAATATGCTGAATACTCCGCTGAGTATTATTGCGGGCATTGTGTTTGGGGATTATACGGTAAAGGCGGGCTGGTTTAATTCGGAGATCATGCTTTATATGGCGTTTGTGGCCATTGCCAATTACAGTCAGAGTAATATGGAATTAGGTTATGCGATCAAGTTTATGAGAATACAGCTTCTGATCCTGACGGGAATATTTGGGCTTTGGGGATTTTTGGCGGGAACTGTGATATTGATCGTAACTCCACTGTGTACCCGTACGATCAATGGACGTAATTATTTATATCCTTTGCTCCCTTTTGATAAAGTGCAGTTAATGAAGCGTTTTTTCCGGGTAAGTCTTAGTGAAAACGAGAAACTCAACCATCAAAGTTCTAAATAGAACTACTTATGGACATTATGCACAAAACAAGACTGTTTCTTCTTATTAAAAATGGTTGCTTTTTTATGAAATAATGTGTTAAAATGTGCGCGGTAGAAAATGAGATGAGTTTTCTGCCGTGCGTTTTTTTACGTAAATTTATGATGAAATATGGAGGCGTAGATCATGAAAAGATTAAAATCTGCGGTATGGGGTACAGCCTTGGCGTTATGTGCTTTGATGGCGAACTCTTCCGTGGCGTTTGCGGCGGAGAAGGGTGCAGAGAGTGTTGGAAGCACATTATCACTTTCATATTGTATCCCGTTTGTTGGAATGCTGTTATGTATTGCAATTTGTCCTCTTGTAGTAGGCGAATGGTGGGAAAAATGGAAGCCGGCGGCGGTTATCTTCTGGTCACTGGCCTTTGTGATCCCGTTTGCCGTATTTATCGGAGCGGGGACAGCTTGGGAGCAGGTTTTAGAGTCCATTATCGGTGATTATCTTGGATTCATCGTATTGCTGTTTGGATTGTTCTGCGTCGCAGGTAATATCGTGCTGGAGGGTGATCTGGTGGGTACCCCGAAGCTCAATGTACTATTGCTGTTGATCGGTACCGCATTATCCGGCTGGATCGGTACCACAGGAGCCAGTATGGTAATGATCCGTCCGCTGATCCGTGCCAATAAATGGCGTCAGCGCAAAGCACAGATCGTTATTTTCTTTATCTTCCTGGTATCCAATATCGGCGGTTGTCTGACACCTGTTGGTGATCCGCCGCTTTTGATGGGATTTAATAACGGTGTCGGCTTCTTCTGGAGCTTAAATCTCCTGCCGGTTATGCTGCTCAATGTGGCAATCCTGCTTCTGTTATTCTTTATCATTGATAACAATGCATATAAGAAGGATGTGGCAGATGGCCTCAAGCCGGAGACAAGTGAGGAGAAAAAGAAGCTGCGTCTGGCCGGCGCTCACAACATTATCTTTATGATCGTGATCGTGGCAGCAGTTATCTTAAGTGGTGTACTGCCACAGCAGGTGCCGTTCTTTGCAAAGGGTATTCATTTCTACGGAGAGGTTGAGTTAAGTTATGCATCTATTCTGGAAATGGTAATGATTCTTGCTGCAGCATTCCTTTCTTTCCACACAACGAAGAAAGAGGTGCGTGAGGAGAATCACTTTACATGGGATGCCATTCAGGAAGTGGCAGTTCTCTTCATCGGTATTTTTATTACAATGATTCCGGCACTCCTGATCCTCAAGGCAAGAGGAAGCGAGCTTGGTATTGAGAGGCCATGGCAGTTCTTCTGGATGACCGGATTCCTGTCCAGCTTTTTGGATAATACACCGACCTATCTGGTATTTCTGACTACAGCGGGAACCCTTGGATTTACAAGTGGAATCGCAACCACACTGGGAACGGTTCCTGTAAAACTTCTTTCCGCGATTTCCTGTGGTGCCGTATTTATGGGTGCCAATACATATATCGGCAATGCTCCGAACTTTATGGTCAAGACACTTTCTGACGAAAATGGTATCAACATGCCGTCCTTCTTTGGATACATGGGATGGTCCATTTGTTTCCTGGTACCGGTGTTCATCATCGATATGCTGGTATTCTTTTTATAAGGGAGGAGGATCAATATGCAGGATAATAACATTCGAGAGAAATGCAGAGAACTTGCTACCAGACTTTATGAACTGGATGGCGAGGTTTATGAAAGCGTAGGATCTTCCCTTGGACGTACCTTCACCGGTGACAGAGAAGGCACTATCCGGAACTTAAGTGCTCTGATGTATACCAAACCGGACGGACATCTTCTTCGAAGCGAGATGGCACTGATCAGCAACATGGCCAGAACCATCAAGGATAAAGACGAAAAAAGCCGTCTGATGAAGAAATATGATGAGATCTTTCAGGAGATCCTTACGCTGCCGGAGACCTTTGTTGCTACGGATATCATGGATAAGGAACGTGTGGCGCTGAATCATATGATCAAGCGCAGGGAAAAAATTTCCGAGGACGATCATCTGGTCATCTGTATCAGCCGTACACAGGGAAGCGCCGGCAATGATATCGGTTTCGGTCTGGCAGATAAACTTCGAATCAACTATTATGATGTGGAGATCTTTGACCAGGTATTAAGACGTCTTGAGGCGGAAAAAGGTGCAGTCAACGATGCGGAATATTTTGCAGACTTCAATAAATATGAGAAGAAGCATAAATTTGACCCCAAGGGCTGGTTCCAGGAATTTAACCGTTATCACGGTCTTCCGAAACAGGATGCGGTATTCTTTAACATGAGTGACCTGATCTGCGATCTGGCCTCAAAAGAGGACTGCATCATTATGGGAAGGTGTGCGGATGCGATCCTCAAGAACAACCACATTCCGCATATCAGTCTGTTTATCACAGCTCCTTTTGCTATCCGTGTGCAGCATGTTATGGATGTACGGAAGATGAATATGAAGCAGGCAGTCCGTTTCCTGAAGAAGATGGACAGCCAGCACAGACGGTATTACAATTTTTACGGCGGAGCTCAGTGGGGCAAGCCGGATAACTACGATCTTTGTATCAACAGTGCAAGCTACGGAATCAATGAAACGGAGAATCTGATCCTGAAGCTTTTGAATGATCAGATCCACTAAGAGATAAAAATATGAGCAGCACGGAAGAAAGAAAAAGTTCCGGAAGGGGTTTTTAGCTTAATAGGCTGCAAACAGAAAAAGAATCAGAACAGAGTTCCTGCATTCTGAGGTAACCTTCTGCCAGACAGAAATACCTCAGAATGCAGGAACTTTTTTTATATTTTGTTTATAAAAACTTAATCTTGATTAACTTTTTTCATTTTGGGGATTGACATTCGAAAAAACTTAGTATACACTAACCTATGAGTTAGAATTAACTAATTAGACGAAGTTAATTAATAGGAAGAAACGGAGGAACTTCTATGCAGCCGATTTTATTTTTGCAGTCAGGTGATACTGGCACAATTAAGCGTATTTCCGGAGCAGAAGACACAAGAAGATTTCTTGCAGGCCTTGGTTTTGTTGAGAATGCGGAAGTGACAGTCGTTTCCCAGTTTGACGGTAACCTGATCGTAAACATCAAGGATTCCAGAGTAGCAGTCAATAAGGAAATGGCCAGACACATTATGGTGTAACCGGATTGTGCGGCAGTGACCGCTAGTGAATTTGCCCAAGACTGTGTGAAGTGCAGTTGAGGATAGATTATGGACGTAAGGTTCTTTATGAAGGATGATTTACGTTCACTGAAATGAACAGCAGACAGACCGTAAGGGCCTGTTTTACTGTAACTGCTCCGGGAGATGAGCAGCTTTTATGGTCTTTGGAAGCAGATGCGGATGAAGATCATCATATGGATTTGGAATATAAACAGGGAGGAAAAGAGAAATGACTTTACGTGATGCAGCAGTAGGTTCTACAGTAGTTGTTTCCAAGATCACCGGCGACCCGGCTTACAAGCGCCGTATCATGGATATGGGAATCACAAAAGGCAGCGAGGTTTATATCCGAAAGGTAGCTCCTCTTGGAGATCCGGTTGAGATCACCATCAGAGGTTATGAGCTTTCCCTGCGTAAGCATGACGCAGCATGTGTGGAAGTAAAGCAGAAATAAACTTCGAAAAAATGACAGAGCATAAGGCTCTGATCTGAAAAAAGGAGGATGAAAAATGTCTGTAACAATAGCTCTTGCCGGAAACCCGAACTGTGGTAAGACTACAATGTTCAATGCTCTTACAGGCGCAAACCAGTACGTTGGTAACTGGCCAGGTGTTACTGTAGAGAAAAAAGAGGGTAAGCTGAAAAACCAGAAGGATGTAACGGTAACAGACCTTCCGGGTATCTATTCACTTTCCCCGTATACACTTGAGGAGGTTGTCAGCCGTGATTACCTTCTGAAAGAGAAACCGGATGTGATCATCGATCTTGTGGATGCAACAAACATCGAGAGAAACCTGTATCTTGCAACCCAGCTTCTTGAAATCGGTATCCCGGTTGTTATCGCTCTTAATATGGTGGATCTTCTGAAAAAGAACAACATTCATATCAATGTAAAAGGCTTAAGCTCCGCGCTTGGATGCCCGATCGTTGAGACCTCTGCTCTTAAAGGAACAGGCCTTAAAGAGGTTGTTGATGAGGCAATCAAATGTGCAAACCAGCACAGAGTACCATCCAAACAGATGGAGTTCCCGAAGGCAGTTGAGAAAGCTGTAAACGAGATCGAGAGCCTTGTTCCTGCAAACATCTCTGAGGAGAACAAGAGATGGTATGCAGTAAAACTTCTCGAGAGAGACAGCAAAGTAAAAGAAGGTCTTAACCTTCCGGCTTCTGCTCAGTCCAAGATCGAGGAGATCGCTTCCAACCTTGAGAAGGCAGAAGATGATGATACAGAGAGTATCGTAACAGATGGAAGATATCAGTACATCCAGAAAGTTGTTTCCGCAAACGTTAAGAGAAGCGGAAATAAGATGACTGTTTCCGATAAGATCGACCGTATCGTAACAAACCGTATCCTCGGTCTTCCGATCTTTATCCTTACCATGTTCATCGTTTATTATGTATCTGTAACAACAGTTGGTACCATGGTAACAGACTGGACAAACGACAGCTTCGTCGGAACTATCCAGGGTGTTGTAGCTGATGGCCTCAGCGGTGTCGGCGTTGCTGACTGGCTGGTAAGCCTTGTATCTGATGGTATCATCGGTGGTCTTGGTGCAGTACTTGGATTCGTTCCGCAGATGGCGATCCTGTTCCTGTTCCTGTCCATCCTTGAGGACTGCGGTTACATGGTTCGTATCGCATTCGTCATGGACCGTGTATTCCGTCATTTCGGACTTTCCGGAAAGAGCTTTATCCCGCTCCTTATCTCCTCTGGTTGTGGAATCCCTGGAATCATGGCTTCCAAAACAATCGAGGCTGATAACGACCGTCGATTAACAATCATGACAGCAACATTTATTCCTTGTGGTGCTAAGCTTCCTGTTATCGCTCTTATGGGTGGTATCATGACAGCATATGTAACTGGTGACTATGTAGCAGCTGGTTTCATCACACCACTGATGTACTTCATCGGTGTTGTAGCAGTTCTTGTATCTGCCATCATCCTGAAGAAAACAAAACCGTTCTCCGGTAAACCTGCTCCGTTTGTAATGGAGCTTCCACAGTACCATATTCCGTCTGCAAAGACAGTTCTGCTTCACGTTTGGGAGAGACTGAAAGGCTTCATCATCAAAGCCGGAACAATTCTTTTCCTTGCAACTGTTATCATGTGGGTTCTTTCCAGCATTGGCAGCACAGGAAGCGGAATCGGATTTGTTGAGGACAGCAACGACAGTATCATGGCTATCCTTGGTGGTATCCTTGCTCCGATCTTTGCTCCTCTTGGATTCGGTAAATGGCAGCCGGTTGCAGCATCCATCTCCGGATTCTCCGCAAAAGAGTCCATCGTTAGTACAATGGGTGTTCTTGCAAACGTAGCTGGTGATGATGCAGAAGATACCATGATCGTTGGTGCAGCGATCAAAGCATGGTTCCCGTCAGCAGTAGCAGCATTCTCCTTCCTGCTGTTCAACCTGCTTGACTCTCCGTGTCTTGCAGCTATTTCTACAATGGCACATGAGATGCAGTCCAGAAAATGGTTCTGGTTTGCAATTCTCTTCCAGAACATCTTTGCTTATGTTGTAACACTTTGTGTATACCAGATTGGTCTTGTTGTTACAGGTGCCGGATCCTTCGGAATTGGAACGATCGTTGCTCTGATCCTTGTGGCAATCATTCTCTTCCTTCTGTTCAGACCAGATCCGTACAAGAACCAGAACGATGTTACAAAGAGATCTGTTCAGGCAGCAGAGTAATCGTAAACCGGTCATACAGTTAAGATCCGGTACATATGATAACTTTGAAATGATGCTGTGAAAACAGCGGAAATGATAAGAAACATAAGGAGGCCGGGTATGTAAATACCTGGTCTTCTGTGTTATAATAAGCCTGAAGAAACATAGGAATTTTTTACAAAATTATTCATCAGAAGCTGACAGCGTCTTAACTGCTGTGCAGCGAAAGAAAGGGTGACAGATATGAGTATGATAGCGGATATTATTGTACTGGCACTGGTGATCGCATATGGCGTATTTGTGATCAGTTATCTCTATTCAAGAAAGAAACAGGGGCTCAGCTGTGTTGGCTGTGCCGGTAATACACGTACCAACGGCTGTGGCGGCGGATGCTCCGGTCATTGCTCCGGATGCTCAGGCTGCAGCGGAATGCAGAAGTAACCAGGAGGTAGATCATTATGGCAAATGCAATCGTTGTCATCGTTGTTATCATCATTATGTTGTTTGCCGGAAAAGGCGCATATAAACATCTGAAAGGTGAGGGTGCCTGCTGTGGAGGCGGCAGCAAACCGGAAATCCCGAAGAAGAAACTGGACGGAACGAAGCTTGGTGAGAAAACTATGAAGATCACAGGAATGCACTGTGAGAACTGTGTAGCCAGCGTCACCAGAGCCATCAACCGTATTGACGGAGCGGCAGCCAAGGTAAACCTGAAAAAAGGTGAGGCAGTGGTTTCCTACGACAGAGAGATTTCCAATGATGAGTTGAAAAAAGTTGTTGAGGATCGAGGATATCACGTCGTTTCGATTCAGTAAGGATCCAGAAGAGAATAAGAATGTCGGAGTGTATCCCGCTCCGTCAGATCAGAGAAAAGGCTTCTCGTCGAAATGCTTAAAAATATTTCGACAAGAGGTCTTTTTTTGTACAAAAAGCCAGAGTTACAATTGACTCACTAATGACTGCCATTGTATAATAAAAACAGAAAAATTCAGACGGAATGAATGTTATTACAAATTTTTTTCTATCCGAATGATGTGTTATGAAAGCCAAATAGAGAGGTAACAGACTTTGACGGCAAGGTATGATCCGAGCGGGAATTGTTGTTCATTTAGCGTGGCTTTAACTGCTTTATGAGCGGAATACGGGACTCTTTCACCTTGTGTGGTGAAGGAGCTTTTTTTATGTAAATGCCTGCAGGAGCAGGTGCATTCAGTAAGGGAGGATTTTATGCTGAAGGTAGCAGTATACGGAAAGGGCGGTATCGGAAAGTCTACAGTGACGTCCAACCTGGCGGCGGCTTTTGCAGCCATGGGGAAGAGAGTGATCCAGATCGGTTGTGATCCCAAGGCGGATTCCACCATCAATCTTCTTGGTGGAGAACCCCTCCGGCCGGTGATGAATTATATGAGGGAAGAAGATGAGGAACCGGAGAAACTGGAAGATATATCGAAGGAGGGTTTTGGCGGCGTTCTCTGTATTGAGACCGGAGGTCCCACACCGGGACTTGGCTGTGCGGGAAGAGGAATTATCGCAACGTTTCAGCTTTTGGAGGATCTGAAGCTTTTTGAGACCTGGAAGCCGGATGTGGTACTTTACGATGTGCTTGGGGATGTGGTGTGCGGTGGTTTTGCAGCACCGATCCGGGAGGGCTATGCGGAAAAAGTCCTCATTGTCACATCCGGGGAAAAAATGGCGCTCTATGCAGCCAACAATATTTCCAGTGCTGTTCGGAATTTTGAGGACCGCAGCTATGCGAGGATCTTTGGAATTGTGCTGAACCACAGGAATGTGGAGAATGAGACTGAGAAGGTACAGGCTTTTGCGGAAAAAAGCAATATCCCTATTGTTGGTGAGATCCCGAGAAGCGATGAGATCATCCGCTGGGAAGATCAGGGGAAAACGGTGATCGAGGGTGATGAGAATTCTGAGATCAGTGAGAAATTTTTTGCGCTGGCGCGGAAGCTGCTGGAGAGTGAAGGAACGGAGAAGGAGGGCGTATGAAAAAGGAAGCGTATTTTGCAACAGCTAAAGAACTGGAACATCTTGGACCGGAAGCGATCCCGCCGCAGATGATCTCCGGGAAACATCTGATCTACAGTTCTCCGGCAACGCTGGCATTTAATTCTCCGGGAGCGGAAGGCTTCGGAGTAAAACGTGCGGGGCTTGCAGTGCCGGATTCCATTATGCTGATCGTGGCGCCTGGATGCTGTGGAAGAAATACTTCTCTTATCAGCTCCATGCCGGAGTACAATGATCGATTTTTTTATCTGATGATGGACGAGACGGATATTGTTACAGGCCGTCACCTGAAAAAGATCCCGAAAGCGGTAAAAGAGATCTGCGACTGCTGTGAGAAGAAGCCGTCTGTGGTGATGATCTGTATCACCTGTGTGGATGCACTTCTGGGAACAGATATGGAACGTGTCTGTCGGAAAGCAGAGGAAAAAGTGGACATTCCGGTGCGTCCCTGTTACATGTATGCGCTGACACGTGAGGGCAGGAAGCCACCCATGGTCCATGTGCGGCAGTCCTTATATTCTCTTCTTAAGCCTCAGAAGAAAAAAGGAAATGTGGTCAATCTTCTGGGATTTTTTTCACCGCTGGTGGATGACTGTGAGATCTATGAGCTGCTGCATCAGGCAGGCGTAAAGACCATCCATGAGATTTCCAGATGTAAGGATTACGAAGAATATCAGACCATGTCACAGGCCAATTTTAATCTGGTGCTCCATCCGGAAGCAAGGTTTGCGGCAGAGGATTTTCATGATCGGCTGAAGATCCCGTTTATTGAGCTTCGAAGGCTTTATCAGATGGATAAGATCGAAAATCAGTACCGTGCCCTTGGACAGGTTCTTGGCGTTTCTTTTGACCAGGAATCCTGTAAGAAAGAGGCGGAGGCAGCTGTGGAACATTTCCGGGAAGTCTGTCCGGATGCCTCTTTTGCAGTAGGGGAGTGCATGAACGGAGATCCATTTGAGCTGGCACTTGCACTGGTGCGGTATGGATTTCAGGTGCCGGAGATCTATGGAACCATCTCTTCTGAGAATTTTGTATACATACGGCATCTGGCCGCGCTGAGCCCGGAGACAAAGATTTTTTCCAATATGGAACCTACCATGCTGTATTATGATCCGGCAGAGAGTGGTGTGAATTTTACCATCGGTAAGGATGCTGGATATTATCATCCGGATCAGCCCAACGTAGTCTGGAATCAGGACCGTCAGCCTTATGGATATGCCGGGGTCCGGAGATTGTTTGAGGCGCTCCTTGAGACTGTGGAGCAGGATGAGCGAAAGGGGGAAAGAGCATGAGAGGACTTCGGAAATATCTGACACCCTTTGCCCCGGATCAGTCAGGCGCTGTATCGGTTTTGTATGAGCTTGGCGGGATCATCGTGATCTGTGATGCAGGAGGATGTGCGGGAAATGTCTGCGGCTTTGATGAACCAAGATGGTTTGAACAGAAAAGTGCGGTATTCAGTGCAGGACTTCGGGATATGGATGCCATCCTGGGACGGGATGACCGCCTGGTTGCCAAACTTGTGGATGCGGCAGAAAAGGTGGAGGCAGGCTTTGCGGCAGTGATCGGAACGCCGGTGCCCGCCGTGATCGGAACGGATTATCAGGCACTGAAGCGGATGTGCGAGAAAAAAACAGACCTTCCGGTACTTGCGGTAAATACCGATGGAATGGAGCTTTATGACGGGGGAGAACGGAAGGCTTATCTGGAACTTTTTAAAGTTTTTGCCCGGGAAAAACTGCCGGTGGAGACGGGCAGGGTGGGCATCCTTGGAATGACGCCACAGGATGTCAGTGACCTGAAGGCGGCAGATAAGCTCCGGGAAAAATTTAAGTCTCAGGGGCACCAGGCAGTCTGCTACGGAATGGGAGATGGGCTTGATGAAGTAAAAAAAGCCTCCTCTGTGGAAAAAAATATCGTGGTTTCTCCGGCGGCACTGGAATGTGCCAGATATCTTGAGAAAACTTTCGGAACGCCTTATGAGGTGGGATATCCGCTGGTGGAGGAACTGGTGCCGGATATGGAGTATGCGGGGAAAAAAATCCTCATTGTGCAGCAGCAGGTGATGGCAGGTTCCATAAGAGCGGAACTTCGGAAACGTGGCGGTGACGGAAAGATCACAGTGGCAAGCTGGTTTTCCATGGAAAAAGATCTCCTGGAAGAGGGGGATGTGTCATTAAAAGATGAGGAAGATTACATGGAGCTGGTGGAAAAAGGCAGATATGATGTGATCTTTGCAGATCCCTGTATGAGGCGGATGACGAAAGATTTTTCAGGCGTGTTTGTGGATGCGGTGCATTTTGCGGTATCCGGAAAGTGCAGGTAGACTTAAGAGCAGGGCATAAAGTTACATACATACTGTAACCGGATCAGGGGAGCTGGTTACAGGGAATGGAGAACATATGGAGTGCGAAATTACAAAAATGATCCGTGTTTACGGAATCGTCCAGGGTGTGGGCTTCCGCCCTACGGTCAGCCGTCATGCCATGGCAAGGGGAATCCGTGGCAGTGTGTCCAATAAAGGACCCTATGTGGAGATTTTTGCTCAGGGTAAGCAGCAGGATGTGGATGCCTTTATCGCAGATATCGGGAATAAGCCACCGAAGCGTGCAGCTATCCTGAAGCTTCTTGAAGAACCGGTGGAGGAGCCGGAGAAATTTACACAGTTTGATATCATCGAAAGTGAGAAGACAAAGGGGGAAATCTTTGTCTCCCCGGATATCGCGATCTGCGATGAATGTAAGGCGGAGATGTTTGATCCGGAAAACAGGCGGTATCTGCATCCCTTTATCAACTGTACCTGCTGCGGTCCCAGACTGACGATCCTGGATTCGCTTCCTTATGACCGTGAACGGACCAGTATGAAGGAATTTCCCATGTGTCCCTCCTGTGCGGATGAGTACCATAACCCGGATACCAGACGCTATGATGCCCAGCCGGTGTGCTGTAATGACTGCGGCCCTGAGGTATACCTGGCGGGAAGAGAGGAACGGGGACGGGAGGCTATCACTTATACAAGGAAGATCATTGCTTCCGGCGGGATCGTGGCCATCAAAGGGATCGGTGGTTTTCACCTTTGCTGTGATGCTACCAGTGAGGAGGCTGTACAGTGGCTGCGGC
>ENA-OUQW01003182-OUQW01003182.1-human-gut-metagenome-genome-assembly--contig:-NODE-3182-length-12402-cov-3.541022_pt1 | contig 12402 bp, 11 predicted proteins | sample MGYA00248464_ERZ548849 | MGnify/ENA primary metagenome ERZ548849 (study PRJEB26491, sample SAMN04978193) | human gut metagenome | host: Homo sapiens | study: EMG produced TPA metagenomics assembly of... | reverse complement strand
GCCGCCTTACGGATGCCGCGTACCCCTTGCGGGTAAAACTCTGCGAGGCTTTTTTAACCGCTGCGTTAGTCGGCGGTGGCGATATGGCTGGCGATGCGCTGCATGATCATGTCGAGAGCGACTAAGTTGTGGCCGCCTTCGAGGACGATGATGTCGGCGTACTTGCGGCTCGGCTCAACGAACTGCTCGTGCATGGGCTTGACGGTCGTCAAGTACTGCGTGATGACGCTCTCGAGCGTGCGGCCGCGGTCGCGCACGTCGCGCAGCGCGCGGCGCAGAATGCGCACGTCGGCGTCGGTCTCGACAAAAATTTTGATGTCGAGCATTTCGCGCAGCCGCGGGTCCTGGAAAATGAGGATGCCCTCGACGATGACGACCTTGCTCGGCCGGATGAGCTCGGTCTCATTTGTGCGCTGGTGGTCGGCGTAGGAGTAGACGGGGCAGCGGATGGCCTTGCCTGCCTTGAGCTCCTTAAGCTGCTCGACCATCAGATCGGTCTCGAAAGCGTCGGGGTGGTCGTAGTTCTGTTTGCAGCGCTCTTCAAAGGGCCTGTCCTGATTGATATTTATAATAGCTGTCGTGGTGCACGACGCTGATATCGTCGCCGAAGTGCTGCTTCAGATGCTCGGTGAGCGTCGTTTTGCCCGAACCGGTGCCACCTGCAATGCCAATGAAGATGGTGTTCATCGCCAGACCCTCCATGAATCGTTTGTTGTTAAGTCGATTATAGGAAGACTTTGGCGAAAAAGCAAGGCCGCGCGGCGGAATGCGGCAAAAATTTGCGTGTTTCGGTTGACGCGAAGCAAAAAAGCAAGTATTATGTAAAGGAACGCGGCGCAGCTGATGTGCCCGCGCGCAGAGACTCTATTTTGACAAAAGAAAGGAGCGTCGGCATGGATCTTCTCAAGTGCCCGCGCTGCGGCGAAGAATATTCCCCCAGCTATCGCAGATGCCCGTTCTGCGAGGAGGGAGACCATCCCCGCAAGATCAAGTACAACTCCAGCAAACAGAGCGGCGGCCGGCGTGTTTCGGATAAAAAGCAGACGCAGTCCGTCCGCGGTGCGATGGCGGCGGTGCTCGTCGTCGTGCTGCTGCTTCTGAGCTGGTCGCTCTTTGGTGACAAGATCGTCGCAAAGATCACGCCCGCCGACGACGGCAATACCCCCGGCGTGCAGGACGATGTCAATACGCCCGACGACAGCAATACGAACACGGACGATCCGAACGCGAACAACGGCGACACCACTGACCCGAACACCGGTGATGAGCCGAACGCAAATGATCCCGCAAACGGCAGCGACACAACTGCCACCAATCCCGGCACCACGACAACCCCGTCCACCCCGACGGTGGATGCCTCGGCCCTGAGCATCAAGACGAACGTCGGCACGACGCTGCCCAAGGACGGAAACGGCAACTTTGACTGCACGATCAAGTCGAGCGAGACCATCCGCCTGAGCGTTTCCGGCACGGACGCGGCCGCGACCTGGGCGGTGGCGGACGCGAGCGTCCTGTCCATCTCGGCGGACGGCTTGATCGCGCCTGCCAAGGTGGGTACCACGACCGTGACGGCCACCGTTGGCGGCGCGGTGCTGACCATCACGGTGCGCATCAAGTAAAGAGAAAAAGAACGGCCGGGGGCCGTTCTTTTTTGCGCAAAAAGGGGCGGCTTTCCTTGCAAGCACTGCCAGCCTGTGCTACAATTACCTTGAAAAAGTATTTGCAGGAGCTATCGACCATATGACGACCCGTGAATTTCAGCAGAAAAAGCCGCTTTCCATTCTCTTCACCTACTTCAAGCCGCACCGCGGCCTGTTCATCCTGGACCTTGTCTGCGCGACGGTCGTTGCGCTCATCGATCTCGCCTTTCCGCTCGTGACGCGCAAGTCGATGTACGACCTTTTGCCGAATCAGCAGTACCGCACGTTTTTTATCGTGATGGGCGTGATGATGGCGGCGTTCATTGTGCGCGCGCTTTTATACTATGTCATTTCCTACTGGGGACACACATTCGGCATTCTGGTGGAGGCGGATATCCGCCGCGACCTTTTCACGCACGTGCAGGAGCTGGACGTCAGCTTCTTTGACCACAACCGCACGGGCCAGCTCATGAGCAGGCTGACGAGCGATCTCTTCGAGATCACGGAGCTCGCCCACCACGGCCCCGAGGACCTGCTCATTTCGACGCTGACGATCGTCGGCGCGCTCGCCATCCTGTTTTCCATCGAGTGGCGGCTCGCACTGGTCGTGACGTGCATCCTGCCGGTGTTCATCGCGGTCATCATGTCGCGCCGCAGCAAGATGACGGCAGCCTCGCGCGGCGAGAAGCAGAAGACTGCCGCCATCAACATCGGCATCGAGTCGTCGCTCTCCGGCATCCGCACGGCGCGCGCCTTTGCCAACGAGGAAGAGGAGATCGACAAATTCAACGCGGCGAACGAGGAATTCAAGGTCTCCAAGCGCAAATTCCACCACGAGATGGGTGTGTTCAACGCGACGATGGAATTTTTTATGACGCTGCTCTCCGCCGCCGTCATCACGGTGGGCGGCTACCTCATCATGCGCGGCGAGATGAACTACATTGACCTCATCACGTTTTCCCTTTACATCGCAACGTTCATCAACCCCGTGCGAAAGCTTGCGAATTTCTCTGAGATTTTTGCTCGCGGCTTTGCCGGCCTCGAGCGCTTCACGGCGCTCATGCGCGTCGAGCCCGCGCTCAAGGACGCACCGGACGCGAAGGAGCTTAAACACTGCCGCGGCGAGATCGACGTCGACCATGTGAGCTTTTCTTACGAGGGCGAGGAGAATGAAGGCGTGCTCCACGACGTGAGCGTGCATATAAGGCCTGGCGAGATGCTCGCCATCGTCGGCCCCTCCGGCGGAGGCAAGTCGACGCTCTGCCAGCTCATCCCGCGCTTTTACGAGGTGAGCGAGGGCGCGATCCGCATCGACGGGGAAGATGTGCGCTCTCTTACGCAGTCGTCCCTCCACCGCGCCATCGGCATCGTGCAGCAGGATGTGTTCCTCTTTGCCGACACGGTGCGCGAGAATATCCGCTATGGCCGCCCCGACGCGACGGACGAGGAAATCGTCGAAGCGGCGAAGCGCGCGGAGATTTACGACGATATCATGGCCATGCCGCACGGCTTCGACACCTATGTCGGCGAGCGCGGCACGATGCTCTCCGGCGGACAGAAGCAGCGCGTGTCCATCGCGCGCATCTTCCTCAAAAACCCGTCCATCCTCATTCTGGACGAGGCGACGAGCGCGCTCGACAGCGTGACGGAGGTCAAGATCCAGCACGCTTTCGACGAGCTCGCGCGCGGGCGCACGACGCTTGTGATCGCACACCGCCTCTCGACCATCCGCTCGGCAGACCGCATCCTCGTCATCGAGGACGGCCGCATCGCCGAGCAGGGCAGCCACGAGGTGCTGCTCGCGCAAAACGGCGAGTATGCGTCCCTCTGGCGCACGCAGAACGGGATGGCCTGATGGACAGAAGACAGCTTTTGGACCGCGCCGCGCGCAATGGCGATGAGCGCGTGCTGCTGGCGCACATTCTCGATAAATGTGAGCAGTGCAGGAACCGCAACATCCCGTCGGCGACGGACTTTCTGAGCCCCGCCGAGCAGCGCAGCGCGCAGGATTTACTGCACGCCGCGGCTATCCACGACGGCTACGCTTTCTGCGGCGGCTTTGCGCGCGCGGAACGGCGGATGCTCCTTTTTCTGCCCGACTGGCAGGAGGAAGCGGACGAGAGCGAGTACATGACGGCGCTGCGCTGCACGTATCGCAAGGAAGATACGCTGACGCACCGCGACTTTCTGGGTTCGCTGATGGCGCAGGGCGTCACGCGCGAGAAGCTCGGCGACATTTTGGTGTCGGAGGGGGCGTGTGATTTGATCGTCTCGCGCGATATCGCGCCGTATCTGCTGCAAAACGTGACGAGCGCGGGGCGCGTGAAGCTCTCGGTCAGCGAGATCGAGCTTTCAGACTTGAGCGTCCCCGCGCTCAAGGTCAAGGAAATTCGCGATACGGTCTCGACACTGCGGCTCGACGCCGTGGCGGCGAGCGGCTTTTCGATGAGTCGCGGCAAGGCGCAGGAGCTCATTTCCTCGGGCCGCGTGCAGCTCAACTACCGTGAAACGCTCAAGAGCGACGCCCCCGTCGCGCAGGGGGATGTGATCTCCGCCCGCGGCCTCGGCAAGTTCGAGGTCGCCGAGGTCGGCGGCCTGAGTAAAAAAGGAAGAACGGCGCTGCTTCTGCGCCGATACCTGTAAGGAGAATCAAACAATGACGATGGATGAAAAGATCGCGCGCATCAACGCGCTGGCGCACAAGGCCAAAGCCGAAGGCTTGACCGACGAGGAGAAGGAGGAGCAGGCGCAGCTGCGCCGCGACTACATCGACTCGGTGAAGGCAAACCTAAAATCCCAGCTCAATACGCTCTATGTGCTGGACGAAAAGACAGGTAAAAAGACGAAGATCGTCGACTTTGAGCGTGAGCGCGCCGCGAGAGCGGGCAAGAAAAAGGAGAACAGGTAAATGAGCAAGGATTTTGAATACGATCCCGAGACCGGTTCGTTCCGCTTTGACGAGGGGGACGGGAAGACGAAGAAAAAGAACGACGTCGACGTCGGCGGCTGGATTTTGATCGCGGCGCTGTTTGCCTTCGGCCTGTGGCCCATCGGCCTCATCGCGCTCATCTCCAAGCTCTCGGACAAGCCGAAGAAGGTGAGTTCCTCGCGCGGCGGCATGCGCACGTCCACAAGCCCGAATGCAAACGTTTCCTCGCGCAGCAAGGTGGAAAAGTCCGTGGTGAAGACGGCGAAGCAGATGAACCGCGCGCCGAAGGCTTCGGACAAGACTGCGCGCATTCTGATGATCGTCGGCGCAGCCATCACTGCGATCTTCGGCATCAGTCTTGTGACCATGCTGGGCGAGGTCATCGCCTACGGCTGGTATTCCTACATGGCCGAGTACATGCTGTCCGAGTGCGGCTTCCTCGCCGGCGGTATCGCGATGTTTGCTGCCGGTCAGCGCATGAAGCGCCGCAGTGCACGCATCGCGCGCTATCTCGCCGTGATGGGCGAGCGCGGCTACATCAGCGTGGAGGAGCTCTGCACCGTAACGGGCAAGAGCCGCAAAAAGATCGAGAGTGACCTTGACTACATGGTCGAAAAGGGTCTGCTCGGCACGGGCGCGTACTTAGACAGCGGCCGCGGCATTTTCTTCCGCAGCGCCGACGCCTTTGCCGACTACGCGAATGCGACCGCGAAAAAGGAAAACGTCACGCCCAAGGAGGCCAACGAGGGCTATGCGGGCGCGCTGCGCGCCATCCGCTCGGCGAACGACCGCATCGCCGACGCCGTGCTGAGCGAGAAGATCGACCATCTCGAGACCGTTGCGGGCAAAATTTTCCGCGAGGTCGAGGAGCATCCCGAAAAGCAGCATCAGGCCGCGACGTTCCTCAATTACTACCTGCCCACGACGCTCAAGCTGCTTGACAGCTACGCCAAGTTTGAAGAGGCGGGCATCGAGGGTGAGAATCTCTCCCGCGCGCAGGAGCGCATCGAAGAGACGATGGATGCCCTCATCAAGGGCTTTGACAAGCAGCTCGACGATTTGTACCGCAACGAGGCGATGGACATCGACAGCGATATCCGCGTGATGGAAAATATGCTCCGCCGCGACACGGCGAGCGTGGAGGACGATTTCGGCCTCGACGGCGCGGCAGTGCAGCGCGCACCGGACGAGGAATAAGGTACTGCACCGCTCTCATACGCTCTATGAGGAGAAAGGACAAGAGGCATGAAACAAACCGGCAGACGATTTGACGCCGCAGCCTTTTACGGCGGCACGAACAGCGAGGCCTACCGCTATCTCGGCGCGCACCGCACGCGGCGGGCGGGAAAAGACGGCTACGTGTTCCGCGTGTGGGCGCCGAACGCCGCGCATGTGTCCGTCGTGGGCGATTTCTGCGGCTGGAACGGCTACGCCCACCCGATGGAAAAGAACGCGGACGGCTTCTGGGAGTGCTTTGTGCCGTCCCTCAAGCGCTACGATACCTACAAGTTCGCCGTGACGGCACAATCGGGCGAAACGGTCCTCAAGGCCGACCCCTACGCCTTCCACGCCGAGACCCGCCCCGGTACGGCCAGCAAGCTCTATGACCTCGGCGGCTACCGCTGGGGGGATGACGAATGGCGCGCGAGCCGCGCAAAGGCGCCCCTTGACCGCTCACCGCTCAACATTTATGAGGTCCACCTCGGCTCATGGCGGCGGCACGAAAACGGCGATTTTTACGACTACCGCACGCTCGCGCGCGAGCTGGCGGATCACGTTCTGGACCTTGGCTACAATTGCGTCGAGCTCATGCCCGTCACCGAGTATCCGCTTGACGATTCCTGGGGCTATCAGTGCACCGGCTATTTTGCCGCAACGTCGCGCTACGGCACGCCCAGGGACTTTATGTACTTTGTCGACCATCTGCACCAAAAGGGCATTTCCGTCATTTTAGACTGGGTGCCGTCGCACTTCTGCAAGGACGCGCACGGCCTCATCGACTTTGACGGCACGCCCTGCTACGAATACGCCGACCCCAATAAGCGCGAGCACGAGGGCTGGGGAACGCGTGTGTTCGACTATGGCCGCGGCGAGGTGAAGAGCTTTCTCCTTTCCTCTGCTGCGTTCTGGCTGCGCGAGTTCCATGTGGACGGCCTGCGCGTGGACGCGGTCGCGTCGATGCTGTACCTCGACTATGGCCGCGAAAATGGCCGTTGGACGCCAAACATCAACGGCGGGCACGAAAACTTAGAGGCCATCGACTTCCTGCGCGCGCTCAACGAGACTGCGTTTTCCATCGACCCCAACACATTGATGGTCGCGGAGGAGTCGACCGCGTGGCCGCTCGTTACGCGGCCCGCCAAGGATGGCGGCCTCGGCTTCAACCTCAAGTGGAACATGGGCTGGATGAACGACATGTGCCACTATTTGAAGCTTGACCCCTGGTTCCGCCAGTTCCACCACAAGGACATCACGTTCTCGCTGATGTACGCCTTTTCGGAGAATTTCGTCCTGCCGATCTCGCACGACGAGGTCGTGCACATGAAGGGGTCGCTTCGCGGCAAGATGCCGGGGGATGACTGGCAGCAGCTCGCGGGCGTGCGTGCGTTTACGGCGTACCTGCTCGCCCATCCGGGCAAGAAGCTCACGTTCATGGGCGCGGAGCTCGGCCAGTGGCACGAGTGGGATTTTGCCTCTCAGCTCGACTGGTATTTGCTCGAAAACAAAGAAAATCAGCAGACCCAGCGGTTTTTCAAGGACATCAACCGCTTTTACTTATCGCAGAGCCCGCTTTGGGACATTGACTTTTCGTGGGAGGGCTTTGAGTGGCTCGTCGCCGACGACAACCACAACAACGTCGTCGTCTTCGTCCGGCGCGACCGGAAAGGCCGCGAGCTCATCGCGGCGGTCAACTTCTCGCCCGTCGGACGCGCGGACTACCGCTTCGGCGTCCCGCCGAAAAAGACGTACCGCGAGGTGTTTACCACCGACTTTCCCGCATACGGCGGCACGGGCGACTGGCGCAACGAAGGAGAGCTTTTGACCGAGTCCATCCCCTCGCACGGCAAGCCCTGCTCGCTGTGCGTGACCATCCCGCCGCTCGGCGCGGTGTTCTTCGCGGGCAAGGGTGAATGGCAGGAGGAGAAAGAACCGACAAGTGAGCCGTCCGAGCTGTGACCGGACGAGAAGAAACAAGGAGGAGAGAACAAGCGTGAAGAAAGAATGTATCGCTATGCTGCTTGCCGGCGGCCAGGGCAGCCGGCTCTACGTGCTCACGGAGAATATGGCGAAGCCCGCCGTGCCGTTTGGCGGCAAGTTCCGCATCATTGACTTTCCGCTCTCAAACTGCGCCAACGCTGGCATCGACACCGTCGGCGTTCTGACGCAGTACCGCCCGCTGGAGCTCAACCGCTACATCGGCTCGGGCCAGCCGTGGGATCTCGACCGCGCGGACGGCGGCGTGCACATCCTGCCGCCGTATCAGAGCGCGGGCGGTGCGTCGTGGTATAAGGGCACGGCCAACGCCATCTTCCAGAACATCGGCTTTGTCGACATGTACGACCCCGAGTATGTGCTCATCCTCTCGGGCGACCACATCTACAAGATGAATTACGCTAAAATGCTCGCTCACCACAAAAAAACGGGCGCGGACTGCACCATCTCCGTTATGGAGGTGCCCTGGGAGGATGCGCCGCGCTTTGGCATCATGGATGTGGACGAAAACGACACGATCACGGAATTTGAAGAAAAACCCGCGCATCCCAAGAGCAACCTGGCGTCGATGGGCATTTACGTCTTCACGTGGAAAAAGCTGCGTGAGTACCTCATCGAGGACGAGAGCGACGGGGCGAGCAGCAACGACTTCGGCAAAAACATCATCCCCAAGATGCTGCAAAACGGGGAGAAGATGGCGGCGTACCGCTTCTCCGGCTACTGGAAGGATGTCGGCACGCTCGACTCCCTGTGGGATGCGAACATGGATATGCTCGCGACCGGCAGCGGGCTTGACTTACTCGAAAAGGACTGGCCGATCTACGGCCGCTCCGTCTCCGCGCCGCCGGCGTATTTGGGCGTCAACGCGCATGTGGAGCACAGCGTCGTCGCACGCGGCTGCACGGTCGAGGGCGAGGCGGAGAACTCCGTCCTCTCTGAGCGCTGCACGGTGGAGGAGGGCGCAAGCGTCCAGTACTCCATCCTGATGCCCGGCGCGGTCGTCAAAAAGGACGCGCGCGTCTCCTACGCCATCATCGGCGAGAACGGCGTCGTCGGCGAGCACGCCTTTGTCGGCGCGCCGCCCGAGGCGGTGCCGCCGGAGCAGTGGGGCATCACGGTGCTCGGCCCCGGCGCGGCGGTCGCGGATGACTATGTGCTGCCTGCCAACCGCATGCGCAGCGTGGACGGAAAGGAGGCGGTACGATGAACGGACTGCACGGCATCATCTTTGCCTATGAAAAGGCTCCCGGCCTTCGCGAGCTGACCGAAGCGCGCATGCCCGGCTCTGTGCCGTTCGGCGGGCGCTACCGCGTGGTCGACTTCATGCTCTCCAACATGGCGGGCGCGGGCATCACAGACGTCGGCGTTGTGCTGCACGGCAACTATCAAAGCCTGCTCGACCACATCGGCAGCGGCAAGACGTGGGACATGGCGCGCAAGAACGGCGGTCTCAAGCTGCTGCCGCCCTTTGCCGACGCGCGCAAGTTCGGCGTGGAGGAATTCCGCGGCAAGATGGAGGCGCTCTCGGGCGTGCGGTCGTACCTGCACGAGATCCGGCAGAAATACGTCGTCCTGTCCGACAGCGACCTTATCATCAATCTGCCGCTGCAGAAGGTGCTGGACGCGCACATCGAAAGCGGCGCGGACATCACCTGCGTCTGCACCGAGAGCGGCCAGTTTGTGGAAAACGCCACGTATTTCACCGTCAACGAGGCGGGCCGCATCACCGAGACGCGCTGCGCGCCGCACAAGGCGAGCGGCTGCCGCAGCTTGGAAATTTATCTTCTGAGCCGCGACCTTCTTATCTCCCTTGTGGACGAGTGCGCTGCGCAGGATAAATACAGCTTCCGCAGCGACGTTCTCGGCGGTATGGGCGATCAGCTCGACCTGCGCGCCTTCCTGTGGGACGGCTTTGCTGCGCAGCTGCGCACGGTGCGCGAATACTATGAGCGCAGCATGCAGCTGTTAGACCCTGCCATTCGCGCAGAGCTCTTCTGCGCCGAGCGGCCCATCCTCGCTAAAGAGGATGACGAGGCAGCGTCCTACATCGCGCCGGATTCGCGCTGTGTGGGCTCGCTCATCGCCGACGGCTGTCAGATCGAGGGCAGCGTGGAGGGGAGCATCCTCTTCCCGGGCGTCAAGGTCGGCAAGGGCAGCACCGTCAAAAACTGCATCCTCTTTAAAAACACCGTGGTGGAGGAGGGTGTGACGCTCGGCTGCGTCATCGCCGACAAGGATGTCCGCATCCGCCGCGGCGGCACGCTGATCGGACACGAGAGCTACCCGCTCGCCGTGAGCAAGGGCAGCATTGTATAAAAGCAGCAAACAGAAGAAAGGAGCTTGCAGATGAACATTTTGTATGTGACAAGCGAGGCGGTCCCCTTTTGCAAGACGGGCGGCCTTGCCGACGTGGCCGGCAGCCTTCCGCAGGCGCTCGCGGCAAACGGAGACCGCGTGAGCGTCATCCTGCCGCTTTACGAGCGCGTGAAGGACAAGTGGGGCGAGCAGCTCCACTTTGAAAAGTGGACGTTCGTGCGCCTTGCGTGGCGCAGCGTCTACTGCGGGCTCTTTTCGCTCGAGCGCGACGGCGTCACGTGGTACTTTGTCGACAATGAGACGTATTTCCGCCGCAGCGAGCTCTACGGCTACTATGACGACGGCGAGCGCTTTGGCTTTTTCTCCCGCGCGGTGACGGAACTGCTCAAGTCCCTGCCGCAAAAGCCCGACGTTGTCCACTGCAACGACTGGCAGAGCGCGCTTGTGCCCATCTACATCAGGGATGAAGCCGTGCGCGACGACTTTTATAAGGGAATCCGAACCGTCATTACGGTGCATAATATCGAATATCAGGGCCGCTACGGCAGCCGCACGGTCGAAGACCTGTTCGGCCTGGACCATGGCTGGTTCGACGGCGGCACGATCGAATTCGGCGGCGATGTGAACCTTTTAAAGGGCGCGATCGTCACGGCGGACGCCGTGACCGCCGTGAGCCCGACCTACGCGCAGGAGCTCAAGTACGCGTACTTTGCCCACGGGCTGGAAAACGTGATGAGCATGAACGCGCGCAAGCTCCACGGCGTGCTCAACGGCATCGACATGCAGCGCTATGACCCGTCGCGCGACAAGAGCCTCGCAGCGGCGTATTCGCCCGATGACCTTGCCGGAAAGAAGACGGACAAGGCAGCGCTCCAGCGCGTGCTGGGGCTGCAGGAACGGCCCGACACGCCCATCCTTGCGATGGTCACGCGCCTTGTCTCCCACAAGGGGCTTGACCTGGTGTGCGAAACGCTCGACGCATTTATGGGCAAGGACGTTCAGTTCGTCGTGCTCGGCAAGGGCGACGCGAAGTACGAGACGTTCTTTGAGTACGCCAAGCAGCGCTACGGCGGACGCATGGCCGTCTACCTCGGCTATTCCGAGCAGCTCGCCATGCAGATCTATGCGGGTGCGGATCTCTTCCTGATGCCGTCGAAGAGCGAGCCGTGCGGGCTCTCGCAGATGATCGCGATGCGCTACGGCGCGGTGCCCATCGTGCGCGAGACCGGCGGATTAAAGGACACTGTCCATGCGTATGAAGCCTGGAACGGACAGGGCAACGGCTTCACCTTTGCCAACTACAACGCTGGCGACATGTGCCACGTGATCTGCGAGGCCATTGACCTTTACCATGACAACAAGGGCGCCTACGCGATGCTCCAGCAGCGCGGCATGACCGCGGATTTCAGCTGGACGCGCTCGGCGCAGGAATACCGCCACATTTACGAATCCATCTGCCGATAAAGAAAAGGAAAACGATCTATGACCATTGACTCTGTGAAGAAAATGAAAGACGCGCTGTGCGAAAAGCTGAAAGTCAGCTTCGGCAGCACCGTGGAGGAGGCGAACGATGCGCAGATGATGCGCGCGAGCGCCCTTGTCCTGCGCGACGTGATGGCCGAGCGCAGCGTGGACACCATGCGCGAGACCCGCGAGGAACACCGCCGTCAGGTGCACTACCTGTCGATGGAATTTCTGATGGGCCGCAGCCTGATGAAAAACGCCTTCAATTTGGGCGTCGGCGAAATTCTGACCGAAGCGCTCGACGAGCTGGGCTTCCGCGCAGCGGACATCTTTGAAAGCGAGCCCGACGCGGGCCTCGGCAACGGCGGCCTCGGCCGCCTGGCCGCGTGCTATCTCGACTCGATGACGACGCTCGACATCCCCGCCGCGGGCTATTCCATCTGCTATGAGCTCGGCATTTTCCGCCAGCGCATCGTCGACGGCCAGCAGGTCGAGCTGCCGGACAACTGGAAGGACCTCGGCGGCGCGTGGCTGCTGCCCAAGCCGCAGGAGACCGAGACCGTCCGCTTCGGCGGCACGGTCCGCCAGTTCTGGGACGACGGGCGGCTGCACGTTGTGCCCGAGGGTGAGACCGAGGTGCTGGCCATCCCCTGCGACATGGAGATCGCGGGCTACGGCACGAAGCATGTCAACACGCTGCGCCTCTGGGACGCGAAGTCCCCCGTGCCGCTCGACATGTCGCTCTTTTCACAGGGCGAATATCTGCGCGCACAGGAGCAGCACGCGATGGCCGAGACCATCGCGAAGGTCCTCTATCCCGAGGACAACCATCCCGAGGGG
>ENA-OUQW01003180-OUQW01003180.1-human-gut-metagenome-genome-assembly--contig:-NODE-3180-length-12405-cov-12.980486_pt1 | contig 12405 bp, 16 predicted proteins | sample MGYA00248464_ERZ548849 | MGnify/ENA primary metagenome ERZ548849 (study PRJEB26491, sample SAMN04978193) | human gut metagenome | host: Homo sapiens | study: EMG produced TPA metagenomics assembly of... | reverse complement strand
TGGAATATGCTTTGTGCAGGTCGCGTACTTCTAAAAGTTTTTTTGTATAATCCATACTTAACACCTCTTTTTTGTTCATGTTTTTTTACAATTAAAATTTTACTACACAAAGCACAAATACACCACTTACATTTGATGTAAGGTTCCTTTGCTTGAATTTCACCGCTATTCTTTATGCTGCTTTTCGTCTGTCACCAGACATTCAATCTTCTACAAAATATTCACCATATATCATAGTCGGTTGACCGACCAATAACAACACACTATTTCTTGACAACCTTATACTCATGTTCTACAAGAGTTCTAAATCTATTTGTTTAATCCATAAATGCAAAAAGGACAGCAGTATCAAATTGCTATCCTTGCATTTTATTATGGCTGATAATGTATAAGCGTGGGTTCGTCATATTTGGTGTGGTATCTTTAACTATGGGAAACTCCGGACTCCCATTTGGAAAGATATGCCCTATCGTACTTCTATTATTTTTGTGAATAAGGCTTCCATTTTTTTATAATCACAAACAAAAGAATCAATACTGGCCTCCATCATTTCCGTCTCAGTGATGGCAGCAAAATGCAGAATATAACCTGATTCGCATGCTAATTGCCGTATTAATTCCCTTTGAGTTCTCCCATTCCCTTCTCTAAATGGATGGAGTGCATTTATTTCCGAAAAATAATAAGCTGCTCTTTTGGCAAATTTTTCTTTGGAGAGTTGTTTTAAATAATCATCTTTCTGTAATTTACCAAATATTTCTTTTGCTTGCATTTCGATGAATTGTACTTTGCAAAACATATTTGATTTTGCAATATCAACTGTACGAATTTTTCCAGCCCAGGGATATATATCTTGAAATATATATTTGTGAATATTCCGCAAATGTTCTAAATCAAATTTACCTGATATTGGTTTCTCTAGCAAATCCATTAAACGGAGCATTGTCAGTTTTCGTTCTACTTCGAGAAGCTTATCTGTGTCATGAATGTTCAATTTATTAATCAAAACATCGGAATTAGGATAACAGTAGATTTTATCACTCATTTAGCTCTCCTTATAATTCTTCAAAATCTGCTGCCGGATTGCTTCCTTGTCCTTAGTTTGCTGATATTTTTCTAACATTTTTATATCTTCCCTATCTAGCGGCATTTGTTCCATAGCTAAAGAAGCGCTTACTTCGGAAATCTGTTCTTCAGATGTATATAAATGTGGGATTTTTATTTCAAAAGGAATACTTTTTGTCAATATAATTTGTTTTAACAGCATATTGACAACTGATGACAAATTTGTCCCAAGCTCTTCAAGAATGACACTAGCCTGTTCCTTATCCTTAGTATCAGTACGCACTTGCAAAAATGTCTTCTCCATTATTAATACCTCCACATATAGTCAAGTATGATTAAACTCTATTCTTTAGTACTTATTATATTGTTTTGTAATGATAATGTCAATACGTAATAAGAATATAGCAAAAAAATTAGCTATAGGCAGGATAAGCGTGAGTTGTGGTTTCATATCCTTAATTAGGGGAACCTCCTCGCTCCCATTTAGAAACAGACTTATCACTCATACCTAATTTTTCTGCCAGTTGCTTTTGTGTCATCCCCAATGACTTTCGCTTACCTGCAATATATTTTCCAATTTTGATAAGATCCATCCATCTACCTCCTTTTTTTATTAATCGTACTCTATTTTAGATGAAAAGCATACCCCTCGAAGGTAGAATATGACTTTTAAGTCTGTCTAGTTTGCCAGATAGAATACAAAGCTTATATGTCCTGTCCCTTCGCACACCCACTTTGCATTTTTTTAGCAAACTCACTTGTAAAAACTTCCTTTTCCGGCGCTTCCGGGATACTGCACTATTTTTCTTCCCTTTTCTTTCAGGACTGAAAAAGCCCTGCGTCAGGACGTTCCCTGATGCAAGGCTTCTAATTTTTTTCTCTATGTTTCTGTGTCTTTTTTTGATGTTTTCTCTGGTGCTCCGTATGAATCGGATTTTCTGATTCTTACAAAGGGGATTATCAAAAAAGTGCCAAAGAGGAGTGCTAAAAAATATGTGGATTATTCAAACTCCTTTGCGGACTGCGTTTCATGACACGCAAAGGCTGTTATTAGAGGTTTATATTTCGAACGTGCGTTCTGTTTTTGTGTTTTTCGCACCGCTTATGAAGAAATGAAGAAATGAAGAAATAAACTCCAAAATAACTCCATTTTACTCTTTATTATTTTGTTGTTCTTCTCTTGCGTAAAGAATGTCCAACGCCTGGAATATTACATTACTCATAGTCTGATAATGTCTCTCTGCATAAGATACTAGCTTTTCTTTTTGCTCTGGTGACATCCTGATTCTCAGACTAGAATCTTTGCCGTCTAATGATGGTTTTCTAGGCATCTTTCTCTCCTTACATTTCATAGTTTAACATGAATTGATACAAGTGTTAATCTCGTTTTGTTAATATCACCCATTTCCCTTTTTGGCTACTTCCCTGCTTCTTCAGATAATTCTTTTCCTTCAATTTGGTTATATAATACTTCACACTAGCAAGATTCCAATCTAACGCATAATCGAAGTGGTAGAAAAGTTATCTCTTATATCGGTTGTAACTTTTTTATGAACTCTATTGACAAGAAAACTTGGTATGTGTATAATTAAAATATGCAAAGAAAACTTGGCATGGAGGTGTTTTTATGAAAAAGGACGAAATCTTAAATGCAAGCAGAAAAGAACATCGCAATAAGGACTTGGCTGAAATGGAAGTGGTATATCAAGCCGGAAGTCACGCAAGCAGAGTTGGTGCTTTAGTGTGTTGTTTGCTTTCGCTGTTATCTTCTGTGCTTGCTCATACTATGATTTACAGTCCGTGGGTTATATACTTCAGCATTATTGCAACACAATGGTTAGTTCGTTTTATCAAAATGAAGCGAAAGAGTGATTTGGTCTTGACCGTTCTGTTTTTTGTGCTTTCCATTTTGGCATTTGTTGGATTTGTTAGCCATCTTTTAGAGGTGAGAATATGAAAGAACAATTACAACTGAAAAATCACTTAAAGGAAGTTCGCACAGAAGCAAATCTTTCTCAAGCTCAGCTTGCAGAAATGGTAGGGGTATCAAGAAATACCATTAGTTCTATTGAAACAGGACAGTTTAATCCAACTGCAAAATTGGCTCTAATTCTTTGTATTGCATTGGACAAAAAATTTGAGGAACTATTCTATTTTTAGGAGGTCATTATGGAAAATATTATAATGTTGATTTTGGGAGTGTTCATATCTGTTGTGGGAATTGTAAATATCAAAGGCAATATCAGCACAATTCACTCTTATAACAGGCGAAAAGTAAAGGAAGAAGATATACCAAAGTATGGAAAAACAGTCGGCACAGGAACGCTGATTATAGGAATATCTCTTGTATTAGGTTTTATTGTTTCGTTTTGGAGTGAAATAATTATAGATTATATCATTCTTCCAGCAGTTATTGTCGGATTAGGCTTTATATTGTATGGACAGTTCAAATACAATAAAGGAATTTTTTGAGAATCAGGGAGGTATAAAGATGGAATTGAACACAATATCAGGTCTGGCGATAGCGGGAGTTATCTGCTCCGTTGTCCTCTCGATGGGGGTACCGATTGCTTTGTTCATTGCAGGAAGGGTGAAGCTTAAGGCAAGGATTTCCTCGTTCTTTATCGGAGCAGGAACCTATCTGCTGTTTGCCATGCTGTTGGAGCAGCAGCTGCATGTTCTTGTCATTCAGTTCTGCGGACTGAACGCACAGAGCAGGCCATGGCTTTACTATGTGTACGCGGCTTTGGCTGCAGCGGTTTTTGAAGAGACCGGAAGACTGATTGCCATGAAGTTCTGGATGAAGAAATGGCTGGATTTTCCAAATGCACTGATGTATGGAATCGGGCATGGCGGTGTGGAGGCCATTCTGATCGGAGGACTCTCCGGAATCAGCAATCTTGTGTCCATGCTGATGATCAACAGCGGAGCCATGCAGAATACGCTGGCGGCACTTCCTGCTGAGTCTGCAAACCAGACCGTGTCACAGCTGTCGGCCCTATGGACAACACCGGCACCACTCTTTTTTGTAAGCGGAATCGAAAGAATCAGTGCCATCATTCTGCATATCGGGTTGTCACTGCTGATCTACCGGGCGGTAAAGGCAGGCAAATGCAGGACAGCGGCTTTTACAGCGGTTCTTGCATATGGGATTCATTTTATCGTGGACTTCTTTGCCGTGGCAGGTCCGGCGCTTCTTCCCATCTATGTGATTGAAATTGGTGTCTTTGTGATGGCAGCCGGAACTCTTGTTATGGCGCTGAAGATGGGAAGGATGGAAGAACTGTGAATTCCAGTTTTCTGCTATCATAAAACAGAATATATCTGACAGAACGCACCGTAGAAATACGGTGTTTTTTGTTACCCCAAATCCACAATTTCATACACAACCACAGGTTAGTACAAACACCTTGCGATTTTTTGAAAGGCTTAGAAAGGAAATTTTCCCTGATTTTCGCCCCGAGAAATGACACAAACAAGGCTTAATGTATCTTTCCTGTGGTTTTTATTTTCGGCAGGAAAGGAGGATTGCTTGCTATGCCGAGAATAAGCAAGAAGCGGAAATAAGAGTGGGCGTTGTTTCTGAATGAAAGAAATCGCATTACCTACAACGGACTTTGCAGAAAATGCAGTAGTGAATGTAAGCAGAGTTTTCGCTGTGTTGTGGTGCATTGCCCAAAATATTTATCGAAAAGGAGAACAAAGAACTATGAAAATGATTGAAAATAAAATGAATGTAACTGTACATCTTGAAATTATCAAGGCAAGCGAAACCGAGCCTATGACTATCATCTATCAGACAACGGAAGATGACGCAGACGATACGGTAGTACCCCGATTTAATTCTGCCGGTGGCAATGGAGAAAACCTTATCTTCATCAAGGAAGATGAAAAGTCTTTATCCTTTGGAGATAACCGTATTGCTGAAGCAATCGAAAAGTATCACGCAAAACTTTTAATTCTTGACCCGATGAGTTCCTATATCGGAGAGAACTGTTCAATGAACAATGCCAACGAAACAAGGGCAGAGTTTAATCACTTGATTGCAGTTGCAAAAAATACTGGCTGTGCCATCGTGATTATCGCCCATATGAACAAGATGAGAGATATAAATCCTCTTTATCGCACCAACGGTTCGATTGATATTGCGGGTGCTGCAAGAAGTATTCTTGCAATCACACGCACACCGAACAAAGAAGCACCGGCGGAAAGATATATGGTGCAGGTAAAATCTAACATTGCCCCAACAGGTTCAGCAATTCTGTTTGAGGTCGCAGAAAAAGGAGTGAACTTTATTTCTGAAATGGAAATGACAGCAGAGCAGGCGTTCCAATCCCTTGCTCCTAAAATGGGCAGACCGAATGAAAAGGAAATCAAGGTGAAAGAATTTATTAAGGAAATGCTGAAAAATGGCGAAAAGCAACAAGGCGGAAAGGCACAACGAACGCAAGAATGAAACCTATGAAAATATAAATGTGATTGAGGAACGCATACCCTATAATGTGCATTTCAAAAAGCCTTTTGCTCCGACCTATATGGAGCAATTAAAGCAGATGGAAGCTGACGGTATGGTGTCGCTTCGTGGGGTGAGAAAAGACGCAACGCTCTTTAACGAGATTGTGATTGATGTGAACATATAAAATGTCAAGACTGAATGTACAAAAAATATTATATAAAAATGTACAATTAATATGCGGCTTTTAAATGATCTTTTAATCTGTATGATTTTCCTGATATTGGAATTACATGTGCATGATGCAGTATTCTGTCCATAATAGAATTTGCTACTACTGTATCATAAAATACTCCATCCCATTCATTAAAATTCATGTTTGTGGTTAAAATAGTGCTCTTTTTTTCATATCTCATATCTGTAAGCTGAAAAAATAAGTTGGAATCTTCTTTGTTAATTGGCAGATAGCCTATCTCATCTATTATCAGCAGTCGATATTTACTAAAATGTTTTAACCTTGCATCAAGGCGGTTTTCCAACTGTGCACGCTTTAATTGCTGTAATAGGTCATTACATTTAATAAAATATGTACTGACATGTTTTTTCGCAGCAGCTATACCTATAGATGTTGCCAAATGAGTTTTTCCTACACCACTTGGACCAAGAAATACAATGTTTTCATTTTTTTCAAGAAATCCTAGATTTGTTAATTCCCTCATTTCCTGTTCATTTACACTTGGCTGAAATTCAAAATCAAAATCTTTTAATTCTTTAACAAATGAAAATGCAGCTGCTTTTATCATTGACCTGGAAGCACTTTGTTCTTTAAAATCCACTTCATAGTTACTTAGTTTTAATAAGCCCTCTGTAAAAGAGAGACTATTATTTGTTACAAAATCCCTGATTTCATCAAGATGAAGTTTCATCTGAGACAGTTTTAATAACTCCAAATTTGCAGTAAGCTGATTATATATACTATTATTCATAATCGTAGACCCTTCCTATAATATCAAGATTTTCTTTTGCTCTGTTTGTTATATGTTCATCTTTAAAAATATGTGTTTGCTTGGCTATTTCAGAATAATGCTCTGAAATATAATTTGATTTTTTCATACTTATCTGATGAATAGTTATAAGTTTCATGTTATAATACACATGTATGTAACCATCATATATCTGTAATGAAACAATCTTGCCAACATATTCAGGCTGGACAGAGTATTGACAGCCTTTATAGTTGAACATACTGGAATGATTGACTTTTACGATATTAGTGGTGATTTGATACGGCTTTCTTGCATTATCGGCGGGCAGGCTGCGTAAGAAAGCCTTTTCCTTTTCAAAATATAACAACGGAATTCTGCCTGTCCCCTGGTTAACCTGTGAATTAACACGATTATTTATTTTTGTTACAAGTTCTCTGTAATTTAATTTTCCATTATATGCCCTTATTTCATCCAGAATTTTCATTGGAGCTTCGACTTTTGCTTTTGTTCTTGGGCGCCCGGCAATACAAGGCCGAACTTTAAAACCATAGTCACTTGCAAACTGTTGGAATTTATTGTTTATTTTACCTTTGTCGTATTCGGTTCTTGCTTTATCCATAACTGTTTTCATGTTGTCTGTAACGATTTCTTCGGGTACACCGCCAAATGTCTCAAAAGCATCATCTAGAAATGAAAAAAGTATGTTTTGAGATTTACTTAAAGATACTCTGTAAACTCTGAATCTTGAATATGAAAGCAATAAAACAAATATATTGACATCTATTGTTTCGCCGGAGGAAAGGATAAAAGGTATTGACTCTTTCCAATCAAGCTGTGCCTGTTTAGCAGCATCTGTTTCATATCGTATAGAAATTTTTTTAGTATTTGATGGTTTCTTTTTATTAAAATATGAGTTAAACTCAGGATATTTTTTAAGGCAATGACAAAAGTTGCAGTAAATGCTTTTAAAGTCATAATTATCTACAAGATACTGCCATAATGTTTTTTTGTAATAAAAAATCTGTTGATTTCTATCAGAAAGTAATTCATCAATAATGTCATAGTAGGGTGTAATACAGTTGTCACGATGTCTGTGGCAGGACTTTTTATAGCCTTTAATGTATTTATCAACAGTTCGTCTGTCAACTTTAAGTTCTCTGGCAATCTGACTTTTGTTTATCTTCAATGTTCCATCCTCCCAAAAAGGTTTTAGCTTGTGCATATCATCAAGTTGGTTTATTGAGATATCTGTTATGATATGGTTTTTAAGTATCATGATGAGTTCCTACTTTAACTCATATATCATAACAGTTGTACATTCTTATTTAATATTTATTGTACATATTTAAGTATAACTTACTACAATGCTATGGTAATGGGAATGCACAATTATTATTGTATGGCAACACTTGTATCGGCGGATTTTGCTGAAATAGCCTTTAAGGTTACAGGGAAAAGTAACGGAACGAACCATAACAGACGGTGCTTCCCGATAGAAAAACAAGGCGAGATTACGAGCAAGTATATCTTGGAGAAATACGGAAAGTCAAAATAGTTCCGATGGATAAATGGTCGTATGATTGTTCCTATCGGATATGTAGCATACGAATACCCAAAGTATAAAAGGCGTGAGGTCAACAAATATGTGAGGAAATATTCAGACGCTGAAAACTGTATCAGTTTTGAGGTAATGAAATATATGATGGAAAATGCTAATCTCTATCCTACATTGAAGATGGCAGATAACGCTCTTTCAAGGTATATAGCACAAAAGGGAAAATGTGCGGTTACGCATAATGCCCTAACTGTTGCGGATATGGTGTGTGAACACATTAAACCTTGTAAAGGAGAGCGTAACGATACCTACAGGAATTTAATTTTTCTTTCAAAAGAGGTATCGGATTTGGTAGGAGCTGAAAACAGTAATAAAATAAGCAAGATACTTAAAAACCTACCATTGACCAAAGAAATGCAAGATAAAATCAATAAGCTCCGAGAACATAGGGAGCTAGAACCAATACAATTCGATGACTATATAGGCACTAAAAAGTAAATTTAGTCGGTGGAACGCCGTGTGATGGGAAACTATCACGCACGGTGTGGAGCGGGGGAAAAGCCCGAGGTGGTAACACTAGAGGCTTACCTATCGCTATTCGGGCAGATTCCACAGTTTCTGTTGAAGTTGTTGACAGACTGTGCTTACCTCATGACCTCGATATTCAGGTGTCAAAGTTAAAGCTCATGAAGGCAAACCATACCAGTCAGAAATACCGTCTGGAGGACAACATTGCAAAGCATTATCCCCAGCAGATAACGATTTTAAAAGAGCGTATCAGCGGTATGCAGGCAGATATTCAGACTGCGAAAGCAAATCTTCCGGTAGACAAAGAGCAGTTTTCCATGAAAGTGGGGGATAAGCTCTATATAGATAGGAAAGAAGCCGGAACAGCTCTTGTGGAGATGTGCAAAGAAATAAAAACAGTCAATGCCCCTGCGGTCATTGGCGAATGTGCAGGTTTTAAGATGGCAGTATCCTTTGATGCGTTCAATCACAAATTTGTGATGAATCTAAAAGGACAGCTTTCACACAATCTGGAAGTCGGTTCAGACCCACTCGGTAATATCTCCCGTATCAACCATGCACTGGAGTCTATGCCAAAGCAGCTTATGGAAGCACAGACAAAACTTGAAACTGTGGAGCATCAGCTAGAAACCGCAAAGGTGGAAGTAACCAAGCCCTTTGCACAGGAAGCGGAGCTTGCAGAGAAGTTAGAGCGTCTGTCAGCATTGAATGCCCTGCTTAACATGGATGAAAAGGGTAATGACGGAATTGATATGGATGATGAGCCGGAAGTTCCAAAGAACGAAAAAGAGGTCGCAGACCGTCCGGCGAAGAATATTCCGCTTGCAGAGAAAACAGTGGGTACAGGGCAGGATAAGGGCATCAGACAGTATGCAGATGCACCTGCAGAAAGAGTGTCCCTGAAGGCGAAGCTGGAGGTGATGAAAGCAAAGGTTGCTGGAGGAGATACAGAAAAGCCTATGCCACTAAAGGCAAAGGGAAAAGAAGAAACCTTATAAGATAATTTGAAATTTTTTATTTTTATTCCCAACTTTATTCCCAACATGATATAATGAATTTGGTTGGGAATAAAAGTTGGGTAAAGGAGCATACTAATGGATATTAAACAAATTGTTTTAGATTTATGTGCCTTAAGTGATGAACAGGAATGGTTTGAATTTAAGGAAAACTGGTTTCAGCCTGAGGCATTAGGCGAATATGTATCTGCCCTGTCAAATGCGGCGGCTTTTCATTATAAAAAATATGCGTATTTCATTTGGGGTGTAAATGATACAACCCATGAAATTGTAGGAACAACATTTAACCAGTATTGTGAATATAACAAGGAACCATATCAGAATTATCTTGCGAGAAATCTGTCACCAAGCATAAATTTTAGTTTTGAAGAAACAGAAATTTATGGAAAGAGAGTCGTTGGTTTGGTAATTCCTGCGGCAACCGAGATTCCTACGGCATTTAAAGAAAAGAGGTTTTTAAGGATAGGATCATCAAAATGTAATATGAAAGATTACCCTAAGAGAGAAATTGAACTTTTCAAAATACTGGATGGAAGAACCGAAACGATAGAAACAGTACCGGCAAAATACCAGGAACTTACATTTCAAAAACTCTTTGGATATTACGGTTCTAAAGGTATTGTTTTAAATCAAAAGACGTTTATTAAGAATCTGGGGCTAAAAACAGAAGAAGGCGAGTTTAATATATTAGCGCAGCTTCTGTCGGATAATTCTCATTTTCCGCTTCGTGTATCTATTTTTGATGGAGAAACAAAAGGCTCTAATCTTTTCTCTGTACGTGAATTTGGAAATGACTGTTTATTATACAGTTTGGATGAGTTGTTGCGTTATGGAGATGTATTGAACCTGATTCAGGCGGATGAGACAGACAGGGTCGTTGAACGAAAGGAGGTTCCGTTATTTGATAACAAGGCATTTCGTGAGGCTGTCATTAATGCCGTCCTGCACAATAAATGGGTGGAAGGAAATGAACCTATGATTTCGGTATTTTCCGACAGAATAGAGATACTATCAAGGGGAACACTTGCTCCGGCACAGACCATGGAGGGATTTTTCTTAGGAGAATCAATCCCTGTAAATGAAAAATTATCCGAGATATTTCTTCAACTGCATATAAGTGAGAAATCTGGTCGAGGAGTCCCTAAAATTACGGAAATGTATGGAAAAGATGCATTTTCATTTAGGGAGAATTCCATTGTTGTTACTATCCCATTTGAGAGAATAAATAAGGTTGGGAATAAAGTTGGGAAAAAGGTTGGGGATAAGAAACCTTTAAATTCCAGAAGGCAAAAAATTATTTCAGAAATGAGGGATAACCCGAACATTACAACTGCAGAACTTCATAATATATTAGGGGTGAGTGAAACAGCAGTAGAAAACAATATATCATTTTTAAGAGAAAATGGGTATATAGAGCGGGTTGGTTCAAAAAAGGCAGGATACTGGAAAGTATTGTAAGTGTTGTAAAACTATAAAACGAAGATAAGGTGTAATCGGATAACAAAAGAAAGGATAGTTGAGGAATATGTATCTTTCATTGTTGCAAATAAAGAATTTTAGATGTTTTGATGGAAATCAGCAATCATGGATGCAATAAAACTAGTTCTTGGAACTACAGATATGAACTGGTATAGAGTGGAGCAGGAAGATTTTTACAAAGAAGATGCAACATTAGAAATTAAAATTACATGTAAATTTGAGGAATTGAATGAAGATGAACGAGGGGCTTTTTTGGAATGCCTCTCATATGAAGATGAAAATAAAAAGATTCCATGTTTATATCTACATTGGATGTGCAGATATTTATCATCATTCAATCCGCCTCGCCCAGTGGTAAATGTCTCAACAGGAATAGAAGGAAACGGATCATCACCATCTGCAGAAGCAAGAGAATTGTTAAGAGCTACATACTTGCGTGCCTTGAGAGATGCATATAGTGAAATGCAGGCTGGAAGACATTCAAGACTATCACAAATTATGCAACATATTTCTGTTGTAGATCAAGGAGTTGATGAGTATGAGGAGGGAATTGATATTCATAATCTTTCCATAGCGGGAATAGCAGATCTTTCAAATACACTTTTAGCAAAACATCCAGCACTAGATTCAATCAACGAAGAAATGACGACAATACTGCAAGAAAAAATGCTTTTGAAAAAGGATAACATAAGAACAAGATTGGAAGTTACAGGGTCAAATTCTAATAAAACAAAAAAAGAGATGGCATTATTGGAGAAATTAGATCTTGCAGTAGATAAAGATGCCAGTGATATGCGCGGTAGAGTTGGACTTGGGACAAGTAATATTATGAGTATGGCATGTGAGTTACTATTACATAATGAGGCAATAGGAGATAATAAATCCTGTTTTTTATTGATTGAGGAACCAGAAGCACATATACATGCACAAAGACAATTAAAATTAATTCAATCTTTAGAAGAAGAATCTGAGAAAGGGAATAGACAGACTATAATTACTACACATTCGCCATTATTGGCTTCTGTTGTAAAATTATCGAACATTGTGATTGTGAAATCGGGTAAAGTATATTCTCTTGAGAAAGAGCAGACAAAATTGGATGAAGATGATTATCTTTATTTGGAAAAATACCTTGATGCAACTAAAGCAAATCTGTTTTTTGCAAGAAGTGTAATAATTGTAGAAGGTCCTGGAGAGGCATTGCTGTTACCTACATTATCCAAATTATTGGGATGTAATTTTACAGATTATGGTACTTCGCTTGTTGATGTTAGGAATAAGAGTTGTATGGTCTTTAATGGATGAAGAAAACTGGAATGCAACACA
>ENA-OUQW01003178-OUQW01003178.1-human-gut-metagenome-genome-assembly--contig:-NODE-3178-length-12411-cov-3.886047_pt1 | contig 12411 bp, 5 predicted proteins | sample MGYA00248464_ERZ548849 | MGnify/ENA primary metagenome ERZ548849 (study PRJEB26491, sample SAMN04978193) | human gut metagenome | host: Homo sapiens | study: EMG produced TPA metagenomics assembly of... | reverse complement strand
GGAACAACGGCAGCGGAAAACAGAATATGTTGCAACAACGACAGACCGCATCTATGCTCAATATACGATGGAGCATTCCTCCGTTGGCATAGCAATACCTAAAATCCGCTTGTCTAAGGTGGCGCAGCAACGTCCTGTAATTAAAATCTACCAAAGTGAAATTTGTATCTATAACGCCGAACTTTCGGTCACTGGGGATGAATTGTGCTTAACAACAAGAAGTCTCTTCATTCCGTTTGAAGAAATGTCGTATGATTTTTCAAACACACCGGCTATACGGGTAGAGATCCACTATGACGGAGAGCTTCTCTATAATTCGGCTGAAAAGCTATATCGCCAATATATCTTGTTGGATGCATCGGGGGCTGAAAGAACTCCCCACTGTGGAACAATTTACTTGTTTGCCAGCAACTTGCAGGAAGTAACCTTTCCCGATGATACAGACGGAATATATAGCTACCCATATCCGGGGCAACTGTATCGCATAAATTTGGACGAGGTGTCATCAGCTGCCATTGATGGCCGAGAGATCTTCGTATGCGCATCGACTGCGGCACAGTTCCGCCATCATACCTCCCTGCGTAAAGCGGTCTCTGCCCAAGTAATCCATCAGGGTGTATCCTTCGATATTTTTCCTGCCACCTTCCAGCTTTTTATCGTTCTCCCCGAGGGAGAAAAAAGCATACGATACCAATTCTCCATCGACGGAATGCGTCACAATGCAGATGCTTTCTGTGGTGGCGGAAATGAATTGGAAATTCCATCAGAAAATGATGGCCTTTGCCACTGTGTCCGTATAATCGACCTTGCTACTGACTTGGTAAAATATGAATTCAATTACATAGTTCTTGCAGATTTCAATGTTACTTTAAACGCACCCATCTACTATGCAGACGGATCACAAGCAACTGCCAATATCTCCTTTGCCGCCAAGCAGTTTCATTATTCCCTGGTCTTAGAAGATACCTCTGACAGTATAATCGTCCCCGTTTCCGGAATGACTTGGCAGCTTGAACTGTACATCCCTTTGGTTCACTGCGCGTTGATGGGGCATAATGCATTCAAGATTCCGGGTATGATTTGGCACAAATCCATTCTGCACGACGAATTCGTGAAGCTGGAGTTGCCGGAGGGATGGAGTGGACAGCTCATGCTTGGTATAAGCCCTGTTCCAGAGGTGAGTCCTTCCTATTTCGAACTTGGCAATACGCTCCGTGCGATAGCGGCGCCGCAGGCAGAGTATGATCTGTGGATTTCTCTGGAGAATATAGCAGGAAATCATATAAACCGAAAAATTACCACCATCGCCTGTAAGCCCACCTTTGCTGCTCCGCCAATCGAAGTAATTGACAGCACCCTGCACTGGCAACCGGAGGGCAACTATGTTGGCGATCCCGAAAGCACCTTTCAAGTCGAAGTCCAACGCCCCGGCGGAAGTATCGACACTTATGCGACATCAACAGAAAGCACCGCCCTTGCCAACACCAGTTCCTACGCCTTGGGAAACTATTCTTATCAAGTTTTCCTAAAAAAGAAAAGCCTGTTTTCCGGCGGAATGAATGAACTTATTTTCAAGGGTTCATATTGCGTTGGAAATCCACTCGAATGGCTTTATGACGGGAAAGAGCTTATTATAGGAGATGCGCTCTACTGGGATTTTGAGACAGAGACCCTGAAAGCGTTGCTTATGAAGTACGGATGCGGAATCCTGACAAATTTGGACTACCAAGGGACAACTGTCGCATCTGGTGAAACAATGCCCGCACCGTGCTATTCGGCAACGCTATCCTTTATTAGCAGTACAGGGCGACGCATCCCGTTTAACTCCAAGCCGTCAAATGACTTTGAATTGGTCAACCCTGTTAAGGTTTGGATTGTCAACGAACACTTGCTGATCCTACGGTGTACAACGGAGGATGCAGTATATGTTGATAAGGATTTTTCCACAATAGTCAACCGTAATCCGGCCACTTATATGAGCAAAGCTGAACAGCATCATCGATTAAAGACACCCGACTATTTCAAGTACAGCATTAGAGAGGGCTACCAATATGTTTGATCCCATCAAGGCTTCTAAGGAAATCAAAGATAGCTATATTGATTATATCACGACCACTTTTGATATGGCTGACACCGACTATGAGCGAGAATTTCGGAAAGAGTTGCAAACGGACGGTATGGTAGCCAGCGGGCCCTTTCTTGATATTGGCGGCTCCTATGAAACAGGGCATACATTGCGAGAATTGATCCAAGCGCAAAAAGCAAGTATCTTGTTTGAAAACCTGGAGCCTGTTGCAGAAAAAGAGCGTGAGCTAAAGCTGGACAGACCTCTTTATCAGCATCAGGAAACTGCCATGCTGAAAGCGGACAAAGGGGAAAATCTGGTCGTTACGACAGGAACAGGTTCTGGTAAAACGGAGAGTTTTTTGCTGCCCATCATCAATCATCTATTACGGGAGCAGGAAGCCGGAACTCTTTCCGCCGGTGTCCGCGCAATCATCATTTACCCGATGAACGCGCTGGCCAATGACCAGATGAAGCGTATGCGCGCTCTTTTCAAGAATTACCCTCAGATATGCTACGGTGTTTACAATGGCAATACCGAGCATACACAGTCTAAGGCGCTGGCAGAGTACCACCGCACCTACCACGATGAAGCTGGGGAGCCGATAGACCCTGCTCCCAATGAAATCATCTCCCGTGAGGTCATGCAGGAACGGCCTCCCCATATTCTTATAACCAACTATTCCATGCTGGAATACATGATGCTGCGGCCAAAGGATGACGCGGTATTTTCCGGTGCCAAGTTAAAATTTATTGTTTTAGACGAAGCACACATCTACAAAGGTGCAACAGGCATGGAGACCTCCCTGCTGATGCGCCGACTCCGGGCGAGGATCAGCGAACCCGATAGTGTTCAATACATTCTGACAAGTGCAACACTTGGTGGGCCTGATGCAGATGGTGATATCCTGAGCTTTGCTGAAAAGCTATGTGGTGTTGCATTCCAACGATCTGGAATTATTCGTTCCACAGAAAAGCGACCTGCCATAGAAGATTTTTTGGACTTTGCACCAGCACTTTTTGAGGAACTGCAAAGAAGTCCTGATATTTCCTCCGTGTTAGCCCGCTATCACGCTGACTTCGCTCCGGTAGGGAGCGAGGGCGAAAAGCTCTATGCGCTTTTCTTGCATTCCCGGCTGTTTGCTTTGCTTCGGAAGGTCGCACACCAGCCAATTACGGTCGCACAGCTACGTCAGGCCCTGTCCGAAATATGCCCTATGACAAATGAACAGGTCATATCCTTCATTGCAGTCTGTGCTCGCGCCGAAAAAGATGGCGCAAATCTGATCAAACCCCGCTATCACTTTTTTGTGCGAGCCTTAGAGGGGGCATATATCACACTCGCTTCTCCGAAGCACCTGTTTTTACATCGGAAGCACTCGTTTACAAGCGAAAACAACAAAATCGATGCCGCGGTATTCGAGGCCGCTGTCTGCACAGATTGTGGAAGAATGGCTATTGTCGGCAGAGAAGAAGGCGGAGCTTTACACCCATCAGCACGGAAGGGGCTGGACGACCCTTCCGACTTCTACTACCTTAAGGACAGCGCAGAAGATGTACTGATTGACGAGGAAGATTGTGCAGATGACGCCACAAACGATTTTGTCATTTGCTCGGTTTGCGGGGCTATCTCTACGGAAGCAGACACAAAATTTAAGCCACTATGTGAACACAGCGAATCCAACTATCGCAAGCTTCGCAAAATAGAACAACACAAAAACCATGTTGCCAGATGCCCTGCCTGCGGCTTTGGTTCGTTCCGCCGCTTCTATTTGGGAAGCGAAGCAGCCACCGCTGTATTGGGAACCGAGCTTTTCGAGCAACTTCCCAACGAGGAAGTCACCATAACATCAGCACTAAAGGAAAATCAAAATTCTGGTCGGCGCAGCATCTTCGCTGGCACAGCGCAACCACAGCAAATACGTAAAAAGCTGATGCGGCAGTTTCTTTGCTTCTCTGACAGCCGAAGTGAAGCGGCGTTTTTCGCCTCCTACATGGAGCGTTCCTATGATGAATTTTTGCGTAGACGAGGTATTTGGCACATTGCGGAGAAATATCGCAATAGCGGCATAGAAAAAGTAAGCGTATTTCAATTCGTCGATGAACTCAGCCGCTATTTTGAAAACAACAGATCTTTTGCCGAGTGGGATGCTGGCGAAAATCAAGATGTGGGTAAGTTATCTGCTGCGAGCCGCAGTAATGCGTGGGTGGCGATTCTGAATGAAATGTTCAATGCCCGCCGCGGCACCAGCCTTGTGTCAATGGGTGTACTTTCTTTTGCATACAGGCGAAACGCTCAGGTAGCTACGGCGTTTCAGGGCGACCCGTATAACCTCTCATCACAGGACGCCATTGCCCTGCTCGAACTTCTGACACAGGACGCAGTATTCTCCGGTGCCATCGATGCAGGAAAGGAGTATACGCTGACAGCCGCTGAACGCGAGTATATTTTCTTTACGCCCTCGGCAAAGAAGTTGGTATTGCTGCGTACAGGAGACTCCGCAAAGCAAAGCTGGATCTCCGGGTGGCGTGGTCGAAAGCGTCCCAACGGGAATTATTATCCCAACAGTCGACTCGTGCGGCTGACGCGGGCATTGGGTATTTCCGATGATGAAGCGGACGCCATTTTGGAAGATTATTGGACTAATGTGTTCAAAGCGGAAACGGAGGAATTTGTACTCGATGCGAACGATTTTGATATTTGCATCGGCGGAACGGAGGGCGCGAAATTTTACCGTTGCAAGAAATGTGGTCGGGTCACACCGTATAATGTAAAAAAACATTGTGCTTCCGTAAAATGCGCAGGAATGTTGGAACCCTGTGATCCTCTAAAGGATTCTGCCATGAACCACTACGCCCGTCTTTATAGCAGCAGTCACTCTGAACCGTTATATATCAAGGAGCATACGGCGCAACTTGCAAAGGATCAGCAAACACGGTATCAAGAAGCCTTCGTACAAAAGAAGATCAATGCGCTCAGCTGCTCTACGACTTTCGAAATGGGTGTTGATGTGGGCAGTCTGGAAACCGTGTATATGCGTGATGTCCCGCCCAGCCCATCCAATTATGTGCAGAGGGCAGGCCGTGCCGGTCGAGCAAAGCATTCTGCGGCATTTGTTATGACCTATGCGAAATTATCCTCTCACGACTTTACATATTATGACGACCCGACGGCCATGATCAGCGGAAAGATCAAAGCCCCAATTTTCGAAATTGAGAACGAAAAGATACTAAATCGCCATATTTTTGCTGTAGCTCTGAGTTCCTTCTTCGCACAGCATAAGGAAGTCTATGCGGGTGATAACCAAACTGTCTTGTTGAATGAAGGCGGCTATGAGCTGCTGAAGGAGTACTTGAATACACAGCCGGAAAATCTCCGACAACTCTTACTGCGCTCGATTCCAACAAAAATGCATCAGCGACTTGGGATTGCTGATTTCGGTTGGATAAATCGACTTTGCGGAGAGAATGGTGTTCTTGAAATCGCCGTACAGGATTTCCGCGGAACAGTAGTGGAAATGGAAAAGGAACTGTTGGCTTGCCGCCGCAGGCACGACGATGAAGCTGCCGGTGTCTGGAGCCGCACCCTTAGAAATTTTAGGTGCAGCAAGGATGACAACGCTGGGAAAAAGAGTCTTATCGGTTTTTTGGTTCGCAATAATGTACTTCCCAAGTACGGTTTCCCCGTGGATACCGTTGAGTTGATTCCGGATATCAACGCTGTGGGGCGAGGAAAGGCTTTGCAATTAGCCAGAGATCTACAAATGGCCATCGCAGAGTACGCTCCCGGTGCAGAGGTCGTCGCAGATGGCAAAATGTATGTCAGCCGCTATATTCGCAAAATGCCGGGCAAAAATGCAGACGCCGCATGGGAGAAAGGCTTCTACTGCCCCAAGTGTCCTACTTGCGGCCAGCCAAACTTCACTAAAGATCCTGTTACTGGCAGCGGTCGCGAATGCGTTTCCTGCCATACACCCATCAAACGCCTGTCTTGGAGAAAAACGTTGGAACCGCGCATGGGGTTCTGTGCAGAAAAAAACGCCAGACCTGTTCCTATGCACCGCCCCGAACACGATTTTAAGACAGACGATTACTACATCGGAGACCCGCATCGTAATCTAATCGCCAAGCAAATATTTGAAGTAAACGGTCAATCTTTGCAAATTGAATCTACTTCAAATGACTCTCTCGTAGTCATTGGCCAGACTGATTACAAGGTTTGTCCTGCTTGCGGATATGCAAGCGAAACCGGAATCCCCCTTGAGCACAAGAACTCCAGAGGATACCGTTGTGTTAATAAAGAGGGCAACTCGGCAGAATACCGTTTGTCGCATGATTTCAAGACAGATGTGGCAAAAATCACCTTTGTGACACAAGAGGCGGCAGATATAAATGTGATGCTGTCAGTACTCTATGCCCTGTTAGAGGGATTGTCCCGCGAGATGGGGATAGAGCGCACCGACATCAAAGGATGTTTGTTCTACACATCTGTGGATGGGTGTATGATCTTTTCTGTAGTTCTATATGATGCAGTCGCTGGTGGTGCAGGCCATGTTCGCAGAATTGTGACAGCGGACGGGCAGGCATTCCAACGAGTCCTCGCAAAAGCAATTTCCGTTGTAGACAACTGCGATTGCGACTCGTCTTGCTACAGATGCCTAAGAAATTACTACAACCAAAAAATCCACGACAATCTGAATCGAAACCAAGCTTCCGCGTTTTTACACCAGTGGGTGGGAAACATGAACCCATTACCGATGGAAACAATTGAATAAAAGATTTTCCCTCTGCCATATAGCAGAGGGAAAATCTTTTTGTAATAGCGAAACACTATAGATATCACACCATTACATCCGCATATTCTTCATATAGGCATATAAAACGCTTATATTTTCCAAATTTCATTGCCGCTAAGCAGAAAACCGTATAGGATTCTTTTTTCGGTCTCACTTGCCTCTTCCGATTTAATTCGGTTTTGAATTATCGGTATGATAGCATCTTTGTGGGCAATAAAACAACTCATGTACTTTTCATGACGAGCAAAGTTTTCCCACATATAATTGGAAAAGTCTACTTGAGAGTAGTCAAAACTCTCCGAATCTAATAGGAACTGCAAATGCGGTCTTCCCTCAGACAGTTCTTTTAAAGCACTTATATCAGATATCATATCGTTTATATAGAGAAGATAGACGCATTCCAATCTACTCTCAACCGGATCGGGGTATGAGTGCACACCTGTGACTTCTTTTCTGCTAAGCTCTATTACTCCATTTAGAAATTCCTTGATTGAATTCTGATCTGGGGTCAACCATCCAGAGAATATAAAGTCGTAGATTGCCTCTATTGGCAGTTGTGCAAAGTTATCGGATAAAATGTATTTATACTTCTGTTGAACCGTATCACCGGTAATCTGCTGATAAAACAACCTCAATAATATGACTTTCTTATGGAAATCCTCTGTAGTATCAATGATAGCCTGAATCTTATCTGTAGTTGCCTCATCCTTTGATATGAATTGCTCAATGAGATGACGAAGACTGTTGAAATGCACATTCACCGCATACTCAAAGAATTTTTCTCCGCCCACTATTTGATGAACAAACTCAAAATTATGGGGAAATGCTAATAAGCTGCAAAGCTTTGAAAGCTCTCTCAAGCTTTGCCTAAAGTCCGGCCAACCTATAGAAAAGAAGATTGGAGCAATAATCTTATCACTGAGTAACGCTTCTACCGATGCTGCAATTATCTCTTTGCTATTCTCATCTAAGACAACCAAGTTCAGTAATAGTACTATATTGGAAAGCGCAGAAAACGACGATTGCAATAATCCATAAGTCTTTGCAGTCACAATAGAATGACAAAGATTCTTAAAGCACTCTGCAAGGAATGTAACTTCCTGTACGCCCGTATTCAATTGTTTTACATTATATGACCTTACAAGCGCACTCAAATCTTTTGCTTCTAAATCTATATGCTCGCTGTTGAGCAATGCTTTGATCTCATCATATTTATTCAGAATATAGAGATTAAAAATTTCACTTTTCAGCAAAGCGTTATCAGACAGCTCTCCTATACGAAAGCGCATGACTTTATGCTCGTGAATGCACTGTATGGATACGATTCCAGCATTTAGAAAAAGTTGTCTTAAATCAGTTGCACCTTCGTCCCCAGACTCCATAAATGCTATTAATCTTGCATAATCGTTTTCAGAAAAAAGACGTAATTCCCGGTCCGTAACCTCATATCTTTTCACATAAAGCAGCTTTAGAATTTGCTCATAGCTGACAAAGCTGAAACGAGACATAAATCTTACGGCATTTTCTATTGTAGATAAATTCTCCTCTAATGCAGGATTGGCAATCACACGCAGAAAACTATATAGACGCTTTCCAATTTCATTGGATAGATCCGCTGGGATCTCCTGAATCAGCGGCATGGAGTTAATATTGATTACTTCGATATTATTGCTACTAAAATAAGAAAGCTGAGTATCATCAACAATCTCCTGATCCAGAATCAGGTAGCCAACTCTTCTGTCCACATCAAATGCTCCGTTTTGTGAACGCATATAGTTTAGCCAACTGAGAATAAGCTTGATGTTATAATCATTTAACGAATATCCCAAAAACAACACAATATGGTCCGTCAGCAACGATTTGATGAAGAGTTCAATTAATACGTGTTTTTGCGAATAGTCTAAGTAGTCTTGCTCTTTTAGAACAATGCTGGAAGCATCGGAAAGATCCCCGTGCATTTTAATGATGTACTTTCCTTTGTCCGCATTCAGCAAATCCTTATCGTAAACGATCACCTGATATTGCTCACAAAATATATTTTTCGAGGATTCAAGCAACTGGTCATAATTCGTGGTGATAATATGTGCCGGATTGATATCAAAAATCGCTGACGACAAAGGTGCATCTGCCGTCACAGCGGGAATGCTTTCGTTTAATATACGATAGTATAATTCTTGATCCTTGTTAAACACATGCTGCGGTACCTTTAGAAGTTCATCTGTCGAAAAATCATCTTTCAATAAGCAGGTGTTTTCACAGCTTTCTAATCTATGTCTGCAAGTATCACACCTCGAATAATCAATCGCCTTTGCCATATTTTGAATCAAGGCATTCCAACTGGGCATTCCGTCTACATTGCAAGACACTCCCGCACCTACAAAAATAACCAGTTTTCCTTGCTCGGCTTTTTCTCTGAACATGCTGATATAGTTGAGCAGTTCATCGTTGCCCATAAACACATTCACCTTCTTTATCTATGTGGTGTAGTAAGAAAAATGTTTGATATGTTTTATTATACTGCAAGCTATTGCTCTTGGCAACGCTTTGCTACAATAGCCTCAACACCGACAAAGGAGCTGAGGCTATGCCAATCACCTATTCAACTGAACTCAAAGTCAAAACCATCCGCCGTTATGAAAAGGGCGAGTCAATCAAAGCGCTAAGTCAAGAGTTGCACATCTCGCAAAGCACCCTGTACCAATGGCGCAAAGAATACTGCTCGATCAAAACGCCCAACCATACCTACACGCCTGCTGAATTCGATGCCATCTCCCGCCGCCTGCAAAAGCTGGAGCATCATATGGAGATCATTCGCCAGACCGAGTATCTGTCGAATATACCCTTGCAGAAAAAGCTTGCCACTCTTGAGAAACTCTATCATCGACCGGGCAATCCTTTCAGTGTCCATGAGCTGTGTGACGCTCTTGATGTGGCAAGGGGGACCTTCTACAACCACATCTTCCGTAAGGCGGACAGAAGCCAATACCAAGAGGAACAAACTCAGCTCATGCTGAAGGTCAAGCAGGTATTTGATGACAGTGAGCAGCGCTTTGGCGCGGAAAAGATACGCATCGTTTTAGCTGAGAGCGGCATTCGTGTTGGTAAAAAGCGCATTTCCACCATTATGCAGGAGTTAGGCCTATGCAGTGTCCGGACAGATGCAAAAAAGCAGTTCAAGCGCAAGCAACAATATGCAAAACAAAATCTGCTGAAACGGGAGTTTTCGGCAGAGCATCCAAATCAGATATGGGTCAGCGATATTACATACTTCAAGGTCAAAAGCTACTGGGTCTGTCTCTGTATCATTCTGGATCTATACTCCCGCAAGGTTATCGGCTGGCGGGTATCAAAGCATATGAGTACACATCTGGTCACCGCAACCTTCAAAACCACTTATCAGGAGCGAGGGAGACCGCAGAACCTGACCTTTCACAGTGACAGGGGTAGCCAGTATGTTTCAAAAACGCTGACCGGTCTGTTTCAACAGTACGGTGTAAAGCAATCTTTCTCTGCAACGGCCAGGCCACTGGATAACGCCGTGGCTGAGACTTTCTTTTCCTCCTTCAAACGGGAGGAGGCTTACCGAAAAGACTACACCTCCGAACAACATTTTCGTAGGAGCGTGGAGGAGTATATTTGGTTCTACAATGAGGTGCGCCCCCACCAGACGCTGAACTACAAGACGCCGCAGGCTTTTGAGGACGCATACAAGCCTGCTTTATCGGAAAGTAGTGTTTAAATAGCCGCCATGCATAAAAATATTAGTTTTGCGTTTGGAGCGTTTTGGAGAATCGGTGCCTTGACATGAAAAAGCGGAAAGCCCCATATTGCAAGGCTTCTCGGATATGACAAGTCCCACTTTTCGATAAAATAGTTCGAAAAGCGGGACTCATTCATATGGTACGCCCGACTGGATTCGAACCAGCGGCCTTTAGAGTCGGAGTCTAACGCTCTATCCAACTGAGCTACGGGCGCATATTTGGTTGTGGGTTTCTGCGATAGTCGTCAAATAGTAGTCAACGACCACGCATTCTTTCTCTGCCGTTCCCGCAAACGCAGGTGCGGCAAGGCTTTGCGCCATATCTCAACTGGAGATGCCTGAAACGTCGGAGTCTAACGCTCTATCCAACTGAGCTACGGGCGCATATTTGATTGTTCCGGCAAGAGATAGTCCCCTTACACATCGCTCGATAGTATAACAGATTTTTTCGGTCATGTAAAGCCTTTCTTAGCAAAAAATTTTTATCCCGGCAAAGATTGTTAAAAAATTTGACAAGTCCGGCATTTTATTTTAAAATAGGGATAACATATTTTTTCAAAGCAGGTGGATCAAATCATGAAAAAAGAAAATATCTCGGACGCCGTCATTCGCCGGCTTCCCCGGTATTACCGGCAGCTGACCGATCTTTATCACCGTGGCATTGTCCGCACCTCCTCTCACTCTCTGGGGCAGGAAATGAATATTACCGCTTCTCAGATCCGTCAGGATTTCAGTTGTTTCGGTGAGTTTGGCCAGCAGGGATATGGATACAACGTTGAAGAACTCCGTTCCGAGATCGGTCACATTCTGGGCGTGGACAACGATCACCATCTCATCATGATCGGTGTCGGCAACCTGGGCCGCGCATTGCTGAACAACTTCCCCTTTGAAAACACCGGCTTCACCGTGGACGCCTCCTTTGACGTCTCTCCCGATGTGATCGATACACAGATCAACGGCATCCCCGTTTATTCGACCGATGAGTTGGAGTCCTACATCAAGCGCCACGCCGTGGACGTTGTTGTTCTGACCATTCCTCAGGCTGTGGCACAGGCTACCGCCAACCGGTTGATCGACCTTGGGATCCGGGGCTTCTGGAACTTTACCAATGTGGAGCTGTCCAGCCCCAATCCGGATGTTCAGTTTGAAAACATTCACTTTGCCGACAGCCTTCTGACCCTAAGTTACCGCATCGCCAATCACTGAGAAAGGAACTCCCCATGAAAAAGCTGGTCCTGTTCCTATCCGCATGCGCACTTCTGGCCTCTGCCGTCTGGGTCGACGCCGCCGGGGACGCGGGAGATCCGCTGGCATCCCTTTCTTACCTGAACGGCGAATTTTCCCAACGTGCAGAGAAAAAAATCGATCAGGCATTGGAACAGTCAGACAAAGATCTGGCTGAACGTCTGGAAAACGGTGAGGTTGGCGAGGCAGCTGCCACCTGGCAGGAGACCCGCCTCAAAGAGGGTGACGCGCTTCACGGCGTCACAGGCACCGGCGTTCTGCTGCTGGCCGGCCGCGGGCGCGTGACCTATAAATCCGGCACTGTGGTGGATGTTACCACCGGAGCTGTGGTTCCCAGCGGTACGAATCTCACCGCCAACCACCGCTATCTGACCGCCGAGGACACCACCGCCCGCAGCTTGGGAGAAGCCATTTTCGCCAGAAACACGGCGGTCATGAACCCCACCGGCACGCCCAGCAGGATAGCGCCCGCCGTGCCGTAGACGCTGGTGAGGATAAAGGGCAGGATGCCGAACTTCGGGTCGGCGGCGGTGGAGGCCCACTCGA
>ENA-OUQW01003164-OUQW01003164.1-human-gut-metagenome-genome-assembly--contig:-NODE-3164-length-12446-cov-3.133161_pt1 | contig 12446 bp, 8 predicted proteins | sample MGYA00248464_ERZ548849 | MGnify/ENA primary metagenome ERZ548849 (study PRJEB26491, sample SAMN04978193) | human gut metagenome | host: Homo sapiens | study: EMG produced TPA metagenomics assembly of... | reverse complement strand
CCAGGACAGGTCTTCCATGCTGCCGCCCCTGGCCCTGGCGCCCCGGCAGGGCGAAGCCGTGCTGGACATGTGCGCGAGCCCGGGCAGCAAGACGGGCTTTTTGGGCCAGCTCACCGGCCCGGAGGGCTTCGTACTGGGCAACGAGCTTTCCCGTGCCCGTCTGGCCACCCTGCGGGCCAACCTGCACGCCTGCAACCTGCCGCATGTGGGCACCTGTTCCTATGAAGGCCAGGCCCTGCCCCTGACGCCCGGCACTTGGGACGCCATCCAGCTGGACCCCCCCTGCTCCGGCTGGGGCACGGTGGAAAAGAACCCCCAGGTCCTCAAGCTCTGGCAGGGCGACAAGCTCAAGGGCCTGGTGGGCCTGCAACAGCTGCTGCTGGCCCATGCCGCGCGCCTGCTGCGCCCCGGCGGCCGCGTGGTCTTCTCCACCTGCACCACCAACGATGACGAGAACGAAGCGCAGGTGCGCTTTGCCGAAGAGGAACTGGGCCTGGTGCGCGAGCACCTGACGCCTTTCGAGGGCTTCGTCTGGGAACAGCGCCCCGGCGGCGAGGGCACCCTGCGCGTGGACGGCGAACGTTCGGCGGCCCAGGGCTTCTATGTGGCCCTGCTGCGCAAGCCCGCGGACGCTCCCCTGCCCGAGATCCCGCCCGTCTCCGCCGAGCCCGATGCGCGCACGGCCGCCCGCAACGCGGCCCGCGGCCGCAACCGCCGCGACGCACGCCCGGCCCTGCCCCAGGGGCAGGTGGTGCCCCGCAGCGCCCTGGCCGGGCCCTGCTGCGATCCCGACCGCCTGCCCGCCGGTGAGGCGCGCATCTACGGCGAGCAGGTGCGCTTCATCCCGGCCCACGCCGACCTGCTGCTGCCGCAGGGCTTCACCTGGCAGGGGGCCCTGCTGGGCCGCATGGCGGGCGGACGCCTGCATATGGCGCCCCGTCTGCGCTGCCTGCTGCCCGCCGTCCCCGACCCGGCGCACAGTCTGGTGCTGGACGACATCAGCGACATCACGGCCCTGCTCAGCGGCCAGAGCCGCCAGACAGGCCTTGCGGGCAACGAAGCCGCCCTGTGGTGGCGCGACCTGCCCCTGGCCCGGATGATGCTCAAGCAGGGCCGGGCGACCCTCAGTTTCAACTAGGCCCGGCCCAGGATGCCGGACAGGGCCGCAGGCAGGCTTGCCTCTTTACCTGCCTGCGGCTACTCTTGCCCCCACTTTCACAGCGCAAGGAACAGCGCACAGGACAAGGCCGCCGTGACGGCGGCCGTTTCATGCACGCAGAGGAGCGATCATGGCCAAGAAGAAGACTTCCCAGCAGCCCGCGCCGGTCAAGGACAAGCCCCAGGCCCCCGTACAGGATCAGGCCCAGACGGCGGCCCCGGCCCGCGTCACCACCGTTTCCCTCACCACCTGTCTGGTCAGCGTGGTGGTGGCCCTTGCCCTGGGCCTGTGCATCGGCAGCATGCTGCCGGGCTTCATGGACAGCCGTCAGGCCCCCGCTCCCCGGCCCCAGGCCGCCGCTCCGGCCCAGCAGCCCGCCCCGCAACAGCAGGCGGCGCCCCAGCAGCAGGCCAAGGCCAGCCTTTCCCCCGAGCTGAACAGCGCCCTGCTCAAACTGCAGGAAGCCGTGGTCAAGGAACCCAACAAGGCGGAGCACTGGATCAAACTGGGCAACTTCCAGTTCGACAACCAGAACCCCTCCGCGGCCGTCACGGCCTATGAGAACGCCCTGCGCCTGCAGCCCGGCAATGCCAACGTCCTGACCGACCTGGGCATCATGTACCGCGAGCTCCACCGCTTCGAAGATGCCCTCAAGGCCTTCCGCGAGGCGGAGCGCGTCCAGCCCGGGCACCGGAACGCCCTGTTCAACCAGGGCATCGTCCTTTATTACGACCTCAAGCGCAAAGACGAGGCCGAAGCCGCCTGGCGCAGGCTGCTGGCCGCCGATCCCAACGCCCACGCCCCCGACGGGACGCCCGTCTCGGAACTGATCAAGCATCTGCACTGATCCGGATACGGCTGCCCCGCCCCAGGGCCGGGGCAGCCGGTCTTCTGTGCCTTGCCGTGGTCCGCAGACCACCGGTCCGCTCTTCCTGTCCCTGCTGCTGTCCCGGTATTTCCCGGGGCCGTCTCCCCCGTGGCGGAGATGCCCCTCAAGGTAAAAAAAGCATGACGTACCCCCTTCTTCCCGTACAGGCCGCCTGCCGCAGGCTGGCCCTGATCGTCATCCCGCTCCTGCTCGTCCTGTCTCTGGCCGCCACCTGCCCGGCGGTCCCGACACCGCCCCCGGTCCCCGCGCCCACGCCCGCCCTGCCTGCGAGCCTGTCCGCGACGCCCCAGGCCTCCGCAACGGGCCAGCTGGGCATCCTGCCCTACCTTTCGGCTTTTCTGGATACGGACGGCGACATGAGCGTGGAAGAAGTGGCCGCGCCGGGCATGATGGCCTCCTTCCAGCCGCTGCATCCCAGGGCCCTGCCCCGCAGCAGCGGCGTGACCTGGCTGCGCCTGGAGATCCCCGCCGCCGGGACGGCACGCGCCGAGTCCCTGATGCTCGACCTCGGCCAGGGCGTCCCGGCCGGGGCCGTCCTCTACACGCCCGACATCGACCCGCTTTCCCGCCAGACCACCTGGCAGGAGAGCCAGGCCAACTGGCGCAACCTGCTGCCCCTGCCCCTGCCCGCTGAAACGCCGCAGGTCTGCTTTATCCGTCTGGACGGGCAGCCGCCCCTCTGGTTCGCGCCCACCCTGCGCAGCCTGGACAATCTGGCGAGCGCGCCGGAAAGCCTGCTCGGCCCCGGCGTCATGCTGGCCCTGGCGGTGGTGATGCTGCTGGCCCTGCTGCGCGGCATCACCGAGCGCGGCCAGTGGCGCTTCTGGACGGCCCTGTATGTGGGCGCCGCCCTGACCCATGCCGTCCTGGGCGGGCCCGATCTCGGCGCCGGCAACATCACGCCCGCCGATGCCGTCAGTGCCATGGCCCCCGGCCTGGCCCTCATGTTCCTGGCCCATCTGGCCCGGCACCTGATGCAGACCCCCAGCCATTCCCGCCTGCTGGACATCCAGTACCTTCTGCTCTCCCTGCCCGGCGCCGTGCTGGCCCTGCTGCCCCTCTGGCCCGACTTCAGCTGGATGGGCCGCTTCCTGCCGCTCTGGCCCATGCTGGCCCTGATTTTCGTGCCCACCACGCTCGGCGCCTGGCTCATGGGCGTTCCGGGCGCCCGCCGCTTCCTGCTGGGCTGCCTCGTGGCCGCCCTGGGCGCCGGTCTGGCCGTCCTCGATCTCGGGACGCTGCTCCCGCCCTTCGTCCAGGGCACCCTGCCCCTGTGGGGGACGGCCCTCAGCGCCCTGATCATCGCGGGCATGAGCGCCCCCGGCCGCGAGACGGGCTCTTCCGCCGAGGCCGCCGATCCTCTGGCACCGGGCCGTCCCGCCCAGAACCAGACCATCACGGATCCCAACCTGCGCCTGCTGGATACCGACGGCAACACCCTGCCGCTCATGACCGGCCTCAGCCAGCCCGCCCCCGCACCGGCCACGGTGGAAGCCGAAAGCGCCTCCGCCACGGCCATCCGACGCCTGGAGCAGGCCCTTGCCGCGCCCCTGCGCGAGATCGTGGAACAGAACTGCCAGCTCGAACAGTGCGCCCTGCCGCACGATGCCCGCTCCCGTGTGGAGAGCATGGGCCGCCGTGCCCGTCAGGCCCTGCGCCTGCTGCACGATCCGGCCGGTGAGACGGCCGCGCCTGCGACGCCGTTCCCCACGGAAACGGCCCGCGCCGAAAAGCGCGTCTTCGATCTGCGCAAGACGCTGCGGCAGACCCATGAGACCTGCCGCGCGCTGGCGGAAAAAGCCGGCATCGCCCTGTGCTGGCATGTCGCGGCCGACCTCGAACAGCTTTACGAAGGGCCCGCCGGGGATCTGGAAGACGTCCTGCGCCTGCTGCTGGAAGATGCCGTGCGTGCCTCCAAGGGCGGCAAGATCCATTTCGCCGTGCGCCGTGTGCCGGACAGCAAGAATCCCGGCCATCTGCTCTTCCAGGTGCGCGACACGGGCACGGGCCTGCCCCCGGAACAGCGTTCCGCGTCGCTCCTGGCCCGCATCTGGGAGCTGTCGTCGGCCCATGGCGGCTTCCTGGGCGTGGAGAGCGGCCCCCGCGGTACGTCCGTCATCTTCACCCTGCAGCTGCATCTCCCGGAAGCTTCTGACGATGAGGAGCTGCCCACGGTCCTGGTCTGCGCTCCTGATGCCGCCACCCGCCGCGAGCTGGGCGCCATGCTGCGCGACCTGCCCTGCACCTGCCACGAGACGGGCACCCTGGCGCACGGCCTGGCTGCCGGGGCCCGCAAGGGCCGGACACCGGCCGCCGTGCTGCTGATCTGCGGCCCCGAGGCCTCCGTGGAGGCCGCGCCGCTGCTGCGTCGTTATCACAGCCTTGCCGAAAGGACAGGGCCCTTCGGCGCCGTGGCCCTGACCCCCGACCAGAGCCAGTGGGATGCGCTGGCCCACGCCGGTTTCAGCCATGCCCTGACCCTGCCCGTTGCGGAAGATGCCCTGCGCGAGACCGTGCTCGAAATCCTGGGCAGCCATGACGATGTGGCCGACCTTGGCGCGCCCCTGCCCGAAAGCAGGCAGGCCGAGGCTCCCCTGCCTGACCTGTTCGGCCCTGCCGCGGCACCCCAGGCAGACCAGGGCATGCCCGATCTGCTCCTGTCCACCGATGATGTCCCGCAGCAGACGGCTCCGGCCGCTCCTGCTGCGACAAGCGGGGATCTGCCGGATCTGTTTGCCGCTCCGGCGGCCGCTGCGGCGGATGATGCCCAGGCGGCCCCCCTCACCCTGACGGACGACATGCGCCTTGATGCGCCCGCAGCGCAGCCTGTGGCCGACGCCGCCCAGCCGGTGGAGCCTGCCGCCGCGGACAGCCCTGTGCAGGAAAAGGAAAATGCTTCCGCTGCGACCGCAGACGATGTCCCGGCCGCGCCCACGGCTCCGGCCTTCCCCTCCGTGCCGGTGGCGGAAACGCCCGCTGATGCCATGCCGGAAGCCCCGGTGGAGGCAAAAGAAGAAGCGGCCGCTCCGGCAAACGAAACGGCGCAGGACGAAGAAGAGCCCCGGCAGGAAACGACGGCGGACGCTGCCCCTGCGGCCCCGGCCGATGGCCCGGATAAAGCTGATGAAGCTCCGGCCGCCAGGGCGGATGATGCGGAAGAGCCTGTGGCTGCCGCACCGGCCCCTGCCGACGTGGCGAGCCCCGTACAGGAAGGATCCGCCGCAGCTCCCCTGAGCGCTCCGGCCACCCCGGCCCAGGAAGCAGAGGCCGAACAGCCCCTGCCCAGCGACGATGCACGTGCCGAAGCGCCTGTGGCCGACGATGCCCATCCGGTGGAGCCTGCCGCCACGGACAGCCCTGTGCAGGAAAAGGAAAATGCTCCCGATGCGACCGCGGACGAGGTCCCGGCCGCGCCCACGGCTCCGGCCTTCCCCTCCGTGCCGATGGCGGAAACGCCCGCTGATGCCCTGCCGGAAACCCCGGTAAAGGAAAAAGAAGAAGCGGCCGCCAGCCCCCTTTCCGGTGGCTATGTGAGCCCCAGCCTGCGCCATGCCGGTGAATGGGTCGGAGAGCCCATGCCCATCGGCACGCCGGTCAGCCGTCCTGCTCCCCGGCAGGAGGAAACGGCCTCCGCTCCGGTGGAGACCGTCGTCACGGTCCGTCCCCTGCGCCGGGACGTCAGCCCGGACGAGATCGCCCGCAAGCTGGGCAAGCCCAGCCTGGTGCCCACGGACAGATCGGCCCTCATCACGCCGCAGCCCCGCAAGAGCAGCAGCTCCGGCCCCGCCGCCGGAACGCAGCCTGCCTTCCCCGGCGCGCCTGTGGAAGAGGCGCCCCAGGCCGTGCCCGGCAGCAAGGACGTTTCCAGCCTGCCGGACATGACGCCGGACAGCACCACCCTTCTTGCCAGCGGCCGGGAGGAGACCAGCCGGACCAGGGCCGCGGCCAATACCCTGATGCGCTTCCTTTCCCGCTTCCACACGGGCAACAGTCAGCCCCAGGACAGGGAAGAGGAAGACAAGGGCCCGCAGGCCCCTGCCGCGACCGTACAGGAACGGCAGGGCACCCCGCGCCCCATGCCCAAAAAGGAAGCTCCGCGGGAAGAGACGACGGAAACCACGGCGGACATCCCCGCCACGACCAATCCCTGGATAGAGCGCCGGACAGCGCCCCGTCCCGTGGCCCCCACGCCGCGCATGCCCGTGCCGCCCATGCCCCAACGGCCCCAGCCGCCGGACGATCCCGAGGATCCGTTGCCCGCCCTCATGTGGCGCATGGACAAATATCTGGCGGAGGCCGGTTATGCCCTGGAGCAGCGCCGCCTGCATCTGGTGGCCGATGCCGCCGGGCGCCTGGCCGCCGAGGCCGAAAGCTACGGCTTCCGGGTACTGGGCCGCATGGCCCGCTGTGTGGAAAGCGCCGGACGCGCCAAGGACCTGCAGGCCGTGACCGACCTGCTGCCCGAACTGGCCACGGCGGTGGAGCGCCACCGCATCTCCATGGGGTCCTGATGCACATACCGGGGCCGGTCCTGCTGACCGGCCCTTTTCCGTCCCCGGGCCCGGCGCAGGCAGGAGCGGCCCTCTTGCACAAAGGGGCAAGTCGTGCCAGACTAAACCTTCAACGCCCACAAGGGCCATCTCTTATTTTATGCAAGGAGTCCACATGAGTTACGAACGTGTCCTTCTGCCCGTGAGCGGCAAGCATTCCGGAGAACGCGCCCTCAAGGCCCTGAGCCAGGCCAGGAAGCTGGATCCCAAGGAGATCATCCTGCTGCATGCCGTAGCGCCCAGCGTGGGGTCCCCCATGCCCAACATCATGCGCGACCAGCAGGACGTCACCGTCAAGGCCGAAGCCCTTCTGGCTCCTCTCGCCGCCGAACTGGACAATGCCGGCATCCCCTATCAGACCGTCATCCGTCACGGTCTGCCCGTGGAGACCATCGTCAAGGCCGCCAAGGAAATGGACGCCGAAGCCATCGTCATGTTCTCGGACGGTCGTGACGACCTGACCGACAGACTGTTCGGTTCCATCACCGAGCATGTGCTGCGCAACACCCCGCTGCCCGTGCTTGTCGTCCGCCAGTAGGCCTTTGCCGCACCCGCGTCATCAAAAAGCCTGTTCCCCGGAACGGGCTTTTTTTGATGCGACTCCCGGCCCGGGCAGGCTTGCACAAATCGACCCGTCGTGCGACAATGCCTAGTTGAAATGCCCTCTGGGGCAATGTCATCCCAATCCAAGGAGCCCACATGATCTACCAACGTGTCCTCGTGCCCGTGAGCGGCAAAAATTCCGGCGAACGCGCTGCCAAGGCTCTGCGCCATGCCAAGACCCTGTGCTCCGGCGAGATCATCCTGCTGCATGTGACCGAAGCCCTGCCCAATCTGGTGGGCGGCGCTGCCCATACCGAACTGGAACGTTCCAATACCGCCAAAGCCGAGACCCTGCTGTCTCCGCTGGTCGAAGGGCTGAAGAAGGAAGGCGTGGCCTGCCGCTGCCTCGTGCGTGAAGGTCTGGTCGCCGACACCATCGTCACCGTGGGCCATGAAGAAGGCGTGGACATGATCGTCATGTACACCGACGGCCGTGACGGCCTGGCCGACATGCTGGTCGGTTCCATCACCGAACGCGTGCTGCGCAATACCGATATCCCGCTGCTGGCTGTCCGCCGCTAGCGATCCGCCGTGCTGACACTGGGAACTTTAGGCCTTGTGGCAGCGCACCTTCTGTCCTGGGGGGCCGTCTGCCATGCCCTGCTCCACAAGCGCGATCCGCGCTCGGCGCTGGGCTGGATCGTGACGGTCCTTTTTTTGCCCGGTGTCGGCATCGTGCTGTACTGCCTGTTCGGCATCAGCCGTGCCGAAAGCCTGGCGGCCCGCCTCATGCGCAAGATGGCCGCCATCGAACCCGACTACGCCCATCATCCCGAAGTCGTCTGCCACCGCACGGCCATCGCACCGCCGCAGGAATGGCCCCTGGAGATCCTGGGCCGCCGCCTGACGGGCCAGACCCTGTGCAGCGGCAACGGCATCCTGCCCCTGCGCAACGGCAACGAAGCCTACCCGGCCATGCTGCACGCCATCAACCGGGCCAACAAGCAGGTCTTCCTTTCCACCTACATCTTCCGTGGCGGCAGCGTAGGCGAAAGCTTTACCGAGGCCCTGTGCCATGCCGCCCGGCGCGGTGTGGACGTGCGCCTGCTGGTGGACGGCTTCGGCGGCGCCGTCTATTCGCTGCGCAAACCCTGGAAGCGCATCCCCCAGGCAGGCGGCCAGCTGGCCCGCTTTTTGCCGCCCCGCCTTTTCCCGCCCAGCCTCAGCCTGAACCTGCGCAACCATCGCAAACTGCTCATCTGCGATGATACGGCCTTTACCGGCGGCATGAACATCGCGGACAACCACGTCCTCAGCAAGCATCCCGGCTGCGTACAGGATCTGCATTTCCGCTGCGAGGGCCCCATCGTGGACCAGCTGCGCCGGGCCTTTTTGCTGGACTGGGGCTTTGCCACCGGCAAGTTCGACCAGCGCAGCCTGCCGCCCAGCAGCAACATCATGTCCGGGGACAGTTTGTGCCGCATGGTGCTGGACGGCCCCGGCACCGAGGCCGACCCGCTCAATGACCTGTACTGCGGGGTCATCGGCAGCGCCCAGCATACGGTGCGCATCATGACGCCCTATTTTTTGCCGTCGCACGAGCTCATCGCCGCCCTGCGCAGCGCGGCCCAGCGCGGGGTCAGCGTGCGCGTGGTCCTGCCCGGCAAAAACAACCTGCCCTTCGTCCACTGGGCCAGCTTCCGCCTGCTGCCCGTCCTGCTGGAAGCGGGCGTGCGCGTGTGGTTCCAGCCGCCGCCCTTTGCCCACACCAAGCTTTTGGCCGTGGACGGCTATTACTGCCAGATCGGTTCCGCCAATCTGGACGCCCGCAGCATGCGCCTGAACTTCGAGCTGAACATGGAAGTCTTCGATCCCGAATTCCATACCGCCATGGCCCTGTACATGGACATGACCATCGCCCGCAGCCGCGAAGTGACCCTGAAGGACCTGCAGGAGCGCCACCTGATCCTCAAATTGCGTGACGCCGCCTGCTGGCTGTTCTCGCCCTATCTGTAAACGACAATACATCCTCTGCGGTCCGCCATTCGGTCGCACGTTGCTGTCGATGCCCGTAACTTCCTCCGTCGTAACGGGCACGGCCTCCGGCCGCCATTCGGGTCGCGCGTTGCTGTCGATGCCCGTAAAGCCGCAGACACGCCCTTTCCCTCCTGCCGCATGCCTGTGGGCTTTCCCTTTTCCTCATGCAACGTACTACGCATCCCCCATCCCCTGATAAAGCGCGCTGGGGAGAGGGTAGGGAGTTTGAGGGGAGGGAGGACCGCTCTCGCGCCAGCAGAGGGGCCCTTCCTCCCCTCAAGCCCTTCGTGCCCCAAAACGCCCGAAGCCCCGGCAGGGCCGGGGCTTCGTCATCACATCGATCCATCAATGGAACAAAGGTATCGACCTCCCAGTCATGACCGGGACTGTTCCGCCTGTTCTTCCTTTTTCTGCTGCTCCAGCAGACCGGCCGCCCGCAGGGCCTGCCGCCGCTGCCGGGCCATCTGGCGCAGGTCGGCCACGCTGTCGCTCTCGTCCATGATCTCGCTGCCGAGCATCTCCTCGAACACGTCCTCCAGCGTCACCACACCGGCAAGGCCGCCGTATTCGTCGAGCACGGCGAACAGGTGCGAGCGCGAGTGCAGCAGCTCCTTGAGCAGCTTGTCCAGGGTCTGGCTCTCCAGCACGAAGTGCAGGGGCTTCATGATCTCGGAAAGCGGCGTCTCGCCCTTTTCTTCCAGCAGGCAGTGGAGGATGGTACGGCGGTCCACCAGGCCCACCAGATCCTCGTTGTCCTCGCCGTAGACGGGGATGCGGCTCACATGCCACAGGCGCGGGTTCTTGTAGGCCTCGGCGGCGGTCATGTCTTCAGGCAGGGAGAAGACCACGGTGCGCGGGGTCATGATGTCGTAGACCCGCTTCTGGTCCAGGGCCAGGATGTTGCGGATGTAGGCCTCCTCATAGGCCTTGATCTGCCCGGCCTGGCGCGACAGGCTGGTCACGGCGCGGATGTCGTCCTCGGAGATGTCCGGGCCGTTAGACGGCGGGGTCAGCAGGCGGGTCAGCAGGCCCGTCAGCCAGATGACCGGGGTCAGCAGCTTGACCGCCACTTCCAGCGGCCGGGCCAGCACCACGGCGATGGAGGTGGCATAGGCCACGCCCAGGGTCTTGGGCACGATCTCGCCGAACGCCAGGATGAGCACCGTGAAACCGGCGGCGAACAGGGCCATGTATTCGGCGCCGAAAGCCGCCATAAAGGCCGCGCCCGCCACGGCGGAGCCCGCGGTATTGGCCACGGTGTTCAGGGTCAGGATGGCGGCGATGGGTTTTTCCACATTGCTGCGCAGACGGAAGAGCACTTCCCCCACGGGCCTGCCGTCGTTGCGGATCTTCTCGATGGCCGACCAGGGCACGGCGTACAGGGCCGCCTCCGTCAGGGAACAGGTGAAGGAGATGGCGACCGCGACACTGACAGCGAGAATCAGGGTGAGCATAGGTCCCTCGTGAAAAATGGAAAGCCGCCGCAAGGCATCCGGCGGCTTGCATGAACGTATCTCCGGCATATATCCTGTGCAGGCGGCCTTGGCAATGTGCCGCAGCAAAGGAGAAGCCCATATGGAACGTCTTGCGGAGGAGATCCGACGAAGGGCCGGGGAGGCCGGCCCGCGACTGACGGCCCTGCGCCGCCACCTGCACCGCCATCCTGAACCGGCCTGGGGCGAATACCTGACCGCTTCGCTGGTGGCCCGTGCCCTGCAAGATGCCGGTTTCCGGCTCACCCTGGGGGCCAATGCCCTGCGACCTTCGGCCCGTCCCCGTCAGCCCGAGACGGCCTTCTGCGCGGCCCAGAGCGGTCGTGCCCTCAACGAGGGCGCCGACCCCACCCTGGTGGCCTGCATGGCCGGCGGCCTCACGGGCCTGTGGGGCGACCTGGACCTGGACGCCCCCGGCACCCCCGAAGACGAGCGCGGCCCGCTGGTGGCCTTCCGTTTCGATATGGATGCCAATGCCGGCATCACCGAGGCCACGGACAAGGATCACGTGCCCGCGGCGCAGGGCTTCGCCTCCTGCCATGCGGGCTGCATGCATGCCTGCGGCCATGACGGCCATGTGGCCCTGGGCGTGGAGCTGGCCCGGCTGCTGGGCGGCCTGCGGGACGAACTGTCGCGCCACCTGAGCGGCCGCATCCGCCTGATTTTCCAGCCTGCCGAGGAAGAGGGCGAAGGCGCGCCCGGCATGGTGGCCGCCGGGGCCGTGGACGGCGTCCGGGCCCTGTTCGGCCTGCACCTGAGCATGCAGGCCAGCCGCAGCGGCGATCTGGTCTGCGGTACGGACAAGTTCCTGGCCACCACCAACTTCGAAGTCTTCTTCACCGGCCAGAGCGCCCATGCCGGGCTGGCCCCGCACGAAGGCCGCAACGCCCTGCTGGCCGCCTGTACGGCCGTGACCAACCTGCTGGCCATCGCCCGCCACGGCCAGGGCGCCTCGCGCATCAACGTGGGCGAGATGCACGTCAACGAGACCCCCAACATCATCCCGGCCAAGGCCTGGCTGCGCGGCGAGACCCGCGGCGAGAACGGGGACATCAACGGCTATATGCTGGCCGAGGCCCGGCGCGTGGTGGACGGCGCGGCGCGCATGCACGGCTGCCGCAGCCGCTTCCTGTGCCAGAGCCACTGCCCGGGCGCCATGTCCAGCCCCGAGCTGGTGGATCTGGTGGAACGCACGGCCCGGGATATGGGCACCTTCCACGAAGTGCGCCGCAAGGCCGATTTCTGGGCCTCGGAGGACTTTGGCTGGTTCATGAACAAGGTGCAGGAAGACGGCGGCCTGGCGGCCTATCTGCAACTGGGCGCCAACAGGCCCGACGGGCACCATACCAGCCATTTCACCTTTGACGAGAGCGTCCTGCCCCGGGGCCTGGAACTGCTGGCCCGGCTGGCCGTGGCCGCACTGGCCCGGCGCCTGGACTGAGCCCGTGCCACAGGACAGGTCCATGAGCTCCCCTTCCCCCTCCTGCCCCGATGACGCCGCGGCCCGGCGTCTGGCCCGCAGCATGGCCGTGGTCTCGGCCTTTTGCCTGACCGGCGATACCATGCTCTACATCGCCCTGCCCCTGTTCTGGCAGGAATGCGGCCTGACCGCGCTCTGGCAGGTGGGCGTGCTGCTGGCCGTCAACCGGCTGGTGCGTCTGCCGCTCAACCCGCTGGTGCGCCTGCTCTATACCCGCATCGACCAGCGCACCGGCATGGCCCTGGCCGTGGTGCTGGCCGCCTCGACCACCCTGCTGTACGGCGTGGCCCAGTCC
>ENA-OUQW01003152-OUQW01003152.1-human-gut-metagenome-genome-assembly--contig:-NODE-3152-length-12494-cov-9.432109_pt1 | contig 12494 bp, 10 predicted proteins | sample MGYA00248464_ERZ548849 | MGnify/ENA primary metagenome ERZ548849 (study PRJEB26491, sample SAMN04978193) | human gut metagenome | host: Homo sapiens | study: EMG produced TPA metagenomics assembly of... | reverse complement strand
AATTGATTTTGTGTGCATAAATTGTTGCTGGAACGAGGTACGAGTGAACAGTAACACCTTTCATGGTTTTTCCAATAGAATATTTTTCACAATTTAGGCATATATTTTTTTAATTTTTTGTTAAAAATACACACTATTTATTGCTTTGAACTGGTAATTACGGTATATTATAGATGTGATGTAAGTGTGCTGTCACAGTACAATAAGACAGCCATAGGAGGTTTATTATTTTGTCTGAAACCATAGAATCAAAGCATGTCAAAATTCCTCAGGAAGAATACGATCAGCTCGTAGAACCTTACCGTGAAGCCATGACACGCCTTGAAGTAAGAATCAATGGTCTAAACGAAGATTATCGTAAGAAATACCGCGACTACCCGATACATAATGTTCAGGCACGTATCAAGAGCCGCAAAAGTATAGAAAAGAAACTCATTCACAGAGAGCTTCCTGTCTCCGCAATTTCTGCCAAGGAGAATCTGACAGACATTGCAGGAATCCGTGTGATCTGTTATTTCATTGAAGATATCTACAGTATCCTGTCTCTGGTCAGAACGCAGACAGATCTGTTGATTCTGAAGGAGAGTGACTATATCACCAATCCCAAAGCCAGCGGATATAAAAGCTACCATATGGTGCTCGGTGTCCCAGTATACAGAATTGAGGGTATGCAATACTACCCTGTGGAGATTCAGTTCCGTACTTTATCCATGGATCTGTGGGCAAGTATGGAACACCGCATCTGCTACAAGGGGGAGACTCCGGAGGAAACAGCCGAAGCATTTCAATATTATTCTGAGGAGCTGTCACAGATGGAACGTAACATGAAGCATCTGTTAGATGAAATCAGAAAGGATAATCCCCAGGAACCAACACAATAGTCCACTTAGGTGCAAAAAAAGCAGATACCCTTTCCATTGAAGAGGTATCTGCTTTCTTTTAGTTCTGACCGCAGTTTCTGTACTGAATCGGTGTCATGTTATATTTCTTTTTAAAGAGTCTGTTAAAATGCTCTACATTCTGATAGCCCACTGTATATGCAATATTCTCTACTGTCATATTACTGTTCTTCAGTAATGTTCTTGCCTTTTTCATACGAATTCCCTGTACGAAATCACCAAAGGTCTTACCGGACTTATCCTTGATATACTTGGAAATATACGGCTCAGATAAATGGAACTGTTCTGCCATATCTTCCAGTGTCACGGTCTGGTAGTTAGCCTGTATGTAATTCTGCATGGCTATAAGACGCTCATCCTGCACAGTGTCCTTTGCCTGAATATCAGGTAACTGGTTCACTGCAACGACCAGGGCATTGATGGATGACTTGATAATATCATCATCAATTCCTACGCCCCAATACATCTTGCCCTGACTGGTAATTCCCACATAGGACATCGCTTTAGAAGAAGATCCTTTGGAAAGGGCATGCTCTTCATATACGGATAATTCATAGCTGATTCCAAAATACTGTTTGATCGTATTGGACACTGCATCCAAACGTCCATTACCATTGGCTTCAACAGTATGCATCTGATTATCCTGTACAATCGTAGATTCTGCCATAATACCATTGATCTGCTTGAAATGGCACTCCGGGATCTGGAAGTAAGGCTGTCTTGTGACATACTTATCTTCAAATATCTCATATACCCACTGAGGTGTTAATTCCTTGTGCTCCTGATCTGATACATGCTTTACCAGATAACCGAATTCCTCACGCATCTTCTCCGGAAGAGAAATGCCGAAGTTCTGCTTCAGTATATAGTTTACACCACCCTTACCGGACTGGCTGTTGATTCGGATAACATCGGACTCATAAGTTCTTCCCACATCCATAGGATCAACCGGCAGATAAGGAACTGACCACTTATACAGCTTCTTGTCTTCTCTCCACACCATACCCTTGGCAATTGCATCCTGATGGGAACCGGAGAATGCGGAGAATACCAGGTCACCTGCATAAGGCTGACGCTCATATACATGCATTCTGGTGAATCTCTCATATTTCTCGCGGATTGCAGGAATATTGGAGAAGTCCAGCTGTGGATCTACACCGTGGGAGAACATATTCATGGCAAGTGTAATGATATCTACATTACCTGTTCTCTCACCATTGCCAAACAGTGTACCTTCGATACGGTCAGCACCTGCCAACAATCCCAGTTCTGCATCACTGACACCGCTTCCTCTGTCATTATGAGGATGCAGACTCAAAGTCACTGCTTCACGATATTTCAGATTCTTGCTGATATATTCTACCTGGGTTGCAAATACATGAGGCATTGCAATCTCTACTGTGGTAGGAATATTGATAATAACCTTATTCTTAGGCTTAGGCTGCCATACATCAAGAACTGCATTGCATACCTCTACTGCATAATCTACTTCTGTTCCAGGGAAGCTCTCAGGGCTGTATTCAAAAGAGAAATTACCCTCTGTTTCAGATGCCAGTTTATTCAGAAGCTTCGCTCCATCAACCGCAATCTGCTTGATCTCTTCCTTACTCTTCTTAAATACCTGCTCACGCTGTGCTACGGATGTTGAATTGTATAAGTGAATCACTGCATGAGGCGCTCCCTTGACTGCCTCAAAAGTCTTCTTGATAATATGCTCTCTTGCCTGCGTCAGTACCTGTACTGTCACATCATCAGGAATCATATTCTTCTCGATGAGAGCTCTCATGAAGTTGTACTCTGTCTCCGATGCTGCCGGGAAACCTACTTCAATTTCCTTGAATCCGATATCTACCAGCATCTGGAAGAACTCCAGCTTCTCATCCAGGCTCATGGGCTCGATCAGAGCCTGATTGCCATCTCTTAAATCTACAGAACACCAGATAGGTGCTTTATCTACATAATCTTTCTTGACCCAGTCATAGGTACATACAGGCGGCATAAAATATGCACGCTCATACTTGTCATATCCCTTCATATTTCTCCTCACCTTTCTTCTATGCTGCTATCTTAGCACAGCAAGTTGTAAAATTAAATGATTAAATTTAATCATTTATATTGATATTTCTTGTTATATGTACCTTTTTTCCATCTTTATCACAGCGTGGTAATTAGTCCATTTTGTCTCTATCATTTCAGAAATTTCATCTGACACTTCCTGATCCGACTTAGGGTACCCCTGTGGTACTACTACGTCAAAAATCAGATTAGTATGGGTAGGTCCCTCTACCATTCTGAAATCATGAATAGACAACAGTTCATCCATCTGTTTCACAAGTGCCTCTACTTCCTTGCGGAGTCCCATGACCTTCTTATCATCTACTGCAATAGGGTCCATATGAATAACCACTTCACAATGATATTTTGATTTGAGCTCTCTCTCTATCAGATCAATCTCATCATGTATGGTATAAATATCCAGATTGCCGGGCACTTCTGCATGAAGTGATACCATGATTCTGCCCGGACCATAATTATGGATTACCATGTCGTGGACACCTGCTACCATAGGATGTGACTTCACAGTATTCTCGATATCATGGACGAATTCCATGTCCGGTGCTTCTCCAAGCAAAGGACTTAATGTATCTCTGGCAGAGGTCACACCTGCCATTAGGATAAAGACAGCCACAACAAGACCTGACCATCCATCCAGATTAATACCGCCAATACTGTACAGCAGCATGGACAACAATACTACACTGGTTGCAATACAGTCACTCAGACTGTCTGTTGCAGTTGCTTTCATCGCTGTGGAATCTATTCTTTTACCATACCGTTTATTATAGCCTGCCATATAAACCTTCACAAGGATAGATACGACCAGCACTGTTATTGTTACAGCATTGACCTCCATGTTTTCAGGGTGTATTACCTTCTGCAAAGAAGAACGAAACAGCTCCGCTCCCATTACGATAATCAGCACAGACACTCCAAGACCTGATACATATTCAATCCTTCCATGACCGAAAGGATGCTCCGTATCCGGCTCTTTTCCAGCAAAATGGAATCCAAGAAGCGTAATGAAGCTGGAGCCTGCATCAGACAGGTTATTGAAAGCATCCGCCATAACCGATACAGAACCACTAAGCAGCCCCGCCATATATTTTCCGGCAAAAAGCAGAACATTCAGAACAATTCCCACAATACCTGTCAACTGTCCATAAGCTCTTCTTACTACCGGGTCTGTGTATGTGCTATTGTTCTTGATAAAAATACGACTTAACAATGCGATCATGGCTCATCCTCCCCTCAAATGCTGCCAGTCATCATTTATTTTGTATATTTATTTTTACGAATGATACCAAATCCCAGAGGATATGGTCCTGTGTGCACACTGATCGTAGCTCCGATCTGATAGATTGGAAACTGCTCTTTCGTCACCTGGTATCCTTTTCCATTCAGGAACTCTACTGCTGCTGCCTGGAATTCCTCCGCTTCTGCTGCATCATAGCCAAAGCCGACTGCAAGACTGTAATCAGAACAGTCCTTTGCTGCATTCACTTCTTCCAGATACTGCAATAATAATTCACGTACTTTATCCAGAGAACGGTTCCTGCCTCTGGCAATACCTGAGGCGAAGATCTCCCCCTCCTTTAAGGTGATCAATGGACGGATTCCAAGTACAGAACCTGCAACACTGGCTACCTTGCCAATTCTTCCGCCATGCTGTAAATATTCCAGATTACCTACGGTAAAGAAGATTCTTCCTGTAGATTTGATTGTCTCAAGTTCCTCTACTACCTGTTCATAGGGCACGCCTGCTTCTTTCATCTTCTGTGCTTCCAATACATAGATTCCCTGCAATACTGTATTGATCGTTGCATCAATTACTGTGATCTCTGCATCAGGATGCTGTTCCAATATCATCATTCTGGCATTCAGGGCAGACTGCATGGAACCGCTGAATTTTGTTGTAATACAAATGCATATGATTGCCTTGCCCTCCTGCACAATTGGCATAAAGGCATCCATATAATCCTGTACCGACGGCATGGAAGACTTGGGAAATACCTTGGGGTTATTTACCATATCTTCATAGAATTGCCTGATTGGCATTTCTACAATCTCTTTCTCATATTTCTCCCCATCAAAGGATACATAGAAAGGAACTACCGTAATTCCCTTCTCCTGACACAGCTCCTTAGGCAGGTCACATGAGCCATCTGTTACAATCGCGTATTCCTTATTCATATAATATATTCAAACCTTTCTACTATTAATAACTATATGTACAAAAATGGACATTATCCATTTGCTGAATAATACCCATTTCTATTTTGAAGCCTATATCCTATTATAACATAATCTCAGATAAGATACATCTGTTTTTTCACACTATTTTTCCTTATGACTTTCTATTAAGTGTCTGATTACCATGACCGGGTGATGGAACAGCATCCTTGGTCCTGAATAGCGCATGACCTGTCTGATCTGCTCTCTCATCTGCGGCTGGTAGCAATGTACTTTACAATTAGAGCAGAAGGTCTTTGTCTCCATAAAAGGACATTTGTCACTGCGCATTCTGGCGTATTCCTCCAGTTTTGCACATTCCTCACACAATCCCTTCCTGGTATGATGATTACCTCTGCAATAAAGGGCAATCATCTGTGATACCATTACCTTCTCCCGTTCTCTCTTATTATCCACATTCTGCATCAGCTCATCCTCCCGTTTTCCACAGAATATACCCTGTCTGCTATACGCATGGTGGATTCTCTGTGAGATACCAGCACTACCGTCTTGCCCTCACGTTCTTCCTGAAGAGACTTCAAAACCACCGCTTCGTTAAGGCTGTCAAGATTGCTGGTTGGCTCATCCAGCAGCATAAAAGGTGCATCATGCAAAAACGCCCTTGCAAGCCCGATTCGCTGTTTCTCTCCTCCTGAGAGCGTATCACCCAGCTCTCCGACCATAGTTTCATATCCCTGTGGAAGTGACATGATAAACTCATGAATAGATGCTTTCCTACAGGCTGCCTCCAGTTCTTCCTGTGTTGCATCTAACCTGGCAATACGCAGATTATTGGCAATACTGTCATGGAAAAGATGTGTCTCCTGTGTCATGAAGCTTTCCATATTTCGCAGATTATCCGTATTGATCTCATTGATATTATGATCTGATAACAGAATCTGCCCCTGATTGGTTTTCCAGAAACGCATAAACAGTTTCAGCAGTGTGGATTTGCCGCTTCCGCTTCTTCCGATCAGACCAATAATCTGTTTTTGTGGGATTTCTACTGATACATTCTGTAAAATAGTCTCATCTCCGTAAGCAAAAGAAACGTCCTCGGCTTTTGCTCCTGCGAAATCTATATTTCCATATCCGGTAATATCCTCTATTACAGGTTTCTCATCCAAAATATCCAGTACACGGTTGCCTGCTGCAAAGGTATTCTGCAATGTACTTCCAAGCCCCGCCAGAGCAACAACCGGTCCAAAAGAGCTCATCAGCGCCAGCACCGGAAGAATCACTCCCGCATAGCCAACTTCATATCGCTGATATAACATCACTGCTGCAAACAGCATGATTAAGTCTGCTGCAAGTATCACAGTATTGGTAATTGCCTGATTTCTGCCTGCAATCTGCTTCATCTGCTCTTCTCTGACGGAAAGGATGTCTGTTTTCCGATTCATCTTCTCAAGGCGCTTCTCTCCCTGACCATACTGAATCGTCTCTGTCAGACCACGAAGACTATCCAACACAAATCCGCTCAACACACCGGAGTCCTTTCGAAACAGCATGCCGTTCTCTCCGTTGGCACGGGAAATCATCACAGGAACTACAATACCTACCGTTATATAGGCAAGCAGTGCAATCACGCCAAGAATCCAGTGAAAATGCCCGATATAAGCGCACATAATTATCGTAAAGAGCAATGCTATCGCACTTGGAGATATGGTATGCGCATAAAATACTTCCAGTAATTCAATGTCTGATGTAATGACCGCAATCAGATCCCCCTTGTCTTTTCCCTCTAATTTAGCTGGGCAGAGTCTACGCAGTGCCTGAAACACCTTATCACGAATCAACGCCAGTAATTTAAAGGCGATGAAATGATTGCACGCCTGCTCCGCATAACGCAGAATACCTCTCACCAGTGCACATGCGCCCATAATAAGAAAGATTACCACTAATACCCCATCATAAAGACCTATTATATGAAGAATCCCGTATCCTGCAAGCACAGTAAGAAACGCTGCGCACAGATGACCGATTAATCCCATGCAAATAGCCAGTATCATATAGCCTGTCAGAGGTTTTACAAGCCCGATCAGTCTCATCATAACTTCAAGATTGCTTCTTTTTCTGTTCATATCAGTCCTGTACCTCCTTACCAAAATTCTCAAGCTTCTGCTGCACATTCCACAGTTGCTCATATACACTATTATTATTTAGTAATACTTCGTGAGTACCGCTTTCTTTTAATTCTCCATGTTCAAACACATATATGTTATCCGCATGAACCACATTAGCAAGTCTGTGAGATATCAATATTACTGTCTTCTCTGCCGCCAGACGATAGATTTCCTTCATGATATCATTCTCGCTCTCCACATCAATGTTGGAAGTCGCTTCATCAAATATATACACAGGGCTGTCATGAAGCAATGCCCTTGCAAAAGCCAGACGCTGACACTGTCCGCCTGACAGGTTAGATGCCTTTTCTGTTAATTCTGTATCCAGTCCCTTTTCATTACGCAGAAAATCAGCCAGCTTCACCTGCTCCAGTGCTTTCCACAATTCCTCATCCGAAGCCTGTGGATTCCCCATCAGCAGATTATCACGGACTGTTCCCTTGAAAAGATAGCTGTTATGGCTGACATATGTCACATTCTTCATCAGTGATGCTTCTTTTATCTCCGGCAATGAAATACCACCAATGGTCACACTGCCTCTATATTGCCTGTTGTGTCCTGTCAGGATTCCTGCGATGGTAGACTTACCACTTCCGCTCTCACCTACAATGGCAGTAAAGCTCCCCTTGGGAAAAGACATGGAAATGTTGCGCAGGATTTCCTTATCCTCTTCATAGCCAAAAGACAATTCACTGCATACAATTGTACAGTCTTCACCTATCTCCTGCTCTCCCTGATTCTGCTCCGGCATATCCAGTAACTTAAAGATCTTGTCGCTGGCAGCCATGCCGTTCATTGCAATATGAAAGAAGCTTCCAAGCTGTCGCATGGGAATAAAGAAATCCGCTGACAGAACAATAATCAACAGACATCCCTGCAAAGAGACATGATAGTCACGATATTGCGTCACTGCCATAATCATGCCAAGTGCAGCCCCACCATAAGCCACCAGATCCATGATCGTAATGGAATTAAGCTGCATCGTCAGTACTTTCATTGTAATTTTGCGAAATTTCTCCGACTCTACATTCATCTGCTCATTTTTATATGCATCAGACTGATAGATCTTCAAGGTAGTCAGTCCCTGCAGATTCTCAAGGAAAGTATCTCCAAGCGCTGTATACTGATCCCAGTATTTTGATAACAGCTTCTTCGCCCAGGTCTGAACCACAGCAATCGCAATGGGTATCATAGGCACACATACCAAAAGCACAATGGCAGAAGGTACATTCACAAAGCAAAGTACAACAAATAATGTAAGAGGTGCAATCATTGCATAGAAAAACTGTGGAAGATATGCACCAAAATAAGTCTCCAGCTGGTCAACACCCTCTACTGCTACCTGCACGATTTCTGAGGTTTTTACCTGTTCTTTATAGGAGACTCCAAGACGCAGGAGCTTCTGATATATTTTCTCTCTAAGTGTCTTTTTGACCGCTTTGGAAGATAAATAGCTCATACGGCTGCTTAATGTTGTACATACATATCGTACAATAACTGCCAGTACAATCCATATCACAGCCCATACCTTGTTCACCGGTTCAGGCACCAGCAAGCTTGCCAAAAGAGCTGTTATATTCCACATCATTACAATATTAGCTGCCAGAGCGCCCCACTGACAAAGTACATTTCTCATGATGTACTTCTTACTGTCGGGGACTACATTAAGCAGACGTTTGTCCATCATCATAGTTATATCAAACCTTTCCTTCTCTTTGCTAATCGCAATTAGTTGTATCAAACCTGTTTGCGTAAAAAAACGCTCTTTATGAGCGTTTTAAACTACTGTTTTTCATTACTATAGTACCAAACAGGAATTCCTTTTGTCAAATCCTTTATTTCCCTGTCATGATTGTCAGAATTTCCTTATCTGTCTCGCGCATGCCTTCTTTAGCAAGCAGACCAATATTAGTAATGTTGGCTTCTATTCCTTTTGCTACAATACCATCCCCTGCATGGAACTGCTGCCCCTGCTTGTACATAGCATATCCCATAAGACCGGCATCCACTGCTGTTGATATCTTCGCCGCACAGGAAGCCTTCGCTCCATCACAGATAATACCTGACACAATCGCCAGCGAATTGACCAGCGTATGTGCAATGACTTCATATCCATCGCCCATCAGATAGGCAATCCCTGCTCCACTGCCGCAGCCGGCACTGATCGCACCACAGTATGCGGACAGTCTTCCGATTCCTGTCTTTTGATGGATGGTAGCCAGATTAGATACCAGCAATGCCCTGTATAATCTGTCCTGATCTATCCCCAGCTCCCTTGCATATACAATGACAGGGACAGATGCCGTAATACCCTGATTACCACTTCCTGAACAGATAATGACCGGCAGGGAACAGCCATTCATTCTGGCATCTGAGCCGGCTGCCGCATAGGCACGGGCTTTGGTCTTCACATCCTCTCCATAGGTATGAAGCAGTACTTTTCCAATATTGGCTCCATAATTGCTGCGGATTCCTTCCTCTGCAATTGCCATATTGTATGCAATCTGTCTATCCAGTATGGGCTTTACATCCTCTATATCTGCTATGTCTGCAAAGGTTACAATATCCTGAATATTCAGTACACTTCTGTCCGTCATGGAAGAAACAATACTGTCTGCTGCAATCTCTTTCTCCAGAAGCTTGCGTCCATCATGCTCAATCAGCACCACATTGGTATGCTCTCCTACAATTCGGACTTTAACAGTTTCTCCACCATGATATAAAATGACACCAATGTCAAATATGTATTCTGAATCTGCCAGTGCTACCTTTATCGGTGTCTGTTCAAGGAAAGCACTTATTTCCTGTATCTGTTCCTGTCTGATGTCCGCAATGACTTCCAGCTGCTTCTCTGGCTTGCCAGCCACGATTCCTGCTGCCACCGCTGCTTCTATTCCATTCATTCCACCTGTATTGGGTACAATGACGCTCTTTACATTTTTTATAATATTGCCGCTTACCTCTACTCTCACCTGTGAGGGATTCTTCCAAAGCTCCTGTCTGGCAATCGAAGCTGCGTAAGCAAGTGCAATCGGCTCTGTACACCCAAATGCAGGTATCAATTCTTCTTTCAGTATCTGAATATATGCTTCATATTGTTCATCATGCAGTACCATGTTAACTTCTCCTATTGAATTGAACTGTTTAGAGATTCTTCTTGATCTCCATCAGACTTTTATCCTGCTGTGCGGCTATCTTTGCAAGATCTTCATACTCCGGTTTACGTCTTACGGTTCCAAACCCTTCGGATACTTTAGTATGTACAATTCCATAGGGTGTCTGTGTCTCTTCTATTCTTCTGTCCAAAATGTAACGCTGTATTTTCTTCTCACGGATTCCTATGGTAGTCGTATGCTTGAAGATCAGCTCCAGCATCTCCTGTCTTTTTGCTGTATCACACAGACAAGTCAGAAGGATTCCCGGTCTGTTCTTCTTCATTCCTACTGCTGTGGTAAATACTTCTCTGGCTCCATGCTCCAGCAGCATATTCATAGCATAGGCAATTTCTTCACCAGTCATATCATCCATATTGCATGATAATTCACAGATTTCACCCTCTGTATTCTGCTGCTCTCCCATAAGGACTCTGACACAGTTTGCCATCTCGAAATCCTTATTGCCCATACCATAGCCAATCTGCTTTACCTGCATAGCCGGCATAGGTACGAATTCTGTTACAAAATGCTTCAACAAGGCTGCGCCTGTCGGCGTACACAGCTCACCCTGTATCTGACCGCCATAGATCGGTACATCCTTCAATATCAATGCTGTTGCCGGCGCTGGAACCGGAAGTATGCCATGGGCACATCTTACCTGACCGGAACCTACATGTACTGGAGAAGCCAGTATACGATCCGGATGCAACTCTTCTATCAGCATACATACTCCCACAATATCCGCAATGGCATCCATCGTTCCTACCTCATGAAAATGAATCTCAGATACTTCTCTGCCATGCACCTGACTCTCTGCTTCTGCAATCAGACGATATACAGCAGTAGCATGCTCTTTCACACTGTCTGATACCTGAAGATGAGAGATGATATGCGCAATCTCAGCCATACTTCTGTGGGAATGTGTGTGATGATGCTCATGATGGTGGTCATGTTCCTCATGACTATGACTATGTTCATGCACTTCCTCACCTTCCGATACACCCTTTACTCTGACTTCGATATGGGTTCCTACAATGCCACACTTCACAGCCTGTCTGCGTTCAAATGTCACATCCGGTATTCCGATTTGTGACAGCCGTGTCATGAATCCTTCCGCAGCAGGATGAAGCTCTGACAAAGCAGACATCAGCATATCTCCCGCAGCTCCCATATTACACTCTATATATAATGTCTTCATATTCCATTTCTCCCTTTATTTACCTATCTGATTAATCATACTTGCCAGATACCCTGCGCCAAATCCATTGTCAATGTTTACTACACTGACTCCACTGGCACAGGAATTGAGCATGGATAACAATGCTGATACTCCACCAAAGGATGCTCCATACCCTACACTGGTGGGTACTGCAATCACCGGACAGTCAGCCAGACCTCCTACCACACTGGCAAGCGCTCCTTCCATTCCCGCAATAGCAACAATTACCTTCGCCTGCATGATATCCTCACTGTGCGCCAGAAGCCTGTGAATCCCTGCCACTCCTACATCATAGAGTCTAACTACATGATTTCCCAGGAATTCTGCTGTCAGTGCTGCTTCCTCTGCAACCGGCATATCACTGGTTCCTCCTGTAGCAATCACGATTTTACCATCACCAACAGATGCTTTTTTCTCTCCTGCAATGCCAATACGGCTGGTGGAATCATAGAACAATTCAATCTCCTGTCCTACAGCTTTGGCTTTTTCCTCAGACATTCTGGTAATCAGGACACCTTTTTGTCCATGTGAAAGCAATTCTCTCGTAATTGCAGCAATCTGCCCTGCTGTCTTGCCTTCTCCATAGATTACCTCTGAAGCTCCCTGACGCATTCCTCTGTGAAAATCCGGCTTGGCAAATCCCATATCTTCAAAAGGCTGCATTTTCAATTTAAGCTCTGCATCCTCAGGCGTAATCTCTCCTTCTGCCACCTGCATAAGCAGCTTCTTTAACTCTGTCATGGCATTATACTGCCACTCAAAATGTGATTAAATATGCTCACATCGAGATAATGTAAGTTCTCAC
>ENA-OUQW01003141-OUQW01003141.1-human-gut-metagenome-genome-assembly--contig:-NODE-3141-length-12559-cov-15.365723_pt1 | contig 12559 bp, 13 predicted proteins | sample MGYA00248464_ERZ548849 | MGnify/ENA primary metagenome ERZ548849 (study PRJEB26491, sample SAMN04978193) | human gut metagenome | host: Homo sapiens | study: EMG produced TPA metagenomics assembly of... | reverse complement strand
TACCAAACAGCTTAAAAATGTAGGCTAAATTGGGAACGTTAAACTGGACACCCTATAAAACAAGAAAATATTTTTATGATAAAAATGGTGATGTACATCATCGTTATACACATATTCGTGGACATGGTTACCGTTCTGTGAAGATTCTGGAACTCTGTGGATTGGAGTTGACAGACGATGAAAGACGTGCAATACGTTGGCACATGGGAGGACATCATGGCAAAGATGCTGATAAGTCTGAAATCGCTATAGCCAGACAAACTAAATTATGGTTGGTGGTACATGAAGCGGATAAACTTGATGCCAAAAAGGGAAAAAGTATTATGAATTTTTAAACAAATAAAGTATTATGGATGCATTGATAGGTACTGCAATAAGGATTCTTGTAGGTTGGATATTGATAGATAAAGTTCCAGTATGGTTGGGTTTGAGTGGAATTATATCCACTATAATAAAAATTATTGGAGTTCTGATAATAATAAGTGCTTTATGGGCATGGGTATAAATGATGAATTTTAAATTTATGGATTATATTTCGAAAAATAATCTTATTTATGCTGGTATAGGATTTTTATCTTTTTGTGTTGGTTTTATTTTGTGTTATGGCTTATATGAGCATAAATATAATAAACTCAAGAAGGAACTTGAACTCGCAAAAGAAAAATGTGATGTAGATTTTGTATCTAATTATAAGATGGAAAGTGGTTATACATATACTGGGTATTTATGTAATGGAAGGCGTTTCGGTTATGGGTATATGGTGACTCCTAAAGGGACTGTGTATGAAGGTTCCTGGGTTAACAATGATATTGTTAATGGTACAATGAAGAATGGAAGAAATCATTATACGGGGGATTTCAATGGACTTTCTCCTGACGGATATGGCATGATGTCTTACAGTGACAATTCATATTATAAAGGAGGATGGTGCAATGGTGCAAAATCAGGCATAGGTATCAGGGTAGATAGTCTTGGCAATAAATCTTTTGGGCGTTGGATTAACGGTATAATTGATAAGAGTACTGCGAATTCTGCAATAGAAGATAAAGTATGGGGCATAGATTTATCGCATCATAATTATATAGACGAATGGGATAATATTGCTTTGTATAGAACATTTGATGGGGAAGTTTACAGGTCAAGACCTAGTGCAAACTTTATTCTACAACCAATAAGTTTTGTCTTTGTAAAAGCTACAGAAGGAGCAACCCATAGAGATAAGAGATATGTCGGAAATATGTTAAGTGCAAAAAAACACGGTATAGTTAGAGGATCGTACCATTTTATGCATTTAACTTCAAGTTCTCCGGAACAGCAGGCTGATAATTTCTTGGATTTTATAATTTACGAAAAAGGTGATTTGCCACCAGTGCTGGACATTGAAGTGGCGGATCAGGCTAGGAGGATAGGGGTTGAGGAAACGCAAGAGAGAGTATTAAAATGGTTGGAAATAGTAGAACGCAAATTAGGCACGCGTCCTATAATTTATACATCTGCAAGTATGAAAAAGGACTTCTTCGATGCACGTAAATTTAGTAAATATAAATTCTGGATTGCACATTATAGGAATGAACCTCCTTCTGATTTTAATTATTTGATTTGGCAGTGTACAGATAAAGGCTATATATACGGATTGGAACATACGCATAAAATAGATATAAACATATTTAATGGTACTTATAGAGATTTTATTACGTTATTGGATAATTAGCCAACTTTTTAAAGTTTATATTCTATGCTGTCGTTTACTTCCGTATCATTGTTTGAGAATTTATTTCTTTATTGTCATATATAGTCACATAAGCATAATTAATTAAAAGAATATTTGTTAATTTTTAAATCTGTAGTATGTATTATTTTGTAAATCTAAAAGGGCAACAACAAGGTCCTGTTCTAGAAAATGAGTTGTTGAAATATGGTGTTAATGAAAATACACTAGTTTGGAAAGCTGGTATGACCCAATGGGTGAAAGCTGGTGAGGTTGAGGAGTTAAGACATTTGTTTATGCCTCCTCCTGTAAATCCTATAGGATATCAGACTGTTGGTAACGCGTCTGTAGGCAGAACTATGCATAATAACTCGCAGCAAAATCCTCCGCAACCGTTTGTAGACAACAATAACTCAAATACTGGTTATTCTAGCAATGGTCAAAAAGCACATACAGGGAATAATTATCAGAAACAAGGCAGTCGGTCATATCAAGGTTCTTCCAGTAGTACGGCATTCATGGATGTTGTTCAAACTTGTCTAAAACATAAATATGCAACATTTGAAGGGCGTGCGTCCAGAACTGAGTTTTGGTTCTTTTATCTTTTTACTTTTTTGACATGTATTGCTGTTTCTATAGTTTTCGCTATAATGGGGGCATTGTTGTCGGGAGGAGATGGAGATGTTGTGATAGGTGCTGTCGCTGTTGGATATGCGTTGATAGCATTGGGGTTAATAGCACCATCTATATCAGTTACGGTTCGTCGTTTGCATGACACAGGACGTAGCGGGTGGTGGTATTGGTTAGGTGCAATCCCTTATGTTGGAGGAATTGTTTTATTGATATTTATGTGTTTTCCAAGTGAGCCACATGATAATCAATACGGCCCGGTGCCACAAGTATAAATTTGTTCCTTCTGATATATAGCCTTTGTTTATGGAAGAGATGTATTTTTTATTCATCTCTTCCATGGTACGTTTAAATCGGGGATATTTTCATTTAAAAGATTTATATTGATGTTGAGACGTTTTTTGATGTATATAATTCTTGTGACTTTAATGTGTAGTTGCGTGAATAGAAAGGAATGTCCTGTTTGCATGGGGCGTGGAGAGGTGAACGTTTATGGCGAGGTTCAGACATGCTTGACTTGTAATGGAGAAAAAACTCTGTCTGATGAAGAATATGAGAAAGCTGTTGAAATGATATCTGGTTTTAGACAGATGATTGAAGACGGTGGAAATATGTCTGGTGCGCAGCCTGTACAAACTGAACAGATGGAACCGTGTCCTTTTTGTTTCGGAAGAGGAAGTAATGGAGGTTATACTTGTGGATTCTGTAACGGTGCAGGACAAGTTGATGCAGTGTCAGCTGCTCAAGGACGTCATGTGATGAGTGGAGGGTCAGTAGATGATTTTTATCCGTCTTTAGATGATAATTTTGATGCATCTCCGTCATCTGGTGGTGGACGTTCCAGAGTTTGTCCTACATGTAACGGTACAACCAGGTGCCCTGTTTGCAGGGGGCTTGGAGAAACTTCATACTATGGACATACTTCACCATGTAATTATTGTTATACAGATGGACGTTGTCCGAAATGCATGGGTGAAGGACTAATTCCTGATTATTAAAATGTAAAGTTTAATTTAGTGGAAACTTCTTTTATACGAATCGTATTTTTGATGTTTATGCTCTTTTCCTCTGTGTCTGTTACGGCACAGACGAAAAGAGCTCTTGTTATAGGTCTGGGAGAACAAGAAGATAAGGCCTGGGCTAAAATCAATGGTGATAATGATGTGCTTTTGGTTGTGGAGATGTTGCGTTCTGCTGGTTTCAAGAATATTGATACGCTGGTGAATAGTAAGGCTACGAAGGCGGGTATTGTTGCTTCTTTCAGAAAGCTTGCAAGTCGATGCAAGGATGGAGATGTTGTTTATATTCATTTTTCTGGACACGGGCAACAGATGACGGATTGTGAAGGCGATGAGAGCGATGGTCTGGACGAAGCCTGGATTCCTTATGATGCTTATAAAAAATATTGTGCGAAGGATCGTGGAGAAAAACATTTGTCAGATGACGAAGTTGGACGAATGCTTACGGTCATAAGACGGCAGGTTGGTCCTAATGGAAAGATTCTGGTTGTAGTGGATGCATGCCATAGCGGAAGTGCAACCAGGGACACGGGTGCGGATGAATGGGCTGTACGTGGCACTTGGGATAATTTCATAATTCCGGAGAGTCGGCGTAAAAGGGTGAAGACTGAAGCTGTAGTGCAGGATTGGTTGTCGATAAGTGCCTGCAAGGATTACCAAAACAACTATGAAATGAAAGATAAGAAAGTCGGGAAACTTACTTGTGCTTTGTTTGAAATGATGCAGGAGGGTAAGAATCTTTCTGACAGGCAGATTGTGGATTATTTGGTTTCCTTTATGAAAAAACATAGAGGTGCGTTGCCTCAGACGCCGGTCTTTTCTGGAACCGACGGCAATGCATCTATTTCAGATATATTACGATTGAAAAAATAAATAAATGTATGGGAAAGACGATTCCTTTTGATAAAGAAACTCGGGGTAATAGGGGAACGAAGTATACAGATGTTGAATATATTCAGGGATTACTGGATGATAGAAGAATTCAGTATGCTTTGTATCGACATTGGGAGAGCTATTTCGAGAGACATTGTAATTCTGAGTTTTTCCTTGTCGGTGATATGAAAAAACAGATTGTACACAATTCTTATAAGATATTGTGGAATAAGGTAAGGACAAAAGCTGTTTTTGTAGAAGACGGAGTGTTGAAAGGGAAAAATGGTGAACCTTTCACGAGCAGTTTGACAACATATTTGATGAGTATTGCTAAGAATAACAATAAAGAACTTGTTCGAGATATAAATAAGGATAAACTAATCGGTGATTTCACGCCGCACGCAACAAAGAATGATTGTGACGACGATGGGTTCACAATTATTGACACCGTAGCATCTGAATCTTTGTATGAAAGTCCGTTTCTTGATTCTTCTTATGAGATGGTCATGCGTGAAATTGTTGCGGACACAATAGCCAATATGTCTGAAAGGTGCAGTCAAATATTGAAACTGTTTTATTATGAAGAAATGAAGCTTGATCGTATTATGGATGAGCTTAAATCTTTTACCAGTAAGGATGCTTTGAAAACTGCAAAGAATAAGTGCATGGATAAGCTGAAGGTTGTTGCTCGAGAGAAATATAGAAATTATCTGAACTCTTAATTTTACATGATATGGATAATAAACTTCAGGACCGAATAGATGATTATGTTCTTGGACGCATGTCCGAAGACGATAAGATATTGTTTGAGAAAGAACTTGAAACAAATGTAGAACTGCGTGAACAGTATAACTATACAAAGCTTGTAAAAGAATCGGTATGCGAGCAGGCTATGTTGGATGAACTGATGGAGCAGTGGGATGAGGAGATTGAGCAGGAACGAACAGTAGAACGTGAATTAGCTTCTGCTTGCTCTGATATTAAATATGATGCAGTAGTACCTCATCTGGATGTTGCGTCTAAAGAAGAATCAAAGCCTAAACGAAAGATCTGGTACTGGGTATCTGGAATAGCTGCCGTCATTCTTGTCGGACTGTTCGTCATAAATCCGTTTAACCGAGAACCGGATATTGTATTTAGTGGTAATATCCTGTCAGAAAATACAGCTAGAGGTGCTGGTGATTTATATGAAATTCAGGAAGTCATTAAAAAGGGAAACTATAAAGAGGCTCTGGCGTTGATTGAAGAATATGAGAAAGAAATGAAGATGTCTGAATTATCAGATATTTGTTATAATGTAAATGATTCTGTTTATGACGAAATGCACGAACAATTGGAGTATGAACGAATGCAGAAGAAAATGCGTCTTGATGATTTGTCTTGGTTGAAAGTCTATGCTTATATCGGATTGGGCCGTAATGATGACGCAAAAACTTTGCTTGAACAGATAAGAAAGGCGCCGGGAGAATATAAGGAGAAGGCAGATTCGCTTTATAATGTTATGCTAAATGAATGATATATGGTAAATGCAATTGTAAAATCAGTTATATTGTTTTGTTTTATCGTCTCATGCAGTATTGCTAAGGCGCAAGTATTGACAAAGGCCGAGCTTGAAGGGGCCATGACCCGTGCTTTGATGCTTGGTCAAAACAAAAAATATGATGAAGCATTGGAACTTCTGAATGTTATAAGTCGTAGTACGGAGAAACAACAAACAGAAGAAGAAAAGAATATTTATCTATACAGCCAGATTGTTGCTTGTACATTTAGTTTTAAAGCTGAAGATTATAAAAACTCATATCTTTTGGCGCGTAATGTAATGCAAAGCAATATTGCAGATTCTGTAAAAGCAAATCTATATTTCAAATATGCTTATAGTGGTTGCATGTACGCATGTGATTTTATCGACCGTGATAATTCTGCTAACCTGCAAAAAGCAAGAACGATTCTGGAGGAAATATTGCCATTTGCAAATGAAATGCTTAAAAAGTATATTGAGCCTAAAATCCCTATGACTTGGTATTTCGAAGGCTGTGCATATATGATTGGACAAGAATATGACAGCGCTCTTGTCTGTATGGAACAAGCTCTTCAAGAATATAGAAAAATAGGTCAGGTCAAAGATGAGATAAATACATTATGCAATATTGCAGAAATATATTACTGCAAATATGACATGCAAAAGGCTTTGGCCGAGTATCAATCGGCACAAATTCTTGCGGAGGAAACAGATGACAAGGCTAAGCTGTTGTCAATATTGATAAAGCTAGAAACTTTGAATTCTATATTGGGTGATACAGAAGAAGAAGGACGCTTGGCGCTTTTGATGGATTCTTTAGTTTCTGTAACCGATGATGCAAAAGTAAAGTTTGAATACAATATTTACAGAGGTGACCAGGCTAAGTCACAGGGAAATTTGAAGCTTGCGGAACTCTGGTATAGAAAAAACGACGAATATGTGAGGCAAACGGGAAATATGATGACAAGCGACAGATTTGTACATTATTTGAGGTTGCGTGATTTATATATTGCAGTCGGTGATTATAAGCAAGCTTTAAACTTTGCAGATTTGTGTGTGGAAGAAGAGCATAAATTGATAAAGCCCAACGATGCCGATTATTACATGTCCTATCATGCAATAGCTGGAGTCTATAAGTTGATGGGGAACAAAGATAAATGCGTTGAGGCATTGGACTCAATGTCTTTAATACTTAAAATGCAACTTGACCCACTAAAAGCTTATTCTTATTATACAACAAGTGCCATGTGCTACAGCATGTTCAAAGAATATGATAAGGCTTTGGCCTATTATAAGGAAGTTGACAGCTTGCTGGCTGCAAAATACCCGGAAACAGATGGTAACCGTATAAGACTTCTTCCTTTGATTGGTGGCATGGAACACAAACTTGGACATTATGATGAGTCAGAACGTTTGTATACCTTATACGCAGAACGAATAAAGGGACTATATGGTGAAAACAATATTGAATATATAAATGCTCTTAACTATCAGGCCAATGCTGAGGCTTTTGCCGGCCACCTTGATGAAGCATGCCGTGATTATATTCAATCAGTTGCCATTTTGAAAGCAGAACTGAAAAACAAGTTGCCGTATTTAACAACTGCAGAACGTGACGGTTTTTGGTCAGAGATATCCGGTATGCTTATAAATATGGCGCCTTTTGCTATTAAGGCCGATAGAAACCAAACAGAGTTTACACAATCTTGTTATGATGCATTGATTTTGTCTAAAGCCTTTCTTTTGGAGTCGGACCGTTCAGCTTTTGATGTCATAAAGAATAGTGGCAACGAAAAGGCTTTGGAAACTTTTTCTCTAATTGCCGCTATGCGTTCGCGGGTAAAAGAACTAGAGAAAGACTTTGAGGCAAATTCTGATAGTATTACTGAGATGTCGGCTAAGATAGATATGTTAAGTAAAAAGCTTGTTTCAACGTGTCGCGACTACGGTGACATAACTGAGTTTATGGATATTGATTATGACGCCGTTAAAGATAAGTTGGGAACAAATGATATATTGATAGATTTTACAGACTTCGTCTCAGAATCGCAAGGACGTAAATACGCGGCTTTTGTTATAAATAAGAAACAAAAATATCCTCTGCTGAAACTTCTTTTTTCTGAAAGTAATATCGATTCTTTATATTTGAAAGAACCGGATTGCTTTTATGAAGAGCCTTATGCTTCTAAGATTCGTCAGATACTTTGGAAGCCTTTGTCTGAATATGTTGTTGAAGGTTCAACTGTCTATTATGTCCCTTCTCAGCTATTGTTTCAGATATCTTTGGAGTCTATTCCTCTGGAAGATGGAAGTCTATTGGGCGACCATTATAATTTCATACGTTTGTCATCAGCACGTGAGCTGATGCGTTATCAGGCATCTTTAAATATCTCTAAAACTAAGCCGACAGCAGTGTTGTATGGTGGACTTGATTATGATATGGATACAAAAGAAATGGTCGAAGATGCTAAGGAATATAAGTTGCCTATGACTTTTGCATTGCGTGGAAATTTAGTTAGAGGTGATTCTGTATTGATAAGTCTACCTGGGTCTTTGCAGGAAGTAGAAGCTGTTGCAGAAATATTGGAAAAGAATAATTTTGATGTAACTCCTTATACGAAGACTGACGGCACTGCAGAGTCTTTTGTTAGTATGAGCGGGTGTGCACCGGATTTATTGCTTTTGGCTACTCACGGTTTCTATTATACTCCAGAAGAAGCCTTGCACAATGAATATTTAAAAGGATACCGTGATGCAATGTTTCTTTCTGGTTTGGTCTTGTCTGGCGGTAATGTCGCATGGTTGGGTAGAGAATTGCCTAAAGGTTCTTTGGGAGGCATTTTGACTGCCAATGACATTTCAATGTTGGATTTGAATGGGCTGGAAATGGTCGTTTTGTCTGCATGTAAATCTGGACAAGGAAAAGCAACGTCAGAAGGTTTGTATGGGTTGCAGCGTGCATTTAAAAAAGCCGGTGCGCAAACCATAGTTATGACATTATGGAATGTTGATGACAATGTTGCGCGTGATTTTATGATTAAATTTTATGAAGAGTTAGTAGACAAGAAGAATAAATGGAATAAACGTACAGCATTTGAACGAGCTAAAAATTATATACGCAAACTTTATCCTGAAGCGTTTTATTGGGCGCCATTCGTAATGCTGGATTGATTGTACGTGTTTGCTTGGTATATATTTTTTAGCAGTATGTTTTGACTATTCTGATATTTATTGTGCTTCATACGAAATTGGCCGTGCCGGAAATGTTCGACGCGGCCTATTTTGTGTTTATATGGTGATAGGATTGGTTACAATTTTCGCTCTTTTATCATAAAAGGTAAATAATCTTTAGTATGTTATGGAGAATGAATTTGAAATAGTTGATGTAATCAAGAAAGTGTGCGGAAATGCGGAGTATATGTCTCCTCTTGGGTGGCATTTTATATTTAATGAAAAGCATTTCTTTTACACAAAGAGCAATGGTAAAGATTTGATACGTTTTAGCATACCGCATTTGTTTTATGCTTCAGATTATGATGAGGCAAGACTTACTGCTGCAATAAACGAAACAAACAGGAATGTCAAATATATCAAGGTTGTCGTGCTTGAGTGCGGGAGTGTCTCTTTGGGGTATGATCATAAGATTGTGGAAGGGGAGCGATACGAAACTATTGTTCCTCATATAATAAATGCGCTTGACTTTGCTTCACAGTATTTGATAGATAAATTGAATCGGATATGAAACATTTTTTGATTTGCTTATTGTTGCTTTGGGGAGGCCTACATGTTTCTGGGCAAGATAGTTATTATATGAGAATGGCGAATAAATATCAGAATGAGGCAGAATATTACACAAGGCAAGCTATGAAATATGAACGTGAGGTTGAGTATTATAATCGAAGAGCTCAGGGATATCTGCGCGAGGCTGAATACTATTCTAAACATCAAAATTATGATAAGGTGAAAACATATCAGCGATGGGCTGCCGATGCAACTGAGAAAGCTGAGACTAATTCCAGATACGCAGAAAATGCACGTGAACGTTCTCAATATTATATGCGGAAGGCAAAAATTATGTTTCAGAAGGCTGAATAGATGTAATTTTTTTGATTACGTACCCGCGTATAGCAACATTAATATTTCGGAATCAAAAGTATAACAGTATAAATTAACCGCATTCTATGAGAAATTTTTGTGTAGTAATGAGATTTGTAATGCTTATATTAGCATTGATGTTTAGTGGTGGCCAGCATGTATTTGCTTCAGCTAAAGCTGGCGAAGCAGAGGTTTATGAAGGAAAGACTGCTACAATATATTTGGCCGATGTCTATCAACGGACACTCAGATATTCCAGAGTTTTGAGTTATTCATGGACTTCGGATAACAGTTCATATGTGATTGTTACAAGTTCGACTCAGAATTACGCCAGAATAAAAGGAATAAAACCAACGTCTTCTTGCAAGGTATACTTCAAGTGCAGTTATGTTATTGATGGTTTCTACCGTACAATGGATTTTTATTATACGGTAGAGGTTAAATCCACATCTGTCAGTGTAACAAGAGTATCGCTGAATAGGTCAAGCGCACAGTTGACAGAAGGAAGTACTTTGCAGCTCACAGCAGATGTATACCCTACCAATGCCACAAACAGAAATGTAAACTGGTCAAGCAGCAACACGTCTGTTGCATATGTTGACAGTCGTGGGTTGGTAACAGCAAAGAACACCGGTTCGGCTACGATAACTTGTCGTGCGGCGGACGGAAGCGGATGTTCTGATGTTTGTCGTCTGACAGTTGAGCCGGCCGTTGTTTACGTGTCAAGCATATCTCTGGATAGAACAGATTTGTCTCTTAATGCAGGAGAAACTATACAATTGAATGCTGCAGTTTATCCTTCTACAGCAACAAATAAAAGTTTACATTGGTCATCAGATAATCCTTCTGTAGCAGCTGTTGCTTCTGACGGAACTGTTACGGCAAAATATTCCGGAACTGCAACTGTTTTCTGTAAGGCACAAGATGGAAGTGGAGAATATGCAACGTGCAGGGTAAGTGTCGATTCGTATATTGAACCGGAAGCTATTGTTCTCAATGCTGATGAATTGACGCTTTATGAGGGTGAAACATTTCAACTCAAAGTTGATATAAGCCCTGAAGAGGCAACAGATAAAACGCTGGTGTGGATGATTGATGATGAAAAAGTTGTAAATGTTTCTGCAGATGGAACAGTGACTGCATTGAGTGAAGGCTGCGCAAGAATTTTTGTAAAAACGGTAAACGAACTGGTCGCTTCGTGTGCTGTGACTGTTAAAAAACGGGCAGATGTTGTTTTTACGGATTGGAGTGGACACTATATTGTGGCATCAAATCATGTTATAGGTAATCCAACGCAGGAATATAGTGATGATTTTGAGATGACGATTGAGAACAAAAATGACAGCTATTTTGTAACTTCAATGTTCGGGGAGGATTTGACAGCGTACAATGACGGTGGATTTCTTTTGCTTGATAATGGAGATGGAACGGCAACGATAGATATTTCTTATTATAATATACTGAAAAGTGCCGGTAAAGATTTTCCTCTTTATGCCATATATGTTTTCGATGAAGATGATAACGATTGGAGCGATAAATGGCATTTCAGAATGAGGGATGATGGTAGTATAATGATTGAAGATTTCTATGTTGCATCTTTTGCATGGAATGAGAAATCTGAAAAATGGGAGAACGGAATGTTGGAGACATTGTATTATAATCTGTCGGCAAATAAGGTATCTGCAGGCATACATACTATAGGCGAAGAACCTTGTTGCGTTAGAGTAGAGGACATTTCAATCATTTTCGATGATGTTTTTAGCGTTTGCGTGTTTCGTGCTGATGGAGCGCTGGTGTATTCTGGTACGACCGACTGTATTGCTGGTCTGGATAAAGGAATTTATATTGTCAGGTATGATGATAAATACAAGAAAGTGATAATCCGATGATATTTTTGTCTGCGGAGTCATCTCTATTAAGGTACGTTATAATTGTATTTCTCGAAAGTTTGAAAAATGAAATTTAATTGTTTTAATATGAATAGACTTGTTTTTTATTTTAAGGCATATTGCCTCTTTCTGTTGGTGAATGTTTTTTTGTTGTCAGATGTTTCTGCTCATCCGTTTTTGAATGTTGGAAATTCGTTGAAATCAATAGCATCAGATTCTGTGAATTGGAAAGATAGTGTTGATGTTTATCGAGAACAGGCAAGACAAGGAGAATTTACTGCTTATGAAAAGCTGGCTAGGTTTTATGAGTCAGGTCTGGGAGTCGGGCAGGATTATGTAATGGCTATGTTTTTGTATAATCAGGCTGGTGAATTCGGAGGACGTAGATTTAAAGAATATATGAATGACAGTGGCTTATGTTTATTGTTTAGTGGTATTGAAAAAGCTTACAAAGAAAAAGACAGCATAGCTTTCAACAATCAACTGAGCGAAATTACTCAACGTTGTCCGTTTCTTGGATTGGTAACTGAAATTATCTTAATCAAAGATACAACAGAGCTTATTCCTTTTTTGGAATCGCAAGTCGCAGAAGGAAATCTTGATGCAAAAATATTGTTGACAATATTCCTATTGAAAGAAGGTAAAAATATTCCAGAGATGGAACATCTGGATGAGATGTTTGCAAGAATACCAGTTATGTATAATATACTTGGAGCTTTTTACATGAAGGGTTCGGATTATGTAGAAAAGGATATAGATAAGGCCATTTACTATTTTAGGGATATTCAGTAAATGTCCCTAAAAAGTAATATGGCATATAAAGTCG
>ENA-OUQW01003129-OUQW01003129.1-human-gut-metagenome-genome-assembly--contig:-NODE-3129-length-12593-cov-5.651779_pt1 | contig 12593 bp, 8 predicted proteins | sample MGYA00248464_ERZ548849 | MGnify/ENA primary metagenome ERZ548849 (study PRJEB26491, sample SAMN04978193) | human gut metagenome | host: Homo sapiens | study: EMG produced TPA metagenomics assembly of... | reverse complement strand
GCAATCTGGAATGAATTTTGGCTAAGTTACTGTGAACGGAGTGAACAGTAACGAAATGGCCGTAGAGGCTGTATAAAATTCAGGCAGGCAGGAAATGATATGGAGGATTAAAATGAAATTAATATCCTTACTGGAAAAGCTGGAATATACATGTCTTCAGGGCAGTACAGACCAGGAAGTAAAAAATGTGATTTATGATTCCCGGAAAGTAGAAGAGGGCTCTCTTTTTATCTGTATCCGCGGTGCAGTGGTGGATGGCCATAAATTTGTGCCGGATGTAGTTGCAAAAGGAGCAAAGGTTCTGATCGTGGAAGAAGCTGTGGAAGCACCGGAAGATGTGACAGTCATTCTTGTGAAAGATACACGATATGCAATGGCGTTTATTTCTGCCGCATATTTCGGATATCCCGCAGAGAAACTGAAAACAATCGGTATCACAGGAACAAAAGGAAAAACAACCACTACGTATATGGTAAAATCTATTCTGGAAAATGCCGGATATAAAGTGGGACTGATCGGAACCATTGAAGCGATCATCGGTGACAAAGTGATTCCTGCAAAGAACACAACACCGGAGTCTTATGTGATTCAGGAATATTTCCATGAGATGGCAGAAGCCGGCTGTGACTGTGTGGTTATGGAAGTTTCCTCCCAGGGACTGATGCTTCACAGAACTCAGGGATTTGTTTTCGATTTTGGTATCTTTACAAATATTGAGCCGGATCATATCGGACCAAATGAACATAAGGATTTTGATGATTATCTCAGATGCAAGTCCTTACTTCTGAAACAGTGCAAGGTAGGAATTGTAAACAGAGATGATGAACATTTCGAGAAGATTATTGAAGGTCATACATGCAGCCTGGAAACTTATGGATTTTCACCGGAAGCAGACCTTCGTGCGGAAGATGCAAAGCTGGTCGGAGGTAAAGGATATCTGGGTATTTCCTACCATCTGAAAGGACTTCTGGATTTTCATGTGGAGATAGATATTCCCGGTAAATTCAGCATCTACAATTCATTGACAGCAATCGCGATCTGCCGTCATTTTAAGGTTTCGGAAGAGAACATTCTCAAAGCCTTAAAAGTAGCTAAGGTAAAAGGCCGTATCGAAATGGTAAAAGTATCCGATGATTTTACTCTGATGATCGATTACGCGCATAATGCCATGGCTCTGGAGAGTCTTCTGACCACTTTGAAAGAATATCATCCCCACAGACTGGTATGTCTGTTTGGATGCGGAGGCAACAGATCAAAGCTTCGCCGCTATGAGATGGGAGAGGTTTCCGGAAAGCTTGCAGACCTTACCATCATTACCTCTGATAATCCACGTGATGAAGAACCACAGGCGATCATCGATGATATCAAGATCGGTATGGCGAAAACCGATGGAAAATATGTAGAGATTCCGGACAGAAAAGAAGCCATCGCCTATGCGATCCATCATGGAGAGCCGGGGGATATTATAGTTCTGGCAGGTAAGGGACATGAGGATTATCAGGAAATTAAAGGAAAGAAATATCCTATGGATGAACGTGTCCTGATCGCAGATATTCTTGCTGGTAAATAGGTAGCGGGTCAAACAGGAATAAGTTCATGATATATGCTGATATAATAATTGATATTTCCAGTGATAAACTGGACCGGAGTTTTCAATATCGTGTACCGGAAAGGCTGGAGAAGAAAATAAAGGCAGGGATGGTGGCAGCCATCCCTTTTGGAAATGCCGGCCGGGTGCGTAAAGGATATGTGATCGGATTGTCAGATAAACCGAAAATTGCTCCCGAAAAGATTAAAGAAATCAGTGAAATCTGCAGTGGAGAAGAGACTACGGAATCCAGACTGATCGCTCTGGCAGCCTGGATGAGAGAAAATTATGGTTCCACCATGATCCAGGCTCTCAGGACAGTACTTCCTATCCAGGAGAAAATCAAGGCAAAAGAGAAAAAATATATATGCCTGGATATTTCCGAAGAGGCGGGAACGCAGTTGCTGAAAGAACTTGAACAAACAAGGTTTAAAGCCAGAACAAGACTTCTGAGGGAACTTCTGGAGAAAAAAAGACTGGATTATACACATGCGGCGAAAGAACTGGGGACAACTTCTGCTGTTGTAAAGAAATTTCAGGAGCAGGGGATTATCCGCATAGAATATGATGAGATAATGAGAACTTCACTGAATACAGGTGATATTTCCGGAGAAAGGCGAATGCCGCTTACAGATGAACAGGAAGCGGCAGTAAAGCAGATACAGAGAGAGTGGAAAAAACCATCGCCGAAGCCTGTACTGATCGAGGGAGTGACAGGGAGCGGGAAAACCCAGGTGTATATAAAGCTGATCGAGCAGACGCTTTCTCAGGGAAAAGAAGCAATCGTGCTGATCCCGGAGATTGCTCTGACATATCAGACGGTACGCAGATTTTATGCCAGATTTGGGGATAAAGTATCAGTTATCAATTCCAGACAGTCTCAGGGAGAACGCTATGATCAGTTTAAACGTGCGAAAAAGGGAGAAGTCCAGGTGATGATCGGTCCCAGATCTGCGCTGTTTACGCCATTTGCCAGTCTGGGACTGATCATTATTGATGAAGAACATGAACCAAGCTATAAAAGTGAAAGCACACCCCGTTATCATGCAAGGGAAACTGCAATCCGGAGAGCTGTTTTAGAACATGCAAATGTGGTAATGGGTTCAGCTACTCCATCAGTGGAAGCCTACAGTAAGGCAATGAATGGGGAATATAGTCTGGTCAGGCTGACAACAAGATATGGAAGCAGACCTCTGCCCCGGGTTTCTATCGTAGACCTGCGTGAGGAATTAAAAGCAGGAAACAGGTCTGTACTGAGCAGAGAACTCCGGCAAAAGATGAAAGGCCGGTTTGAGAAAAAAGAACAGGTAATGCTTTTTCTGAACAGAAGAGGATACGCAGGTTTTGTATCCTGCCGGTCCTGTGGACATGTGATGAAGTGTCCGCATTGTGATGTTTCTCTTTCGGAGCATAATAATGAAAGGCTTTTATGTCATTACTGTGGATATGAGACAGGAAAACCCCGGATATGCCCGGTGTGCGGATCGCCTTATATTGGCGGATTTAAGGCAGGAACACAGCAGATCGAGAAGGTAGTGCGGGAAGATTTTCCAGAAGTCAGGACTCTCAGAATGGATTTTGATACAACAAGAACCAAGGGCAGCTATGAAAAGATCCTTGCAGCTTTTGCAGCTCATGAGGCAGATATACTGATCGGAACACAGATGATCGTTAAGGGGCATGATTTTCCGGATGTCACACTCATGGGAATAGTAGCAGCGGATCTTTCGCTGAATGCAGAGGATTATCGATGTGCGGAACGTACCTTTCAGCTTCTCTGTCAGGCAGTCGGCCGGGGAGGACGGGGGGAAAAACCGGGAGAGGCAGTGATCCAGACCTATCATCCGGATCATTACAGTATTCAGGCGGCGGCAGTGCAGGATTATCAGGCATTCTATGAGGAAGAGATGAGTTACCGTATGCTTCTGGATTATCCGCCTGCGGCACATATGCTGGCAGTTCTGGGTTCAGGTCCGGAAGATGAGAAACTGGTTCAGGCAATGTATTATCTGAAACTTTATATAGAAAGGATATACAGAGAAAATGACCTGCATATCATTGGCCCGGCATATGCGTCAGTTGGAAAAGTTAAGGATATTTACAGACAGGTTATCTATTTAAAACATAAAGATCATAAAACGCTGGTACATATCAAAGACCAGCTGGAGAAATACATAGAGATAAATTCCGGTTTCCGGAAAATATACATACAATTTGATTTCAGTTAATTATGGCAGAGTTTTTCAAAATCTTATTACTGAAGTAATCTGCTGCAGAAGGGAAAACCGGAAGGCAGTAATTTCTGAAATCGTGATATAACAATAATCAAGATATCAGGTTAGGGGCAAAATATCTTTTGATCCTAACATCATAATCAAAGAAGAGGAGAATAAAGAAATGGCACTTAGAAAAATCAGATTACAGGGCGACGAAGTACTTGCAAAGGTCAGCAGACCGGTAGAAAAAATGACACCACGTATTCATGATCTGATCGGGGATATGCTTGAAACCATGTATGATGCAATGGGAGTTGGCCTCGCTGCACCACAGGTAGGTATGCTGAAGCGTATTGTTGTGATCGATATAGGAGAGGGTCCTATCGTGCTGATCAATCCTGAAATCCTTGAAACATCAGGCGAACAGACTGGTGATGAAGGATGCTTAAGTGTACCTGGAATGGCTGGTCAGGTAACACGTCCGAACTATGTAAAGGTAAAAGCTCTGGATGAGGATATGAATGAAGTAGAATATGAAGGGGAAGGTCTTCTTGCGCGTGCTTTCTGCCATGAGATCGATCATCTGGACGGACATATGTATACAGAACTGGTAGAAGGAGAACTTCATCAGGTTTCCTATGATGAGGATGAGGAGTGATAATCAAATGAAGATAGTATTTATGGGAACACCGGATTTCGCAGTGCCGTCATTACATGCACTGACAGAAGCCGGATATGCGGTGGCAGCAGTGGTGACTCAGCCTGACAAACCAAAAGGGAGAGGTAAGACATTATTGCCAACACCTGTAAAAGAAGAAGCCGTTATGCACGATATTCCGGTATATCAGCCGGAGAAAGTGAGAAATAACCCTGAATTTCTGGAGATTCTGAAAGAAATCAATCCTGAGATCATAGTTGTTGCTGCATATGGACAGATTATTCCAAAAGAAATCCTGGAGCTTCCGAAATTTGGATGTATCAATATTCATGCGTCTCTTCTTCCGAAATACAGAGGAGCAGCGCCTATCCAGCAGGCTGTGATCGACGGGGAAAAAGTATCAGGTGTAACGATCCAGCAGATGGGAGAAGGTCTTGATACCGGTGATATGATTTCAAAGATAGTGATTCCAATCTCTCCGACAGAAACAGGTGGAAGCCTGTTTGGAAAACTTGCGCAGGCCGGTGCGGATCTGCTGATCAAGACGCTTCCGTCTATTGAGCAGGGAACCGCGGAGTTTGAAAAACAGCCGGAGGAGAGTCCTACACCTTATGCGGCTATGATCACCAAACAGATGGGACTGATGGATTTCAGAAAATCTGCAGAAGAACTGGAACGCCTTGTACGCGGCCTGAATCCATGGCCAAGTGCTTATACATTTCTTAATGGAAAAACTCTGAAAGTGTGGAAATGTAAAGTCAGCACTGAGAAAACAGATGCTGTTCCGGGAACAATCTTCCTGGCAGATAAAGAGGGGATCCATACAGCATGTGGAGAAGGAGTGCTGATTCTTACAGAGGTACAGCTGGAAGGTAAGAAGCGTATGGAAACAGAAGCCTTTCTCCGGGGATATCACATTGAAAATGGAATTGTTTTTACAGATCATAAGGAGTGATTAGATGTACGGATATTATTATTTTGATCCTACGTATTTACTGCTCGTTATCGGAATGGTGCTGTCTTTACTGGCATCTGCAAAGGTAAAGAGTACGTTTTCTGTTTACAGCAGAGTGCGCAGTGCATCGGGGCTTACAGGTGCCGATGCTGCCAGACGGATTCTTCGTATGTCGGGAATTACGGATGTTACGGTAGTACCCATATCCGGCAGCCTGACAGACCACTATGATCCGGGAAGTAAGAAACTGGCACTTTCCCAGGATGTATATGATAAAACATCGGTGGCTGCGATCGGAGTGGCTGCGCATGAATGTGGACATGCTATTCAGCATGCGACTAACTATGTGCCATTGAATCTTCGCTCTGCGATTGTGCCTGTTGCAAACATCGGTTCCACACTTTCCTGGCCATTGTTTCTGGCAGGACTGATTTTCTCAATCCGTCCACTGCTGACTGTTGGAATCATTTTGTTTACATTTGCGGTTCTTTTTCAGCTTGTAACTCTTCCGGTAGAATTCAATGCTTCTTCAAGAGCGTTGAAAATGCTTGGAAGTTCAGGAATGCTTGGAAACGATGAGGTAAAAGGTGCAAGGAAGGTTCTTACAGCGGCAGCACTCACCTATGTTGCAGCACTTGCTTCATCAATCCTGCAGCTTTTAAGACTGATCATACTTGCCGGAGGAAGAGACCGTGACTAATGGAATAAATACAAGAGAACTGATATTACAGATATTACTGGAAATCGAGGAAGAGGGAAAACACAGCCATATCGCTATCCGCAATGCTCTTTCCAAATATCAGTTCCTTCCAAGACAGGAGAGAGCTTTTATTACCAGAGTCTGCGAAGGAACACTGGAATATCGTATTTTAATAGATTATATTATTGATTCATATTCAAAAGTATCTGTAGATAAAATGAAGCCTGTGATCAGGGAAATCCTGAGAAGTGCAGTTTATCAGATCAGGTTTATGGACAGTGTGCCGGACAGCGCAGTGTGTAATGAAGCGGTGAAGCTGGCACAGAGAAAAGGCTTTTACAGCCTGAAACCTTTTGTAAACGGTGTTCTTCGTACGATTGCCAGAGAGTGGAAAAATCTGAAACTTCCTTCAAGGGAAGAAAATCCGGTCAGATATCTGTCTGTCAGATATTCTATGCCGGAAACACTGGTAAACCGTTGGCTTGAGGATTACGGGGAAGAAAAAACAGAAAAGATCCTTACAGATTTTCTCACTGAGAAACCGATTACAGTACGCTGCAGAACTCATAAATATCCACAGAAAGAGATTTATGAGAGCTTGGTCGATCAGGGAGTGGAAGTGAAACCTGCACCTTATCTTCCCTATGCATATGAAATTTCAAATTATAACCATATTCTTGCACTGGATGCATTTATACAGGGGAAAATCCAGGTGCAGGATGTAAGCTCAATGCTGGTGGCAGAAATTGCAGATCCGCAAAAAGGGGATTATGTGATAGATATGTGCGCAGCACCTGGTGGAAAGAGTCTCCATGTTGCAGATAAAATGGGAGATTACGGAACAGTAGATGCACGCGATATCAGCCAGTACAAAGTGAATATGATCGAAGAGAATATTCACAGAACAGACTGCATTAATGTGCAGGCTCATGTGATGGATGCTACGGTATTTGATGTAGATTCAGAACTCAAGGCAGATGTCGTTCTGGCAGATGTCCCATGTTCCGGATATGGAGTAATTGGAAAGAAGCCGGAGATCAAATACAGGGTGACAGCACAGAAGCAGGAAGAGATTGTAATCCTTCAGAGAACAATCCTTGACAATGCGGCAGAATATGTGAAACCGGGCGGAGTGCTGGTATTTAGTACCTGTACTATCGCAAAGGAAGAGAATGAAGAGAACATGTTGTGGTTTATGAATAATCATCCGTTCAAACTGGAGAGTATTGATCCGTATCTTCCGGAAGAACTGCATTCTGAGACAACAGCTCTGGGTTATCTTCAGCTTCTGCCGGGAGTACACAAAACAGATGGCTTCTTTATTGCAAAATTCAGGAGAAAATAAGTAATGACAGACATTAAGTCAATGACGATCGACGAATTAAAGAAACTGATGACCACTCTGGGAGATAAGCCTTTTCGTGCGAAGCAGATTTACAGCTGGCTGCATGAACACCTTGTTACTTCTTATGATGAGATGACAAATCTTTCCAAAAGCCTGAGGGAAAAACTGAAAGAATATCCTGTCACAGCACTGAAGATGGTAGATGTACAGACATCCCGGATTGACGGTACACAGAAGTATCTGTTCCGTCTCAGTGATGGAAATGTGATAGAGAGTGTTCTCATGCGGTATAAACATGGAAATTCTGTCTGTATTTCTTCTCAGGTGGGATGCCGCATGGGATGCAGATTCTGTGCATCTACCATAGGAGGACTGACCAGATGTCTTCTCCCGTCAGAAATGCTGGATCAGATATACAGGATACAGGCTCTGACAGGAGAAAGAGTTTCCAATGTTGTGGTCATGGGAACGGGGGAACCTCTTGATAATTATGAAAATCTTCTCAGGTTTATACATATCCTGACAGAAGAAGGAGGACTTCATATCAGTCAGAGAAACCTGACTGTATCTACCTGTGGGTTGGTTCCGAAGATTTATGACCTTGCAAAAGAAAAGCTTCAGATGACACTTGCACTTTCCCTTCACGCACCTAATGATGTGAAGCGACGGGAACTGATGCCGATCGCAAACAAATACAGCATGGATGAGGTTCTGGAAGCTTGCCGTTATTATTTTAAAGAAACCGGGCGCAGGATCACATTTGAATACAGTCTGGTAGCCGGAGTTAATGACAGCGATGAGGATGCAAGGGAACTTTCCGGCAGAATCAGAGATATGAACTGCCATGTAAATCTGATCCCGGTAAACCCTATTAAGGAACGTTCCTTTGTGCGTTCAACAAGACAGGCTGTGGAGAATTTCAAAATAAAACTTGAAAAATGTGGAATAAATGTTACTATTAGAAGAGAAATGGGCAGTGATATTGATGGTGCCTGTGGACAGTTAAGAAAAAGTTATATGGAAAAAACAGAAAGCGAGAAGTGACATGAGGATATATTCAGCTACTGATGTCGGGCAAAAGCGGAAGATGAACCAGGATTATGTGTTCGCAACTGCTGACCCGGTTGGAAATCTTCCGAATCTGTTTGTTGTTGCAGATGGTATGGGTGGTCATAATGCAGGTGATTATGCATCCTCTCATGCGGTTACATCTATGGTGGAGGAAATCCGGCAGGATGCGGATTTTAATCCGGTAAAGGTAATCCGTCATGCCATTGAATGTGTAAATACCGAGATTCTTGCCCAGGCACAGCAGGATGAGAAACTCAGAGGAATGGGAACAACGATAGTGGCAGCTACTATCGTAGGACATTACGCTTATGTGGCAAATGTAGGTGACAGCAGACTTTATGTGATCGGAGAGAAGATTCAGCAGATAACAAGGGATCACTCACTGGTGCAGGAGATGGTAAGAATGGGAGAACTTGACCCTGAACAGGCAAGGAAGCATCCGAAGAAAAATATCATTACAAGAGCACTTGGAGCAGAGAAAACAGTGGATATTGATTTCTTTGATCTGAAACTGGAACCCGGAGATGTAGTTTTGATGTGTTCGGACGGGCTCAGCAACATGGTTGAGGACAGCCAGCTGAGGGAAATCATTTCTGACACATCTACAGATCTGGATGAAAAAGGCAGGATACTTATAAGAGAAGCAAACCGCAATGGCGGCAAGGATAATATTGCAATTGTATTGGTAGAACCATTCACAGACGAGGTGAAAGCATGTTAAAAACGGGAATGATCATAGCAGAACGCTATGAGATATTAGGAAAAATTGGTACCGGCGGAATGGCGGACGTATACAAGGCAAAAGACCATAAGCTGAATCGGTTTGTTGCTGTAAAAGTTCTTAAGCCGGAATTCAGAGAGGATACGACGTTTATCCGCAAGTTTAAAAGTGAGGCTCAGGCTGCAGCAGTCCTGACACATCCGAATATAGTGAATGTATTTGATGTTGGTGACGATAACGGAGTTTATTACATTGTTATGGAGCTTATTGAGGGAATTACTCTCAAGGAGTACATTTCCAAAAAGGGAAAGCTTTCTGTAAAAGAAGCAACCAGTATTGCAATCCAGGTCTCCATGGGACTGGAAGCTGCACACAGCCATGGGATTGTACATCGTGATGTAAAACCGCAGAATATTATCATTTCCATGGATGGAAAGGTAAAAGTAACAGATTTTGGTATTGCAAGAGCCGCTTCTTCCAATACCATAAGCTCAAATGTAATGGGATCTGTTCATTACAGTTCACCGGAACAGGTCAGAGGCGGATACAGTGATGAGAAGAGTGATATTTATTCACTGGGTATCACAATGTATGAAATGGTTACAGGGAAGGTTCCTTTTGACGGAGATACCACAGTAGCTATTGCTATCAAACATCTTCAGGAAGAGATTGTTCCTCCAAGTATTTATACACCGGAGCTTCCCCACAGTCTGGAGCAGATCATTCTGAAATGTACACAGAAAAGCGTGGATCGCCGTTATCAGAATATGGAGGATGTGATCGCAGATCTGAAGCATTCTCTGATCGATCCACAGGGAGATTTCGTAACGCTGACGTCTGTGGATAACGAAGCAAAAACAGTTGTGATCTCAGATAAGGAGCTTGGCGAGATCAAACATATGCCGAAGCAGATCGCAAAGTCAGAACCTGAGGCTCTGGAAGAAGAAATCAATGAAACAGATTATGATGATGAGCCGGAAGTGAAAAAGCACGGGAAGAAATCAGATAAGCCTGAGAAAAAGAAAAAAAGAGGCGGACATGGGCTGACTATTGTAATGCTTCTGATGGGTGTTGTGATTCTGATAGCAATCATTCTGGTCGCAGGAAAGGCGTCCGGACTTATTGGAAGTAACAATGATACAGACAAAAAAACTGAGGCCTCAGATACATCGGAATCAGATGATGACGGAATGATAACTGTGCCGAATCTGGTAGGAAAAACAGAGGATGAAGCAAAGAATATCACAAAGGATATGAAACTGGGTATTCAGCCTATGGGCGAGGAGGCTTCAAATCAGGCAAAAGGAACCATTTCTTCACAGGATATTCCAAAGGGAAGTAAAGTAGAGCAGTATACGACCATTAAGTATTATATCAGCAAGGGTGCGCAGAAGATCACAATTCCGGATGTGGATGGACAGACCGGAGTAGACGCACAGCAGACTCTGGAAGATATGGGATTAACTGTTGAGATACAGAAAGAATACAGTGAATTAAATGATGATGGTACTCCGGTTACAGATCCGGGATATGCAGTCTCCACAACTCCGGCAGCCGGAAACTCTGTTTCAGCAGGGGACAGCGTAACACTGATTGTCAGTCGAGGCGTGGACTATGGAGACAGTGTGGAGGTTCCAAGTGTTGTCGGGATGACAAAGAATGATGCAGTTACTACTTTTGGTAAGTTCCTCAATGTGGAAGTAAAAGAGGAAAAGAGTACAGAGGTGGCAGAAGGAGAAGTAATTTCACAGGAACCGGAAGCCGGAAACTGGGAAGATCCGGATAATGTGAATGTTGTGATCACAGTAAGTACCGGAGATCAGGAACCTTCGGCTCAGAGTGACAGCGCAGATACTGCTGCGTCATCTGATGCTCCGGCACAGACAGCAGATAACAGTGCGGCGGCAGCAGCCGGGGAAGTATGGAAATGTACACAGACTCTGAATACTCCGTCAGGATATTCCGGAGGTCCGGTTCGTCTGGAACTGATCCAGAATGTAAACGGAACACCGACAGCTTCAGTTGTTCTGGAAGATCAGGTAATCCAGTTCCCATATGATCTGGATATCACAGGTGCACCTGGTATCAGCGAGGGTACTTTGTATCTGTCTGAACAGATCAGTGGAACTTATCAGGAACTCGGAAATTATTCTATTACATTTGCTAAGGCTGAATGATCCATGCAGGGAAAGATAATAAAAGGAATTGCAGGATTTTATTACATCTATGCAGAAAATGATGAGATTTATGAATGCAAAGCAAAGGGAATATTCAGAAAAGATAAACAGAAACCTCTTGTAGGGGATAATGTGGAGATAGAGGTTTTGGATGAACAGGAGAAGGAAGGCAGTGTGACTGCCATCCTTCCCAGAAAAAATTCATTGATCCGTCCGGCCGTTGCCAATGTGGATCAGGCTTTTGTGATTTTTGCGATGGAGAATCCGAAACCTAATTTTATGCTGCTTGACCGTTTTCTGATCATGATGGAATATCAGGATGTTCCTGTGACAATCTGTTTTAACAAAAAAGATCTGTTAGAGGAACAGGCGATTGAGGAATTTGCGGGTGTATACAGAAAGTGCGGCTATTCCGTACTCTATACCAGTGCGGAAAAAGAAGAGGGAATCCGCGAACTGCATGAGCTGTTGGATGGCAGGACAACTGCGGTCGCAGGACCTTCCGGTGTTGGGAAATCATCCCTTGTAAACCGTCTCCAGCCCAATGTGCAGATGGAGACCGGAAGTATCAGCAGAAAGATCGAGCGTGGAAAGCATACGACACGCCATTCGGAGATCATACCGATCGCAGCAGATACATACATTATGGATACACCGGGATTCAGTACGTTATATATTCCGGGATTTGAGAAGGAAGATCTGCAGAATTTTTATCCGGAGTTCAAAGAGTATGAGCCGTATTGCCGGTTCAAGGGATGCAGTCATATCAGCGAGCCGGACTGCGGTGTGAAAGAAGCACTGGCAGAGGGAAAGATCAGCCAGCTGCGTTATGAGGATTATCTGGCATTATATGAGGAATTAAAAGAGAAAAGGAGATACTAAAACTATGTATCAGCTATGCCCTTCCATTTTATCAGCGGATTTTAACCGTCTGGGCGAACAGATTAAAATTCTTGAAAACGAAGGAGTTGAATGGCTCCATATTGATGTTATGGATGGAGATTTTGTACCGAGCATTTCCTTTGGTATGCCGGTGATCAAATCCATCCGTAAAGAATCCAAGATGTTTTTTGATGTTCATCTTATGGTGACAGAGCCAGAGAGATACATTCAGGATTTTGTAAACTGCGGTGCAGATTCCATTACCGTACATGCAGAAGCC
>ENA-OUQW01003125-OUQW01003125.1-human-gut-metagenome-genome-assembly--contig:-NODE-3125-length-12603-cov-3.693178_pt1 | contig 12603 bp, 9 predicted proteins | sample MGYA00248464_ERZ548849 | MGnify/ENA primary metagenome ERZ548849 (study PRJEB26491, sample SAMN04978193) | human gut metagenome | host: Homo sapiens | study: EMG produced TPA metagenomics assembly of... | reverse complement strand
TGATGTACAGCAGCCGGAAGGATTCCCGTGGAGCGGGAGCGTGGCGGATATCAAATCGCTCGGTACTCATAAATGGCTCCTTTTGAGGCGAAGAACAAAAAACATAAAAATAAAAGCAAGATACTAAAAATACGAGCCTAAAAACGATGCGTTGCTTCGTACGTTTTTTCTTATTATAGAGGCAATGAAGAAAAAATGCAAGCCCTGATTTTTGGATAGGATCAATACTTTTGCCTTTGATAGCGTGCAAAAATATGTCAAATCGGTTACAGATGGGGAAATGTTCCAAAACAATCCGACCAATTTTAGTGCTTTTGCTGAAAGAATTTTCTAAAAAGCAATATTTCTAAAAAATGAAACAACAAAGACCTTGCTGCAAACCGTAAAAACCTCTATATTGGAACCAGAAAAAACCACAGCCCTCTCGGACGAAGCCTGTTTGCCCCGGCTGTGTTTTGAACGGAATTTTATGATGGAGGATACACTATGAAACGCATTTCTCGTCGCAATTTTCTGAAAGCGGCTGGCGTGGGTGCCGCTGCACTGGGTCTGGCCGCCTGCGGCGGTTCTTCCAGCTCTACCGCATCCAGCGCGGCATCTTCTTCTGCTGCTTCTGCCGCAGCCCTTGCCATTGCTCTGGCTTTCGCTTCTGCACGATATGTGTTCTCACTGATTCCATCGGCAAAGCCCTCTACCAGGTAAGCACCAGCCTGTTTAAACTGTTCATGGTAGTCCCGGATAGCCGTTACAGAAGCATTAAGATTTCCAGTGAAGGCAGTTTTTACCTCTTCGGCTTTTTCCTTAATGCCGGCAATGAACTTAATCATGCACTGCATTCCTGCATTTTGAAATTCCGGATACTTGTTCGCAATAGCTGTAAGGCACGAACTTAAAATGTTTACAAACGCATTTCTAGTCTCGTAATCTTTCGATTTGATTCCGGCAATGAGCTTGATCATGAGGTTTGAACCAGCTGTATTGAACTGGATTTGCTTGTTGTTTATAGCAGTAACACAACCGCTAATAATATTGGTAATTGCGGTTTTGGTATTTCCGTCCTGAGATTTGATTCCGGTGATGAATTTCGTCATCAATGTAGAGCCAGCCGTATTGAACTGGGTTTGATAGTTTGTAAGGGTCGTAAGTACAGCCTGCATCATGGTCGTAAACGTAGATGTCATATTGCTCTTTTGCGCATTAGCAGCATTGATGAATGTTGTCAACATAGATGTTGCGGCTGATGTCACTCTTCCGCTCGCATCTGTAAATGCGTTAATAAAGCTGTCGATTCCGTTATTTCCAAGCTGTGTAAGTGCTGTACTGAAACCGCTCATACCACTCGTATCCAACTCAGCCATTCCCTTAGCCATCTCAACAAGGCGATTTACCTGTGTGATTACGCTCGACATGATTCCGGTATCAATTCCAGAAATAGAATCTGAATAACTCTTAATTCCACTTCCAAACTGAACCAGACTGTCACCGAAACTGCCAAGATCGTTGTCGCCGGTAAACCAGCTTACAAGTCCTCCTGTATTCGGGATTGTATTGGCAAGTTCTACAAGAGCTTTACCAGCTGTTGCTGAGTTCGTAATAGCCGCGGAGTCCATACCCATAATAGCTTCAGAATATGCCTTCATAGCTTCACCGAACGGTACAAGTTTCTCACCGAAAGTATCAACATCGTTGTTTCCAGTAAAGAATGCTACAACGCCACCTGTATTGGGAACAGTATCAGCAAGCTCGACTAAAGCCTTGCCCGCCGTTGCAGAATTGACGATTGCATCGGCTTCCAGTCCACGAACCGCATCGCCAAATGCTTTCATTGCTTCGCCAAATGGTACAAGCTGTTTTCCAAACTCACCCATATCGTTTTCACCAGCAAAGAATCCTACGACACCACCAGAATTTGGAATGGTTGTTGCCATCTCTGCCATGGCCTTGCCAGCGATTGCCGCTTCTGTAACGGCATTTGCATCGAGTCCAGTAATTGCATCCCCGAACTGTCTAATAGCTTCGCCAAATGGTACAAGCTGCTTTCCAAAGGCAGTCATGTCATTTTCTCCTGCGAAGAAAGACACTAATCCGCCTGTATTTGGAATTGTGGCTGCCATTTCAGCTAATGCTTTGCCAGCTGTCGCCGCATTTGCCACGATTTCCCCGTCCATGTTTCCGATAGCTAACGAGAAATCTCTCATAGCTTCGCCAAACGGTACAAGTTCCTCTCCGAACTTAGATAAAGACGATCCTCCTGTAAGCCAAGAAGTCAATCCCTGTAAAATATCAGCCGCTGTCAGAATAAGCACAGTCTCGGCTAATGCCTTTACTCCGTCCATCATAGATGGCTGAATCTGACTAGCTCCCTGTAAAAACGGCTGAACATTATTCATAAAAGTGGATAAATCAGCTCCAATTTGCGGGAACTGACTCGACACACCGCTCATAAATCCGCCGACGATTCCACCAACGAACTGACCGATTGCCGTTCCGATTCCCTGTAAAAGCTTTCCACCTTCTCCGATAAGCCAAGAAAGTCCTGGAAGTTTCGATAAGAGTCCGACGGCTGCAAGCACTAACGCCATCTCAGCAACAACCGCACCCATACCAAGGATTCCAACCATTGCTCCTGGAACAAGCGATGCTGTTGCACTAAGAGCAAGCATAATAGCTGATAACAGACCGATTCCGGCAATTCCTTTTAGCAAAGCTCCAGTATCGATTCCTCTCAGTGCATCGACGATACCAGCGAAAAATGCTACGAGTACATCGACACCAGCTTTAATCAGTGACGGCAGATTACTAGCAATACCATCTAAAATTCCAATAAGGAATTTGAAAGCTAGATCTACAATTTGAGGCGTATAAGTAACCAGAGCCGCTAATACACCAACCACTAATTGTAAAGCTCCGTCTGCCAGCTGCGGTACACAGGATACGAAAACATCGATCAGCGTTAAGACAACTGCCTTTACAGCTTCACCAATAGCTGGCGCTCCGGCAGCAATAACTTTGCAGATTGCGATAATTCCTTCTCCGACTTTTGTAAGAACAGCCGGAATTAAGCCAGCGATACCAGTAACGATAACTGTCAGTGCTGCTACGATTGCAGTCGCTCCAGCGGCACCAGCAGTTGCCAGCGCTGTGAATCCGATAGCAAGTGCCGAAAGTCCTGTGCCAGCTGCAAGTAAACCCGCTCCGATTGTAAGAACCCCAACACCAATCAATGCAAACGCTCCCGATAATGCCAGAATAGTCGGAACCAATGGTGTAAGTACCGCGCCTGCTAGGCCGATAATTGTGAATGCTCCGGCAATAGAAATAAGTCCTTTCGCAATCGCTTCCCACGATAACGCTCCCAAAATACTGAGTACCGGCGCAAGAACAGCTAAGGCTCCGGACGCAACCAACAATGCTGCTGATCCACCAAGCGTACCTTTCATGAAATTGAGACTGATAGCCAACTCAGCTAAGGCCCCACCCATGACGGTAAGACCTCTACCGATCTCTTCCCACTGCATACCTCCGAATTTACTCATACAGTTTGCAATGATTTCAAGTGCGCCGCCGACGATAACGAGCCCAGTTCCAATACCGATCATGTTCTTCGGCATCAGATTAACAGCAATAGCTACCTCTGCAAGTGCGCCGCCCATAGCAGTTAAACCTCTGCCGATTTCATCCCACTGTAATTGACCAAAATCTTTTACAGCGGAAGCAAAGATTTTCATTGCAGCGCCAATAGCAATTAAGGCTACGCCAGTAGACATTACGTGTTTTGCATTTCCAGCCAAATTCGTAAAGACAGCAAGTTCGGCAAGTAATCCACCGATTCCAGCTAATCCTTTTCCAATCTCGCTCCACTCCATCTGACCAAAGTCTTTGCAAGCGGACGCCAAAACCTTCATTGCTGCCGACAGAATAACGATTCCAGTTGCAGTGCTGATCATTTTCCCGTTGAATTTTGCAACTCTAAGGAATACAGCAATCTCAGCAAATAATACTCCTACTCCTGTTAATCCACGTCCGAGTTCATCCCACTGTAATTTCGATAAATCCTCACATGCTGAAGCCAGAATTTTGATAGCCGCTCCAAATATAATTAAGCTGGTAGCGCCTTTCATAACCTGCTTCTGACTGCTTGCCATGGCTTTAGATGATGCAACAACAATAGTCGTAAGACCAGCAATTCCAACCAACCCTCTTGCAAGTTCACCCCAATCAAGGTCTGAAACCTTCTTCAAAGCTCCTGCCAAAATGGATACTGCAACTGACATAGCAATCATTGCGGTACATGCTTTAGATACTTTTCCCGTATCACTACTGATTTTATTGAAAATCGCCATCGCTCCAAGTAAATTAGCAAAGAGTACAGTAATTGCTCCAAGAGAAGCTGATAGTTTATCACTATCGATCAGGGAAATTGCAACGATAGAACCTGCAAGCAAAGCGATTGCTGCTCCAATTTTAAGTAGCGTTCCAGCTTTAAGATTTGTCTGATATGCCTCAAAGCAGCCTCTGACCCCGTCAAGAATTCCAGTTACTCCTTCGAGAACGCCATTTAACCCCTCAAGAGGTTCGGTTACACTCTTTAAGAATTTAGAAACTGATAAAGCAATTCCACCGACAGCAATGCTGTTAAGAATGTCAAGAACTCCGCTGAAATCTGCATTTCCAAGTTTCTCGGCAAGTGTTCCCATCATAGTCCCGACTGCATCGGCAATACCGCCAGCAATTACCTTTACAGCTGTCCACAATGCTTCCATGACTTTGAGAAATTTACATTTTTCCAGTGCTTCTCCCATCATCTCAAAAGCAACAATGACTCCGCTCTTCATTTTTCCAGCACCATCACCAATCTGAGCCATGCGATCATGTACTCGTTCAAGGAATGAGTGGAATAATTCAAATCCAGGGAAATCGAACTTCTCCCCTGCGGCTTTTCCAAATTCTTTTACTTTTTCTCCGGCAGTTTTAACAAACGTAATAACTGTCTTTACGATATCAACAACAGTCGAAACTGCTTTACCAAAGATATCTGTCTTCTTTACAGTTTCATCAAGCTTAACGAGATACTCACCGAAGCTTCCGGTAAGTGATAACACCCCGTTTCCAGCCGGTAAGAAAAGACCAATCAATTCGCCGACACCACCAGCAACAGCTTTGAAAGCTTGTCCGACGATATCAAGCACTGCAAATACGCCCTTAAACGTATTCTTTAGATTCTTTGAACTCTCTTCCCCCATTTTGAATTTTGCTGTCAGATCACGGATACGTTCTGTGATTTCGGCTAACTGTTTTCCAGTCATTGGCGGAAAGATTTCGTTAAATGCCTCCCGAACAGGCTTAGCAACGCTAACCAGTCCCTCGAAAACATTCTTTACTGCTTCGATCATCATGGTTCGACCACCAAGGTCTTTCCAATCCTGAAGCATTTTATTTCTTGCATCGGCAGAAGCATTGATTACGGCACTGAACGTATCACTCACTTCCGTAAGTAATTCCTTCGCCTCTTCAAAGTCGCCGACGATAATTTCCCAGCTTTGTGTCCATCCGGACTGGGCAGCCTCTTTCAATGTGTCGAATAACTGGGTAAAAGTTTTTACTTTTGTCGCAGCATCATTCGCGGTCTTACCCATCTCCATGATGGATTTGATCTGATCATCGGTGTATCCCATGGTTCGAAGCTGATCTTCGTTGAGATCGCCTGTAAATTTTGCCAAAGTTTCAGTCAAGATGTCAGAGGTAAGCCATCCTTTACTAAGGGTCTCTCTGAATGAGCCCTCATCTTTGATCATCTCATCAATGGCAATTCCATGAACTTTAGCCGTTTCTTTCAGCGCATCCTGGAATACCTGACCACCCATACCAGCGTTTACTACTGAGTTCCAGTCCTGTAATTTTACTGTTCCTGCCGCTAATGCTTGTGAAAGCTGATACATAGCGGTACTTGCCTGCTGAGAGTTGGAACCTGATACGGCTGCAAGGTTCGCAATACCCTTGATAGCGGCTACAGATGTGTCCAAATCTACGCCAGCCGCAGTGAACGTACCAATGTTACGGGTCATTTCCGTAAAATTGTAAATGGTCATATCTGCATAATGGTTTAGTTCATCCAACGCATTGTTTACCTGATCAAGCGTTGTGCCTTTTGAAGAGGTATTTGCAAGGATTGTCTGAACGGCATTGATCTGGGTCTCATACTCCTCAAAACCGGTTTTAATCGGATCGATGGTAAAAGCGGAGACAAGATTTTTTCCAGCAGCAAGTGCAGAGTTGGTAATGTTCTGCAAAGCTGTAATCGCCATCACTTCCAATGCCGAAAATCGCACTCGCACAGTCTCAACTGCATTACTCAGCGGTGACATATTCCCACTGCATTTATTTGCGGCATCGTTTACGGTTTCTAAGCCTTTCGCCGCCCCTTCGAGGTTAAGGCTCTTCTTCAACTTATCGAGGCTTGATAAACTAGTCTGAATATTCTGTTCAAACTGTTTGTTATCAAACCGCATTTCGACGACACGTTCGTCAATAGTTGTACTCATAGCTTAGTAACCTCCTTCCATGCCGCATCTGCAATTTTGTCAAAAATAGGCTGGATAGCAGGATTGATGTAGTCTCGCCCCTGTACCCAGCCGCCGTTTCTTGTTGCATGTCCGTACTGCAAAATAACTGCAATAGGGACTCCATTTTGAATATTTGTGTTGTAAAAGCTGATCGATACGGAACCTTGCTTCTGCTCGATCTTGTAATGCCACGAATTTGCTGTCCGTCCTGTATCAACTGGTGTTGCAGACGCAAGGGCGGCTACGCCCTCTCGACCATACTTATCGAGGTCACCGAGACGAACCGATTCCTTTGCTCTCTCTAAGAACCGAGTCAGCTTAGAAAAATCACCCTTTTGTCTGAACGTGATCATATGAATCTCCTACTTTGCTAAGTAAGCACTGGACGAGAAGCCTGTATACTGCACACTGTCAAGTACAAACTGGATGTACAGCCACTTAACTCCGTTTACCATTGTGTAGTAGCCATAGCATTTAACCTTAGTGCCAGCCGGGATTTTACAAAGAGCTTTCTTATTGGTTCCGGCATCATTACGGCAATAAAGAACTGCCGTTGTTTTGTATTCACCAGCATCGGCCTTGTTAAACTGCTTGGCAGAACATGTAGCCACCACTTTCTTCGAAACGGACTGGTTCTGATCCTGCTTGGTATTGGACGGCGTTACCGCTGATCCATTCAGAATCTGGTTTACCATGTTCTGAACTTCTGAGTAGTTGTATCCGTACTCAGTAAGCAGTTTCTTACGATTCTCGCCGCTTTCCCACAGTCCAACGATAACCTCATGAGCGATGGTTTTGATGTCTTTACCCTTGCTTAATCCAGGAGCGGCAACTGTATTGTCGTCGTACTTTGGTGTGATGAAGCCACGGATAAATTTTCCGTTAATAGACAGGGTTCTCTTCTTGACCGCATTACTGTAGTTACCCTCTTCGATAACCATATAACCAGATTCCTTATATACCTCGATTACGGTACCGACATGATCCGGATTGCCTGTGTTGTCGCTGATTCCGTTATCCTGCCAGTCATACAAAATCGCATCTCCAGGACTCGGAACATAAGCATCGTTCTCCTGCCAACATCCCATTTTCTTTGCTGCTTCGATGAGGTAATAGCAGGAAATTTCCATAGGCATAATGCTCTCATATCGGAGAGCTGCCGCTAATGCAGACCAGGTGCAAGCGCACCAAGCCCAGTCATAGCGCATACGAATGCCACGAGGAAATTTGCCCGCGCAGATCTTCTCAAAGAAGTCGTTATATAAATCGATAATGCTTTTATGTGAGCCGTTCGATTCTTTCTTTCCATCCCAGGATTCGACAAGATTAACAACGGCCTGTCTTGATTTCGCCATTTTTATCACTATCCTTTCGAATTAAATTTCTTTCTGTTTGCGGCATTTACTTCCGCATGATGTCTGTATAAATCTCGTTTGCTTCTCTTCTTCGGGGGCTTATTTTCCGCATTGCAAATCCGGATAAGCATTAACAAACGATTCAAATGCCATTTCTGACACTCAAATGGAATATGATACGCCGTCATCCAGTAATAGATAAGTTCACTGGTTATCTGCTGCCTGTTTATTGGACCACCTTTTTCTTCCTTAACAGTCGAAGCCGTCATAGGCGCTTCAATATAGGCATTTACCGCATCAATGTGAGAATTGGTAATGCATCGATAGACCAGCGGGTCAACATTCTGTGTGAGTGTCATACAGCGTATATAATCAATGGTTTCTTCAATTGTCTTCTGCTCTTTAGATAAGAAGACTTTGCACCATTTACTTTCCCATTTTGAAAGTGAAACGAGCGAATGCTCCAAACGCAACTTCTGTTCCTTTACAGGGATAAATCGCTGATTCCGCTCATCCCACAGATCGGTTCTTGGTATCGTAAGTTCAAGCATTCGATCTCACCTCTTTAGTTCGTGGTGGCAACCACAGGAGCAATCTCCGGATTTTCCGAATGATTCTTGATATCTACAACTTTCGGAATTACATGGTTTACGAATTCAGCGGCTTTGCTGTCATCTGTAGCCAGTTCCATAAACAGAAGATTGTAGAACTGAGTGCAAGCAAACTTTCTGGAAATCTCTTCAGACTTCTCGAAATATGTACCGTCAGCACTCTTCTCTCCGTATGCCTTTAAGATAAATTCCTTAAAGAACTTGATAATGGTCGGCTGATCTTTTGCATCTACGATGCGCTGAAGCATCTCAGCAACTCCACCAGCTGTGCCCAGTTCCATCTCCATAACCTCTGTTTCGGTAAGGTTAAAGAGCTTTGTTTCGGTGCGCTCAACGCCGTTAAAATCTTTATAAGTCTTTGTTACTGCATACATAGTTTTGTTCTCCTTTCGAATAAAAAGGAGTCGCCAGCTTTCCTGAATACGACTCCATCTGTGGTGTGTATTATTTCTGATTAGCCTTCTGCGGTCATAATCTTAATTACTTCGTCCGGAAGCGGAAGTCTCGGTTCAACACCATCATCTGCTTCGGCGGAAGAAGGATCTTTACCATACAGGATCTCTTCAAGAGCAGCCAGTTTCTTAGCATCGACCTTGGTAGAATCGAAGGTGAGAATGGAAGTGGGCTTCAACTTCTTTCCATCGATTAAGGTTGCAATCTCGACTGGTGTGGTGCTGAACTCCCAGGATAAGGTAATAGCTTCCGGACTGTCATTTACAGTGGAATAACCCTTCTCGGAAGGAGAAGCCAAGCAACCATAAACGAGATGAAGCTTATAGCCGTAATCATTGGACTCAACATCGTTACCGAGAAGCGTCTTGTAAGATAAGCCGAACATCTTACGGTTCTGCTGTCCCGCAAACACTCCAGGAGCAATCTCTTTGGAACCGTCGCACTCTGCGAACTCATCCGGTGCCATATAAGCTTCGATTGTGCCGCCAAATTCCTCTGCAGACATAAGGTTCAGATACTTGATGTTGTCTGCATAAATTGCAGTAGGTTCTGCTCCAGACGGGCTTTCTGTTACGGTACTAAGACCGTTCCATGCGGTACCAGAGTTATATACGCCGCCGGTCTGAATCGGGTAAAGGACGCCCTGACTGACACCGGTCTCATACAGGCGCTCGCCAGTCTTGTCCCAAACGAGTTTCTTTTTCATAGAATTTGTCCTCCTTAAAAGAATATTTCAAAGACATCGTGATTTAAGTTGTCTTTCGTGTAATGCCGATTGAATCGGCTTGCCGGCATAGATGCCACCTTGCCAACGAGAGAACTATCCGGATCGCTGTCAATAACTGTTACCGAATACTTTCTCGCAGACAAATAAACCCCGTCATTCGCAAACGTATTCTCAATATCGTCGAGAGCGTAAACGATGGCGGGGTATTTCATTTTTACCGATGACGGTGGTTGAAAATAAGCACGACACTCTGGTCCTTTGTTTGGACACGAGAGGATGTCGCATAAAGCATTATGCAGTTTCAGTCGTCTGCTCATTGTAAACACCTCCAACGGTCAATATTAAACGGGGATACTGAACTTCAACATTTGAAATTTTCCATTTAGCTCCCATATACTCGATAAATCTCATCGAATGAAAATTCGCATAAGCAAACGGATCGGCTACGATGCTGAACTCATTCGACACATTGAGATTGTCGTTGAGGTTATCCGAACTCTGATACTGTCGAGTATTCCGAATAACGTCTCCGTAGTAGTCACGAACTGTAATCTTCTCTCCCCAGACACCAGGTCGAATTTCCTCTGTTACGGAATAGCCGATTGCTCCGTAAAATTTACTCATTTTGAATTTTCTCCTTTAAGACTTTAGGCTGTGTAATCCTCGGAACCGGAAGAAGCAGTTGTTACATCCTCTTCGATTGCAATTGCAGAGTATACACGAGTAAGAGCACCAGAGCATCTGGTCTCAAGCAGGGATTTCTCCTGGTTGAAGTCGATATCGAACTGAGTGAAGTGAGTAACCTCTCCACCCTTGGTTGCACCGAGGGAGTAATCAGCCAGATTTGCGATAATGGCAACCAGCTTCTTCTTTTTGCTGTCGGAAGTGGTTCTGGTCTTACCCTCAAACTGCTCCGCAGTATTGATACTACCAACATTCAGTGCAGTGGCAAGTTCGGTCTTGGAAGAGTAAATACGTCTTCCGTTGATGTCTCTTGCCAGAAGCATCTGATTCAGCATATGAGGAGTAATGAACAGATCCGGGGTACCGGTGCCCTTATAATCCTCTCTTGCATACAGAACGGTATTGATCATGGCCTCTGCGATGATGTAGTTCTCACCAAAGTTAGCCGCGGTATTGGTTCCCTGAAGTTCTTTCTTAGCAGCTGCTACATCGAGATCAACGTGAATGGTGTACAGATCATCATCCAGCCAAATCGGTCTGATGTGATCCGGAGAAATCTTGCCTTCATCTCCGTCGTCTCTGCCATCACCCAGCATGATTGCAGTTGCCAGCTCTTCATTGAGCATCAGGCGGTCGATGTTGTACAGGTATGCCACATAGTCGAAATCAGTGATGTCGATGATATCATCTCTATGCAGCGCACTCTTTACATACACAGTCTGAGGGTCGGTAGTTCTGCGAACCAGCTTGAAGTTGCCAGTCTGCTTCTTCTGTTTTCCCTTAGTATAGCCTTTAGCCTTAAGAGCATCGATGTTGCGGATATCTACCTGACTAGTTCTGATTCTGGAAATCGGACTCTTATGAACTTTGTTCATTACAGTTGTGATCCAACCCTGGTCGTTAGTAATCAGCTCCGGTGCACCAGGACGTACATCCTTGTATTCCGGGAACAGAAGTGTTACATTGTCATCTCCTGTCTGAGCAAATCCGCTTGCAAGAGCATCATGCTGAAGTGCATTCTCATTAGCATAGATCTCCAGCGCGGTCTGGAATGTTCCTACCTGGCTTGTCTTTGCCAGCTTAAGGATCTCCTCCTGGTCTGCATGAGACAGAAAGCTCTTATCATCGCGCTTGTCGGTGTCAAAAACATTGTGTTTCATATTGTCATCTCCTCCTTTAGATTCATTATCCTCTTTTTTAGGATTTTCTTTGTCTACGAATTCAGCCATCATGGCGAAAACGGCTGTCTGCTGTTTCTCGTTCATGGATTTAAAAATGTCTTCGATAGTCTCAACCTTATCGTCTTTTTTCTCTCCATTAACTGATTTGTCATTGGGCTCGATTTTTTCTTCTTCCTTCTTTTTATCCGGCTTATCTGCGGAATGCTCCAACTGCCCCATGATCATTTCATTATAGCCAATGACAATACCGGTTTCGCCGTCGCCATGCATCACCACATCATCGATAAATGCTCCTGGATTTGCACCGGCTAATACCAGACTTACTTCTCTGATAATGCCATGAACAACATCGTGTCCAGCCTGTTTAAGCTGATTGGCAAAGATAGAAAGAGACTGTACGTCGCCATGTTTTACAAGTTCCCGTGCAGTCTTTCCTGATTCTGTATCATTAAATTCACAGAACGCATAAACTCCTTCATCTCTATTTTCGAGATGAGCTAATCCAAGCACATTCGCCGGATCGGCATGATTATGCATCCATACTAACGGGACAGTCTGCCCGTTCTGCCCTTTGAAAGCGTCTTTTTTAATAACTCTTCCATCGGCACACTGAAGATCATTTCTAGTGGCCCAGCCACCAAAGTCATACTTCATTTTGATTTTCCTCCTTTATTTTCTGATATAGTACGATAACGGATGCGATGTCTTCTTTGATGAGCCGGAAGATTTTTTCTTTGATTTCTTAACCTTCTTGTACTCAGACTGAATTTTATCGAATTCATCCTGATACGTTTGTTCATATGAAGAGTCAAGGTCGGCTTTTGCCGCTTTGTAAGCTTCTCTAACAGACTTAACCGCTGCTTTGAGTTCGGAGCTAACTTTTGCTCTTTCACTTTTAGCATTGGCCTGGTTCTCAGCTTTTTCTTCTTTTGTGTCGGATGATACTTTCGCTTTCCGATTCGTCGCATCTGTTCGAACACTGGCCTTGTTCGTTTTTGCATCGCTACTAATTTTTGCTTTGTCAGATTT
>ENA-OUQW01003112-OUQW01003112.1-human-gut-metagenome-genome-assembly--contig:-NODE-3112-length-12654-cov-4.607032_pt1 | contig 12654 bp, 6 predicted proteins | sample MGYA00248464_ERZ548849 | MGnify/ENA primary metagenome ERZ548849 (study PRJEB26491, sample SAMN04978193) | human gut metagenome | host: Homo sapiens | study: EMG produced TPA metagenomics assembly of... | reverse complement strand
CCCAAAGAGGCGAGCTCTGTTTAGAAGAGTATTCAAAATGGAGCGTGCTCTGAGAAGGGCACCTCAATGAACACATACCAGGGAGAGAAAGCAAATGATGACGCTTACGATACCGGGACAACAGCGGTGGAACGAAAAGACAGAGGAATTTGTCTACACGCCTGCCGTGGTCCTGAAGCTGGAACATTCACTGCTCTCCCTGGCTCATTGGGAAAGCAACTGGAACATCCCGTTCCTGAGCAATCTGGACAAGCTGACCGTGGAGCAGTGGCTGGACTACATCCGCTGCATGACGGTGACCAAGGGGGTAGACCCCGAAGTGTACGCCAGACTGACCAGGGAACAGTACCGTTCCATTAACGAATATATGGAAGCTCCCATGACCGCAACATGGTTCAGCGGGGAGCCGAGACCCAACGAACGAAAGACCGCAGGAAAGCCACGGCCAAAACGACCGCCACGGAAAAGCGGGACCGAGACCACGGCTGAGGTGCTGTACTGCCAGATGTTCAGCTTTGGCATTCCGAAAGAGTGCGAGAAGTGGCATTTGAACCGATTATTGACCCTGATCCGGGTATGCCAGGAGAGCCAGGCACCGGCGAAGAAGATGAGCAAGGGCGACCGGATGGCCCAGCAGCGGATGCTGAACGAGCAGAGAAAGGCCCGGCTGAAGACGAGAGGGTAAGATGCCAAAAGTAATTGTCTTTCGCCAGAAGGGCGACTGGAAGAAGAGCCGGAAATTTTTGAAGCGATGCTCGAACCTGAACCTGGATGAGCTGCTGGACCGATACGGACAGGAGGGCGTGGAGGCCCTTACAAAGGCGACCCCGAAGGACACGGGAAAGACGGCGGCAAGCTGGAGCTACACGGTGACTAAGGGAAAAGAGAGCATCGCCATTACATGGAGAAACTCCAACATCGTGGACGGTGTGCCCATTGCGGTGATCCTGCAATACGGACACGGCACACGAAACGGAGGATACGTAGAGGGCGTGGATTATATCAACCCTGCGATGCGGCCCATTTTTGAGCGGATCGCAGCACGGGCATGGGGCGAGGTGAGGACAGAATGAGCCAGGAAGTAGACAGCCGCGTTGTTGAAATGCGGTTTGACAACGCAAATTTTGAAAAAAATACCAAACAGACCATCTCAACCATTGACCGGCTGATGGAGAAGCTCCAGTTCAAGGGAGCGGAAAAGGGCTTTGAGAAGCTGGACGCAGCCGCGGAGAACGTGGACTTTGCCACCATGCAGACGAGCCTTGACCGGCTGGAATCCAAGTTCTCGAGCCTGAACATCGTGGCCACCACGGCGCTGGTGAACATCACCAACAAATTTGTGGACGCGGGCGAGAAGCTGGTCAAGAGCCTGTCCATCGATCAGGTGGCCAGCGGCTGGGACAAGTACACCGAAAAGACCTCCAACGTTCAGACCATCATGAACGCCACGGGCAAGAGCATCGATCAGGTGAACGGTTACCTGAACAAGCTGATGTGGTACTCCGACGAGACCAGCTACAGCTTCAGCGAGATGACCAGCGCCCTTTCCCAGATGACGGCTGCGGGCGGCAACATCGACAAGATGATCCCCATGATCATGGGCATTGCCAACGCCACCGCAGACGCGGGCAAGACGGGCTTTGCGTTCCAGAGCACCATCCGGAACCTGACCCAGAGCTACAGCGCCGGACATTTGCAGCTTCAGGACTGGAAGAGCCTGAACCTGATGGGCACGGCCACCAAGGCCCTGAAGCAGGAGCTCATTGACACAGCGGTGGAGCTGGGCACCCTGAAAAAGGGCGAGGTGACCATTGGCACCTTTGAGAGCTCCCTTTCCAAAAAGTGGGCCAACACGAAGGTCATGGAAAAGACCTTTGAGAAGTACGCCTCCATGATGGAAGCGGCCTACGAGATGACCCAGAAGAACAAGGGCATGACCAGCTCCGAGGCCCTTGAAAAGCTGAGCGGTCAATACGGTGAACTGGCAGAACGCGCGGCACTGGCGGCCCAGCAGGCAACCAGTTTTGGACAGGCCATTGATTCCACCAAGGACGCGGTCAGCTCAAAATGGATGGCAGTATTCGAGACCTTCTTTGGCAACAAGGAAGAAGCCACCGAGACCTGGACAGAGCTTTCGGATCGGCTGTACGACATTTTCGTGCCCAGCATCGACGGGCTGAACGAACGGCTGAAGGACGGACTGAACAGCGGATGGGCACAGCTGCAAGGCAGGCTGGGGGATCAGGCAGATGCCTACAGCTACACCCTCCAGCAGGTGGCACTGGCCAGCGGTGCTGTGACCGAGGACCAGATCACCGAAGCGGGCAGTTTTACCAAGGCATTGCAGCAGAACGGCGTGAGTGCCCAGCTGCTGAAAGCAAGCCTTGACGAAGCACAGACCAGTGCCGAAAAGCTGCTGACCCTGAGCGACAAGGAGATGGCCGCAAAGGGCTATGACCGGGAGACCATCCAGCGGGATGCGGAAGCCTTTGCGAAGCTGAACGCTGAGATTCAAAATGGAACCCTGGACCTGGACGAGTACGCCAAGAAGATCGGCGAGCTTTCCGGCAGAGAGCATCTGGTGCAGAGCTTCTGGAACATCATGGATGCCATTGGCAAAGTGGTGGCCCCTGTGAAGGAGGCGTTCAGTGAGATCTTTCCGCCCGCAGACGGAGAGCGCATTTACAGCTTTGCCGAACGGCTCGACCTGATGACCCAGAAGCTCATTATCACCGACCAGACCGCAGAGAAGATCAAGAAGACCTTCAAGGGCCTGTTCACGGTGCTGAAAGGCGTTACCACGATCCTGAGCAAAATCGGCGCGGTGGCAAAGGAAGCATTTTCGCTGCTGGCGAACGCTGCGAAGCCTGTGGCACAGGTGATGCTGAGCGTGGGAGCCGGGCTTGGGGATTTCCTTGAGACGATCTATAAAGTTGCCACCGGAAGCGGCACCCTGCGGGAGAAGCTGGGCGGCATCAGGACGGCGCTGACGAAGCTCCTGAGCCCCGTGGATGCACTGGGCAGCATGCTGAAAAGCACGAAGATCGCGCAGTACATCGACACCTTCCTGAAAAAAGGCGAGGAGAGCACCGGCTTACTGGGCACCTTGTACTCCGTGGGCAGGCGGGCCTTTGACGGACTGAGCGCTGTGATCCGGACCGCAGCAAGCGGAGGCATTGGCATCCTGGGTGCGCTGGGCATGGCGATCTCGACCCTGCTCTCCAAACTGGGCGGCCTTGGCGAGAAAGCGGTGCAGGTGCTGGGGCTGACAAAGCCGAATCTGGAGGACTTCCAGCAGAATCTCATCGACATGCCGAAGAACCTGAGCAAATCCATGAGCGAGTTTGCTTCCAGCTTCCAGCGCAGCATGAACAAGATCAACGGCTCGGTGGGGGATGCCTTTGCCCCGGTGAAACAGTTCTTTACCGCTGTGAAAGAGGGCTTTGATGCCATCAGCGGGACGGACGTTTACCGGTTTATGAGCCTGATCGACGTGGGATTGCTGGCGTTCAGCATCGGGCAGATGGCAAAAGCCACCAAGAGCCTGAAAGCAATGCTGGAGACCCCGCTGACCGGAATGCTCAACTCCATCTCCGGCACCTTCAAGCAGCTGACCAGCGCGATCAAGACCTGGCAGAAGAACGAGAGCACCAAGACCCTGACCGGCATGGCCACCGCGATCCTGATCCTGGCCGGGGCCATGTACGTGATGAGCCGGATCAACCCTGACCAGTTCACGGAGATCGCCAGTACGGTCTTTGGCTTCGTGACCCTGCTGACGGTCTCGGCAAAGCTGCTGGAGCCTACCACCAAGCGGTTCACGAAAGCATTTGACAGCCTGAAAGCCAGCGCCCTGAACGCAGCGACCCTGTGGGGTACTGCTGCGGCGCTGATCGGACTGGGCATAGCCATTGGCTCCATTACCAAGGGACTTTCCCGGATCATGGAGGTCATGCAGAAAGGCCACATTGCAGCAAATGTCTCAGCGCTGGTTGTTGCGACCGCGTCCATCGTTGCCATGATGCTGGCGATGCGTCAGCTCTCTCTGGCGCTGGTGGTTGGCGAGAAGGCCATGAACCACAAGGTGATCCTTTCGACGGCGGTAGAACTGGTGGCGCTGAACGGTGCCATCAAGGTGCTTTCCACCGCTCTGAAGCCCCTGAGCGAGATCAAGTTCACCAGCCTGGTAAAAGCCGGTATGGCGGTGGTTTCGCTGGGCTGGCTGCTGACCATCATGGCCACGGCTCTGGCTGCGGTAAACAAGGTGATCGGCCCGACCGGATTTCAAAATGGAGCCGCGATCGCAGCCATGGCTGGCGGCATCTGGATCGCAGCGCAGGCGGTGAGCAGTCTGGCGAACATTCAGCTTGTCCGGCTGGATGCGGCCATGACCAGCATCAAGACCCTGATGCTCCTGATGACCACCATGTCGGCCTTTTCGTCCAAGACGAAGTTCGGCTCCGGCGCGGCCATCCTTGTGATGTCTACCTCCCTTGTTGTACTGGCAGGAGCCGTGGGGCTGTTTGCCGTGATGGGGGATGCGGCCATCGACGGGCTGGTCAAGGTTGCGGCTGGACTGACCGCTCTGACGATCGCATCCAGCATGTCCACCGGTGGCGTGAGTTCCGGCGCGGGCATTCTGCTGACGGCAAGTGCACTGTATGTTCTGGCTGCGGCGGTAGAGAAATTTGCGGCGTTGGGCTTGGTCGATTTAGTCAAGGGTGGAATTGCTGCTCTTTCCGGTCTCATAGGGTTGACAACTGCACTGATCGCCTTCACCAAATTCGGCGTTGCTTCCGCACTGGATGGTCTGGGCTCCGCTATGCTCAAGATGAGCGCGGCGCTGCTGATCCTGGCCCCTGCCATTAAACTGCTGGGCGATGCTGATCCGAAAACTGTCGGGCAGGCGTTACAGGTATTTCTGGACGGAATGCTCATCACCATGCTGGGTGGTGCTCTTCTGACAGCAATGCCTCAGCTGGCGGCTGGATTGGAACTGCTGGCAAAAGCATTCTGGAACTTCGCAAAGTCGCTGGGCGTGATCGCGCTGGCGACTGCGGCGATGGGTGTTCTTTCCATGTTTGCAGGACCGATCTGTCAAGCTATCATCAACGCTGCACCGGACATTCAGGAAGCACTGACCACCGTGGTGACGATGCTCTGCGAGGTGATCAAGAACTGCGCCGGGCCTATTGTGGAAGCATTTGACGCGCTGGTCCGTGCCGTGATCCCGGAGTGCTGGCAGCTGGCGAAAGACGGTTTGAGTTTCCTTGGTGTTCCGGAAACATGGAGCGAACTGTTCAGCGGTATCGGGAATGCCATGAAGGACGCGGCACTGGGCATCTTTGACTGGTTCGGCGAGATCTTTGAGGACGACCGGCCGGTTGGCATGGCGGTCAACGGCATCAAATCGCTGGGCGGAAAGATCGTTGATGCGTTCAAATCGTTCTTTGGTATTGCGTCGCCTTCCAAGGTGATGGCCGAGAACGGCGAATATGTCATGCTGGGCGTTGTGGAAGGCCTGCAAAACCAGAGCATTCTGGAACGGGCAAAGGCGGCCATGCACAGCGCTGCTGCCGCCATCCGGAATGTTTTCACCACCTTCTGGGGCATCCATTCGCCCAGTGACGTTGCAGCCAGCGACGCGGAGAACATCCTTGAGGGTGCGATCCTGGGCATTGGCGACAAGACGAAACAGGACGAGCTGCGGAACAGCGCTTACAATGCGGCCCTTGCGGTAAAAGACGGTATGACCACTGCTCTGGATGAGGCGACCATTGCCGTACAGAACAGCATGGTTGGGCTGTACAACGCCATGAAGATGGATTCGCTTCATCTGGGCAACCCCGTTTATCAACATGGACTGAAGGGCGCACAGAATGCAGCAAAGCAGGCGGCGCAGGATACTGTACCGATCCCCTCCAACAGCGGCATCAAGAAGCCCGGCAACAAGACCCCCTCTACCGTGGAGGAGATCAAGAATGCTGTGGACAGCACATGGGGCAAGCTGAACCCCTTTGGCGCGCTGACCGACTACTACCAGAACGCCGTGGATGATGCACTGGACGGAGCGGGCGGAGGCACCACCAAGTCCAAAGCCTCCAAGACCGGCAAGTCGCTGGCAGACACGCTGGCAAATGCATTCTCCGACAAGCTGAAGGCCAACAAGACCGAGATGTCCAACGCCACCGGCGAATACGCGCTGTGGGAAGTGACAGGCGGCGACACGGCCACGGTGGAAGAGCTTATCACCAAGAAGACCGAGAGCCTGACAAGGGAGATCGAGCTCCAGACCAAACGGGTGGCCATTGCGAAAGATCAGTACGACACCCTGCTGGCCAAGGTGGGCGCAAACAACAGCAAGACCAAGGACGCTTACGGCACCCTGCTGAGCGAACAGAAGACCCTTGCGGAGCTTCAGAGAAGCAAGCAGGACAGCATCCTGAAGGTCATTCAGGAGCGGTACGAGACCGATGCCAAGACCGCGGAGGACGAATACGAGCTTTGGAGCGCCCTGTACGAGGACAGCGCCGAGGTGACCGAGAAGTCCAACAAGAAGATCGACTACATCAATCGGAAGATCAAGAACCAGGCGGAGATCCTGCTGGCCACCGAGAAGGACTACATCGCCATCAAAAACGAGTTCGGCGAGGCAAGCCAGAAGACCCAGGCGGCCTACCAGCAGTATCTGGAGGCGCAGACCGAACAGCAGAAGCTCATCAACGAGCTGAATCAGGCCCAGCTGGATGCCTACGACAGCAAGGTCTCCTACCTGGAAAAGCAGGAGAAGCTGGTGACCAACCGGCAGAACATGCTGGCCAAGCTCTACGGCGACGGCGACCTTGCGGGCCGGGAGGATGCTTATAAGGCTGCGGTGGAACAATACGGAGCCGACAGCGTCCAGGCACGGAAAGCCGCCACCCAGGGCACCATGACCGCCATCATCGGCGTGGGCACGGCACTGGATAGCATGAGCTACAGCCTGAAGAAGGTAACGAACAAGCAGCTGAAGTACGACGAGGCTGTGAAGAAGTTTGGCAAGAACAGCGAGACCGCACTGGATGCACTGGCAGACCTGCAAAGCGAACAGTACAACTTTGTGGGCTTTGCGGAAAATCTGGCGGATGCCTTTGAACTGGACGACTCCGGCAAGCGGATGATGATGCAGCTGGGCTACTCCATCTCGAAGAACTGGCGGCCCATTCAGGAGGGCTTCAACAGCGTCTGGGCACAGGTGCAGAAGAGCGCCCCGGAAATGGCCTCGAAGCTCAGCAGAGCCTTTGGTGTGGCCACCAAGGACGGCGTGACCGAAGTGATCACCGACCTCTTTGGCACCATTACCGCCCTTGTGAGCGGCGACTGGGGCGGGGCAGTGACCGGCGGCATTACCACCGTGCTGGACTTTATGGGCAGCGAATTTGGCCAGACGATGATGAATCTGGGCAAGACCATGCTGACCTTCAACAAACTGGCCCAGGGCGGCGGTACCCTGAAGGTGATGGGACAGGTGGTCAAGGTGACCGGCGCGGCCAAGAACCTTGGCAGCATCCTGGGCAACATGAGCGGCCTGCTGGGCTCTGCCACGGGCGGCACGGGACTGCTGGGAGAAGCACTGGGCGGACTTGGCAGCATCGGCGAGATGATCACCGGCTCCGGCGGCTTACTGGGCGGTCTGGGAGAACTGGGCGGCACTCTGGTGAGCGTGCTGGGATCCATTGGCCCCGAAGGCTGGCTCATTGGCGCAGCCATCGCTGGCGGCGGACTGCTGATCGCCAACTGGGACAAGATCGGTGATTTCTTCAGCGGGTTCTTTGACTGGCTGGGAAATGCTTTCTCGCACCTGTGGGACTGGATCAGCAACGGCTTCAAGGGCCTGGTGGACGTGGGCGGAAACCTGGTCTCCGGCCTGTGGCAGGGCATTACCGGTGCGGCGGGTGCGGTGTGGAACGGCATCTGCGACTTCGGCAGTGCTGTGGTGAACGGATTCTGCGACTTCTTTGGCATCCATTCCCCCAGCCGTGTGATGGCGGGCATTGGCGAATACCTGAGCCTGGGTTTGGCGCAGGGCATCACCGACGAGACCGGCTCCGTGGTGCAGGGCGTACAGGACGTGAGCGACACTGCCCTTTCCACCATGATGGATCTGGCCCAGCGAGTGGGTGACATTGCCAGCGACGACTTCGAGTATGAACCCAGCATCCAGCCCGTAGTGGACATGAGCGATGTTCAAAATGGAGTGGACTGGCTGAATGACACTCTGTTCCAGAACGGCACGGTCGCCCTGAATGCAGAGCGCACCGCAGGCCTTGCCGCCAACGTGGTGCGCAGAGCCGAGGTGACCAAGGCCCAGCAGGAAGAGGCGACCAAGGCCGACCAGAAGGCCAACCCCAACGCCGACATCGTTTCGAGCGTAGAGGCACTGGGCGAGCACATTGACAGCATTGCCCGGGCCGTGGCCAACATGAAGGTCCAGATGAACGGCCGGAAACTGGTGGGCGAGATCATCAACGACGTGGACGAGGGGCTGGGGAAGATCAACCGGAGGAACAACCGATGATGGGACGGAGCGCAACTGACCCGGCGCTTTCCTCACAGATCCCCACATTTGCGGGGCTTATTTTTAAGGTATATGACAACGCAGGGGCTTCCCGGGAATACAGCACGAGAGACTTCAACCTGGTCCCCCTGAACCCCCTGCATGTCAATGCCTTTGAGGAAAAATACGAGACGATGGACTTTCCTTCCTACCACGGCACGCCGGAAAAGGCTCCGCTGGGAAAGAGGGTGTTCCAGAACTCGACCGGGAGCTGGGACTTTTATTATGTGGCGGACGGCGTACCACATTCCAGCTGGGATGACTATGGACGGCACGCCATGGACGATGTGCGGGAGCGATGCGGCATCCCCGACAAGACCGAACAGAGCATTCGGCTTTACCCCGACTGGTCGAGCCGGGAAGGTGACTGGACAAGCACCTATTTCCGGCTGATGCGGATCATTCAGGGAAGAGAATGCGAGGTGCAGATGGAGCTGGGTGGAACCGTGCTCTCCACCGCGCAGACGAGAAGCTACAAAGGGCGCTGCTGGATCAGCAACGTCAAGAACGGCAACGACGGACGGGTGACGCTGACCATCTCCTATGACTTCCAGCCGCCTGCCGACATGCTGAGTTAAGGAGGAGCCATGTACCATTCCATCACCATTGGTGACAAGAACACCTGGGATGACTGGAAGATGATCCCGGTCTCCCGGCCTGTGGTGGCTCCCCCGGTGGAGAAAGTCCTCTCCGTGAACGTACCCGGACGAGACGGAACCACCTACCTTTCCAAGAGCCTGACGGGTTACCCGGTATTCAAAGCCCGGGAGGGGAACTGGGAGTTTTATCTGGACACGGACGAGTGGCGGGGGCAGAACCTTTCGACCCCTGTGGGAACCGGAGCGCTGGAGTATCTTTCCAGAGCGCTGGCGAAGAGCAACTCGATCCCGGCACAGACCAAGGTGCGTCTGGAGGATGACCCGGCGTTCTTTTATCTGGGGCGTGTCTGGGTGAACGGTGGCATCAAGCAGAAGAACGGACACAGCGTCGTGACCTTTGCCTACAGCCTTTACCCGTTCAAGTTCCTGTACGACAACATTCAGGAGGACTGGGTGTGGGATACCTTTGGGTTTGAGACCGATCTGGCCGTGCCCTACTGCAAGGACATTCCCATCAAGGCACTCCAGAGCAAGACCTTCCGGATGCCGCCCAGCGAAAAACCGAGCCTGCTGCAAGCAAAATGGACCGGTAGCGGTTATGTGGGGGTTACACTGGCAAAGAGCCAGACCTACCCCTACGAAAAGGCAAAAGAGCTGGGACTTCCGGCGGTGTCAGTTTCGCCCATCCCGGCCCAACTGAGCGAGAGCATGGGAAAGGTGGACATCGGCCTGATCGACAACGATCTGCGATATGACGTGTACGAAGTGCGGGCGAGCACAACGACCGATGCGGGAACGCTCAACCTGTATTACCAGCCAGCGTACTTATGACGGATTAAACCTCTCAGTCTCGCTTCGCTCGCCAGCTCCCCTACTAGGGGAGCCCTTGGCATGGCGTGAAGTTTGCACTGGACGATTATCGCTATTGCGAAATTTCAAAATGGATGCAGAAAGGAGGGAGGAGCCATCGGATATCAAGTTTATGCGGGAACCATCTCAAAGAAGACGGAGACATTTAACGGCACGAGTGCTCTGGGGTTCCAGTGGGACACCCGGGAGTGCATCTTTGATTCCCAGGGCGACACGATAGAGGGAAGCGTTTCCAACCGTTTCCTCGAAGACCCGGTGCTGAACCTGGCCAAAAACGAGTTCGGCAGCTTTGAAGCGACCATTCCATACCAGATCAACACGGCATTCGGCAGCTACAAGAACCCCGTGTACACCACCCTGAAGTACGAGAAAACGTGGCTGGTGGTGGAAGAGGACGGCAAACCGATCTGGCTGGGTTATGTTACCGAGACGGAAAAGCTGTTTGACCTGAGCTACAAGCTGTATGCCGAGGGCGTGCTGGGATATCTCCAGCGATTTGTACCGAAGGTGAACGGCGGAACCTACTACCTGACCACCGACAACCCGCTGGAGCAGTGGTCGAGCGTGCCCTCCAACAGCATCTTCTACCTTGCAACGCAGGCGTTGAAGGACTACTATCAGGGGCCTTACGGGACCTTTGGCATCGGAAAGGTGAGCATCCAGCCCGGGCGCACCATCGACACCTCCAGCAAGGGAACCCTGTTCGAGAGCCAGTGGAGCCTGCTGAACACCTTTTTGCTGGAAGAATACGACGGATACCTGCGGACACGGATCGTGCGGGCAGACAACGGCACTGCGGTATGGCGGGTGTACATCGATTACCTCGTGGAAACAGATGCCACCACGACACAGACCATTGAATATGGCGTGAACCTGCTGGATTTCAGCTATGTGGAGCAGATGTCCAGCGACGTGGTGACCCGTGTGACCGCATACGGCACTCAGACGACCACCAGCGGATGGTGGATCTTCAAGACGACCACCGTGAGCGCGATCTCAGAAACAGTGCGGGACGAGGCGGCAGAAGCAAAGTACGGCATCATTGAGAAGTGTATCCAGGTCGATGGCAACACAAACAGCGACAACCTGCGCAAAGAAGCACAGACCGAGCTGAAGGGGTATAAGCAGAACATCGAGCCTGTGATGACCCTGACCGCTTACGACCGGGTGGACAGCGGGGAAAGCAATGACCGACTGGGATTTCTGATCAAGACCCACATCATCTCCAGCCCCCACGAGATCGACAAGTGGCTGGTGTGCACCAAGCTGAAGCTGCCGCTGGATGCACCCAACGAGAAGCAGTTCACCTTTGGTCTGACCCCCGAGAAGCTGACCAAGCAGCAGGTGCAGAAGCAGGCCATGGACAGCGTATGGACGATTGCACAGGCGATCATCAGTTTCCTGAACCAGCTGCTGGGCAACCTGAGCAGTTCATAAGGGCTCAAAATGAAGGAGGTTGAGAATAGGAATGGATTTTGATGCGATCATTACGGGCATCCGGAAGGCGATCTATGGTCGGGAAGTCCGTGAATACATCGCCAGCTCGATGGAGTGGACCCGGGATTTTGTGAACCAGAGCATCGCCAACATCAAAGAGCTGCTCCGTCAGGCCGAAGCGGCACGGGATGCGGCAAAGGCAAGTCAGGATGCTGCCAAGGTGAGCGAGACCAACGCGAAGGCCAGCGAGAATGCAGCCAAGGCCAGTGAGAACGCTGCGGCATCCTCTGCTTCTGCGGCGGCAGGTTCGGCCAGCGCGGCCAAGACCAGCGAGACCAACGCCAAGGCCAGTGAGAATGCGGCAAAGACCAGCGAGACCAAGGCGAAGACCTCGGAGACCAATGCCAAGGCCAGTGAGAATGCGGCCAAGACCTCGGAGACCAACGCGAAGACCAGTGAGACCAACGCCAAGAGCAGCGAAACCAACGCGAAAGCCAGCGCCGACAGCATGGGGACCAGCGTGGCCACCTGCACCGCCAAGGCCAAGGAAGCCGAAGCAAGCGCAGGGAAGGCCAAGACCAGCGAGGGAAATGCCAAGACCAGCGAAGGAAACGCCAAGGCCAGTGAGAACGAAGCCCGCCAACTGGTGGAAGCGGCCAAGAAGGTTGTGAACACCGACAAGACCCTGACCATTGACGGCGCACCCGCGGACGCAAAGACCGTGGGCGACAAGTTCAAGAGCATCAAGACCGACTGGAATTCCGTGACGGATAAACCGAGTACGTTTCCCTCTACATGGGATAGCGTGAGTGGGAAGCCGAGTGTGTACCCCACGAACTGGGGCAATGTGTCCGAGAAGCCGAGTAGTTATCCACCGAGCGCGCATACGCATTCCTATATCACTAATGGCGGAGATACAACTGCAATCACAGGTGCGATTGGCACCCCGGGGTTATCACTTCAGCAGGCGTATAATAACGGCTATCCAACAAATTACGGCAACGTTTTGAGCATTGGCGGCCATGGTGACGGTCAGATCCTTGCTGGTTGGAGCGGCAGTAATAACGGTATCGAGCGCTTGTATTATCGCAATCGTCGTGATATGTGTGACACATGGTCTGACTGGCGAACCTTGGCGTTTACAACAGATAT
>ENA-OUQW01003109-OUQW01003109.1-human-gut-metagenome-genome-assembly--contig:-NODE-3109-length-12665-cov-8.058446_pt1 | contig 12665 bp, 9 predicted proteins | sample MGYA00248464_ERZ548849 | MGnify/ENA primary metagenome ERZ548849 (study PRJEB26491, sample SAMN04978193) | human gut metagenome | host: Homo sapiens | study: EMG produced TPA metagenomics assembly of... | reverse complement strand
TGCTAATACTGCATTGATGAAAATATCAGCAGAAGGATTTGATTATGATAAAAAAGGGGATATTGAGGGATTAAGATACAATGTTTTACTGAAATTTGGGTATAACAAAAAGACAAAATCAATATTTAACATTGAAATTTGTCTAAAGATGAAATATAGTAATATATGAGTTAATGCTAATGTCTATAACAAAAACTCATCGGAAGTTTAAACCTATGCTGGCGGGCAAAGGTTCTTCCAGGTCTGATCGGCTCAATATTTTGAGCGATCAGACTTTCTACATTTATCTTTGTTATCCCATCGTGAATCCTTAAGAAATCCCTGCATGTTTTAAGCGCGGATGAATAATTCGCCTGATATTCATAAGCACGATCTTCCCGATCAATAGTTACATTTATGATTATGCTGGAACTGAAATTATATAGAATAACTCTTGCCCATACTTCCTGCACAATATAATCATATTTTTTTTGAGTGAAACGTTTTCAGACACATGGAATATTTTAAATCTCGGAAAGAGTTTTCCTCCTGCCATCTCAGATGATAAAGAGCTTTGAAATCTTCAGCTTTAAACTCTTCTTCTGGAAGATTCGTAGCAATGTTTTCATAAGAGCCATCATCAAGCTGTATGCGTAACAAACGTAAAGCAAGGTCATATTCCGTTCTTTGATCATTGAGATAATCCATCGGAGCATTCTGATAAATGTATCGGTATGAAGAGAATAGTTCAGGTCTGGAATATTTGCTTACAGCTTTAGACCTCGTCAGTATAAGAGAGATATCTTCATCAAAAGCTGGCAGGGTATCAACCGGATATCCCATCATTCCGGAAGCTCTTTTATCGTTACATCGGATAAGGAAGTACTGCCCCTTTTCAATCACATGGGCAAAGTTGTTGTAAGAAGTATAACCTCTGTCCCCAAAGAAAATGACTTTGGAGTGTTCAGGGATATCTGCAGAATCAACCATGGAACAAAAAGCAGAATACTCATTTCGCTTTCGGGCAGGCTGGACTAAAATATCAGTAAAACGCTTATCAAGTAAAGAAAACATAGCATTGATATGGATCTGATATGGATCTGGTTAAATCCTCTGGTAGATTTACCATTTGGTTCAAAATAGGTATCCTTATCTTCAGGGTTAAGGAAAATATCACAGGAAGAACCATCGCAGGCCCAGAATTCATATTTACCGTTATATAGTTTTTTAGGAAGTTTCCTGTTAAAAGCAAGAAGAAGATTCCGAAAAGCATCTTCCCTGATCTTTTTACGCTGTCTGTAAAAAGCCGCTTTGGAAGGTGCATCGATAGTACGTCCGAAAAAACGGTACAGTTCTTCCCTGATACAGTCAGCTTCCATAGTCAGAAACATCAGCATATAATCTTTAAAACCAAGTTTTCTGTTTCTGATAAAATCAACTCCGGGTTTGACAGCATATTTTTCCGGTGTTTTGGAAAGATCATTGATAGCAGCAAGTAAAATAGCTTTGATAGAATCTGAATAGTTCATAAATAAATACTCCTTTGATTAAGTAATTAAAAATAACAGTGCCTAATCAAAGGGCGTTATTACTGATTGATCAGTAATAACGCCGCATATTGAGGAGTATTTGTCAAGTAATATTTTAGGAAATATCAAGCAGGTATCAGAGAGAGCATTGCCCGTTTAACAAGCAACAATCTCTTAAGTTAATGACATTGCCTTTGAACAGTAACAAAAATATCGTACAGGGCTTTCTAATATATAATGTGTTTGCTGAATCCATTACAAGATAAGGTTGTGATATGCAAGAGACAAATCATCCTCATTTGCGCAGGAACAGTCGCTACTACCTCTATCTTACCTTTTCACTCTCTGTGGAATTTTAATGACTCTTTTGCATACTCTATAGTAATCTGTTACTTCTTAATAAAATGCAATTCCAAGAAATACTGCAAATGCCAGTCCAATTAATGTAATACATACAGATGTGATAAATATCGGTTTGTAGCTTTCTTTATGTGTCATACCACAGGCAGCCAAGCAGGTAATCACCATACTGTTATGCGGCAGTGTATCCAGACCATTGCATGCAATTGCAGCTATACGGTGTAAAACTGCAGGATTTACTCCCAAGTCCATATATTTTTGTGCAAATACCTCCATAGCGATTCCGATACCACCAGAACCGGAACCAGTTGCTCCAGCGATTAATGTGGTAGCACTTGCAAAAGAAATCAGTGGGTTTCCACCAAGGTTTGACAACATATCTATCAGATTCTGGAATCCCACAGTTGATTTAACAACATAACCAAATCCAACAACTGCTGCAGTATTCATAATTACCATGCTGGCACGTTTTACACCGTCATCGATCAAATTCAGTTTTTTCGGAGTAGTATTCCAATATAAAATCACACAACAGAAAGAAGCTAAAATAATTGCAATATTTACATTTACCTTAAATACATTTAACAGAACAAATAACAGAATCATCGGAACCACAGATCTCCATGGTTTTACAATCTCCAATTCTTCAAATGCTTTCATTTTTTCTGCAATATCAGGTGTAATTACAAATCCATCATTATTTTTCTTTGCTTTTCTGAATTCATACTCCAGATAAATAATACACAGAATACTGCTGAAGACACCAGTTGCAATACCAAGACCGGAAGCTGCCATAGTATCTGTACCAAGATACTGTGTTGGAAGCACATTCAATATAGAAGGAGAACCCGGGAACATGGAACTGTTATACGCCAGAGAAGTATAAATAACACCCGGAATCAACCATCTTGGCAGATTTTCCTGTTTAAATACGCACAGGAAGATCGGATAAGCGATAAACATCAATGCCCATCCATTCACACCTATATATCCTAAGATCAGCACTGCAAGCATACAACCATAAATTGCTCCACGTCCACCCACTTTAGAATAGATCATTTTTGCAAATGCTGCTGCAGCTCCGGATCCTTCCATCAAAGATGCAAATACGGTTCCGGTTGCAAAAAGCAAAAAGTTATTCTTCAGGAAATCAGAAAATCCTGTAAAATATGTATCTGTAATTGTATCCAACACAGACAAACCACTGAATATTGCCAAAATTGCAACACATATTAATGTTCCCACAACTGGGTTAAATTTACGATAGCAAATAATAATCAACACAACAAGTGCAACAATAATTCCCAATAAACTCATATCCATAGTTTTATCCCCCTACTGTATGTTTCCTGAAAGTTCAATCGGTACAGCTCCGCCAAGTTTTACGCTTGTGATAATCATTCCGTTTACACTGTCATCCTGGAAATGCAGCGTATAGATATCGTAACCTGACATATTTAACCAGTACTGCTTTATCACCAATGTCTTATCATCTTTGAATGCATAAGAAAAGCTATTAAGAAAATGATGCGGATCATCAAATACAGCTTCCTGTGTAATCCAGTTTTCAAATCCAGCCTCTACACTTACCATCCTGTCCTTCAGGTGAAAATTAATCAGCAGTTCATTTTCTGTTTTTCTATTAATCTCTATGCTTTGAATTTTCCGGTCATTTTCTTCAAAGGAGAGTGTTTTATCAAACCATTTTCCTTCCAAGCAGGAATTTTTTGCTCCTTCCGGATATGGAAGACACAGGTCATCCAGATATTTTTTCAGTTTTTTCTCTCCATCTACATCTGTTTCCAATGTTCCTCTCTCTGTCGGTATAAACAACTTTTCATTTACGATTTTGCTAATCAGACGGTTCGGATTTCCATTTTTATCACTTGCTCCTGCTGTGATTGCAACTGCCAGTTTTTTCTCTGGATTAACCACGATCACATTTCCGAAAGCTCCATAAACGCCGAAGGAATGATCAGCAGTGATCCAATACTGATATCCGTATCCACAGACTGGATATTTTTCTTCGGGAGTATCAATCTGTTTTCTGGTTGCTTCTTTAAGATATTCTTCCGGAATAAGTGTTTTTCCGTTCCATTTTCCCATATTGGCAAGTAATATTGCAATTTTCGCGATGTCAGGTGTTTTCAAATACAACCCCCATCCTCCGACTGTATTGCCTTCTGGGCTTTCCAGCCATTCGATATCGGTAATACCCATTGGTTTCAAAACACGTTCTTTCATCAGTGCAAGCACATTTTTATGCATGGTTTTTGTAACCAGTGAAGACAACATGTAGCTTGCTCCTGTATCATACTGAAAGACAGTTCCCGGATCATGGGGTAATTTATATGTAAAATAATGTGTGATCCAGGAATCTGTCACTCCACGAAAACAGGTGCTTAATCTGCAGGAATTTGCTGCCATTGTTAACAGATTACGAACTGTCAGCTGATCGATTCGTTTATCATATTCTTCCGGCAAATACTCTTTAAAATAATCTATCACCAGATCATCCAGATGTAATTTTCCCTCGTCGATTGCAATCCCTACTGCAATACTGTTCATACTTTTCGAAAATGAATGAAGCATCTGCATAGGTTCTTCCGTATATGGTTGAATGCATTTTGAAAAAATCACATCGTTATCGCATACTACAGATATAGAATGAATATCTTCAACAAATGTCTCCAGTTCCTGTACCATACACAACAGATTATCTGAAGATATTCCATAGGCTTCTGGTTTATTTTTTATCATTTTGTGCTCCTTCTTTTAATATATTGTATTAAATTCTTTTCAAACATTCATATGAAGTATTTACTACTATACTATCACAAGTTGTTTCTGGAAACAATTGATAGAATCGTCAAAAATTAATGTTCTGTTTTGGTGGAATTAAACAATTTATTTGCTCTTGCTTATGAATCATTTGATTCTTTTTCGAATTATAACATTCTCTATTGAACAAAAAAAAATTTTTTGCTATACTTGTCATATGATATTTTATTTATGGAGGTTACAATGAGCCTGGATCAACTAATCTATGAAAAAATCCCTTCACTATCAGCAGGACAACGAAAAGTTGCAGAATATATTTTAAATAATAAAGATGAATTCAGCTATGCAACACTAGCTAAACTCAGTAAGGATATTTCTGTCAGTGAAACAACTGTTATTCGTTTTGCTTATTCTCTTGGCTTTGACAGTTTTTCTGCCATGCAGCAAAAACTTCGTGAAGAAATTCTTTCTGTACCGCAGCGCAATGTAGAGGGACAAATTCAAAATCAGACATTTTATCAGAAAGTTTTTTCCAGAGAAATGCAGGCACTGCAAGACTGGATCTCACATATAGATGAAGAGCTTCTGGACAAGACCGTAGAAGCTCTTCTGAATGCAGATCATATTCTGGTAACCGGAGCACGCTCTTCTTATCATGCTGCCAACTGGTTTGGGAATCGTCTGAACCTTTTACTTGGTAATACTCACATTATCCAAGAATTTTACGATCCTCGTTTTGATTTATTAAATCATATCACAGATAAAACTGTTGTCATCAGCATAGCATTTGCCAGATATACCAAATGGACGTATCGTTATGCGGATTCTGCAAAAAAAATGGGGGCAACCCTTGTCTCCATTACAGACAGTGTTTCCTCTCCTTTTTTTAATATTTCCGATTATACAATTCTTGCTGCTCCGTTAAAAGACAGTATGGGATTTAGTTCACCTATTTGTATGTATTGCTTATTTGATGCGATTATATCTAAAATCCATGATGAGCGAAAAGATATGATAGTAGAACGTTTAAAACAATATGAAGATACCTATCGGGATTTTGATATGTATTATGAGTAAACACCACTTTACAACTTTTTCATAAAAAATATCGTACAGGGCTTTCTGATGTATAATGAGTTTGCTCCAAAACATTCCAAAGGAAAGTGACCCTGTACGACAAAGACATTATACAATGAAAAGACTCTGACTGGTAGACTTCACAAATATTTTTTGATTTATTTTGAAACTTTTTCTGCTCCAACAGCAGATACTTTGTTTTTACTCGTTTTATCAATACTAACATTGGAATCTGTACATTCCATTCGATTTTTATATCAGCACTTTTCGTCTGGGATTACCACAAAATCCCTCAATACCTTTTACCACGCATGTTCCTATGCAAAAGTTGATTATTCCCACTTTATGAATATCACAGCTAAAGTTGCTTTGAGAATGATACCGGATTCACTGGCAACACAGCCGATATTTCTTTGTGTGGATGATACCATGGTAGCAAAGGCCGGAACTCGGTTTGAGAATGTTTCAAAACTCTTTGACCATGCCGCACATAATGGTTCCAATTATCTGAATGGACACTGCTTTGTAAGTATTATGCTTTGCATACCTGTATGGAAGAATGACAGGGTATCTTATCTTTCACTTCCTCTTGGATATCGCATGTGGCAGAAAAAAGAATCAAAGCTGGAACTTACTGCATCCATAATCCGTCAGGTCATGCCTGAATTTCAGGAGAAAAAGCAGGTTATTATCCTCTGTGACAGCTGGTACACAAAGCAAACTCTGGTTTCAATCGTTGATGAATACCAGAATCTGGATCTTATCGGCAATGCCAGGATTGATTCTGTCATGTATGATCCTGCTCCTGCATATACCGGCCGCAGAGGACGTCCCGCCAAACATGGGAAGAGACTTTCTGTTGAAACAGATTTTGCTTTTTCCAATGAAAAGATCGGAGATTACTATATCGGAACACACCGTGTGATCACCAACCTTTTTGGATGTCGGGAAATTCAGGCTTATGTGACCGCTACTGAAAAAGAACCATTAAACCAGACAGGAAGTGACAGGATGAAATATATTCCGCTGTTTTCTCAAGCGGTTCCTTTGTCTTCTACAATGTGATCCAATGCAGCCAGAGGCTCAAGTCCTTTCTCCTTCGCGATTGTCGCACGTGTGCGGCGCTTTGGACGATATGGGCGATACAGGTCTTCTACTGCCACAAGCGTTTCCGCTGCCAGAATCTGTTTCTTTAATTCTTCTGTCAGTCTCTGATTAATATCCATTCTTTTTAGTTCTTTCCACTTTCATAGGCGTTCTGCACCCGTTCGGTCAGCACTTTTCCACCGTTTGCATACCATTCTGCCACAAAAGTATCAAAGTAATCCACTGGTTTCTCCCCACTAATGATCTGAAGAAATGCTTCCTGTTCCAGTTCCTGTAATTCTTGCGGAATTTCTGCATTTACATTTTCCAGAGGCAATGTCGATGTACTTGTTATTCCTGCCTTCTGCAGTTCCCCCACAGCCTGAATTCTTGACGCATACGCCGCCCATCCATTCGCGGTTGTCAGCTGTCCATTCAAGTAAGATTTGCATGTATTAAAATAAGACTTTTCCAAACCGCTAAGCTCTGATACATCAAGCGTCTTATCCAGTGCTGCCTGAATATGTTCTGTCGTACGGTAAAGTGCATCCTCATAATCCACATTAATATTCAGTGGCCGGGCCGTCGGATCTACATTAATAGAAAAATAATCATTCACTTCTCTTGCCGCACTATCATTTGCATATCTAGACTGATCAAAAATCGCACTCACATACTTTGCTACAATTTCCGGATGCTCATATCCTTTACGCACCACCACATACATCCACTGGTCATACGATTCAAAAACTGATATCTTCTGCGTCTCATTTACCTGTTCTTTGTCTAAAAGATACGGTTTCCACTCTGCATTTGAATCGACATTATATGCTGCACTCAACGGGTTATTCGGAGCCCACCAGCGTCCACAGATAGCACCGCAATGTCCGGTTTTTAACAAATCATCTATGTTTTCCGTCTTTCGTAGCAGGAATCTCTGGTCGAGTATCTCATCCTCATATAGATTGTGAAGTTTCAAAAGCGCTTCTTTTGTTTCCTGTGTTACTGACCCATAAACTACATTTCCATTTTTATCCAGGATCCAGTGACATGGCATTGCACCGGCATGTATAAAAGTTGCATCCACTCCATAAGTCTGATCCGCACCGGCAACCACGTCTGTACTACAGGCAAGGCCGATTGTCTGACCGTCTCCTGCTGCATCCTGTTCTACAAATGCCCGGATCACTTCCAACGCTTCTCCTACTGTTTCCGGTTCCTTTAATCCCAACTTCTCAATCCAGTCTTTCCGCAGCCAAAGAAGCGGAGTTCCATCGTCAATCACCGTATTCGGAAATGCATATAGCTTTCCATCCACGGTTGCAGACTGTAAAAGAGAATCTCCATAACTTTCATACATTTCTTTGATCGTATCTGTCGTACACTCTTCATACGTTTCTGTAAGTTCTTCGATCAGGCCTGCTTCAATCAGGCGGAGCAGGTTATCTCTTCCCTTCACAACAAGCACGTCTGGAATATCACGATCTTCAATCGCTACATTGACCGCCTCTTCATAAGTATTGCCATCCTGCAATTCAAAGACATCTTCATTCTGAATATTAAGTATTTTCTTCAAATATCTCGTATATGCATTATTTTCGTACGTATTTCCTACAGGAAGATTCGAATTATTCGCCCCTGCAATCTTGCCAAGTGTATAGGTAACAGTCTCAGGATATTTCCCAAGTGGTGTATGCATCGCTTTATACATCAGCTTTCTTTTCACTTCAACTGCATTGCTTGCACCAGACTCACTTTGGGATGCTTCTAACTGTTCCATCTGTCTTTGACTTTCCTTCGTCTCAAAATAGGTTCCGCACCAAAGCATCAGCAATAAAATTAATGCAAGCTGGGCTGAGAGAATTCGCTTTTTCATATCGTTTTTCATAACACCTTCGCCTCCGTGTTCTTCGGAATTCGGATAAAGACCCGCGTTCCTTTTCCTGGAGTACTTTCTATCTTCATCTCACCTTTTTCTCCATAAAGGACATGGATTCTGTCACAGACATTTCGCACACCATAACCGGAGGACTGATATGTCAGAATCTGATCCGCCTTCTCCTGCGTCATTCCCGCACCATTGTCCCTGATTTCAAAGAAAATGTGCTCAGCCTCTTCACGAATCGTCAGCCACAACGTCGGATTCTCATTATCTGACACATCAATTCCATGATCGATTGCATTTTCTGCAAGTGGCTGCAGGATCAACTTCGGTATCAGATAATCATTAAGACCATCCGAAATCTGTTCAACCACACGGAACTCGTTATCATGCATAACAAGTTGGATTTTGAGATATGCACGGATGTTATCAATTTCTTTTGCCACTGTAGTCATTGTTTCACCACGATTTAGGCTTGTCCGATAATAAGTAGACAGTGCCAATGTCACATGACTGATTTCATCCTCCCCCGCTTCAATTGCTTTCCAGTTGATGATTGAAAGCGAATTATAAAGGAAATGTGGATTGATCTGTGCCTGCAGTGCTCTCATCTCACTGTTCTGAAGCTGGATCTTACTCTCATATACTTCTGAGATCAAATGGTTCATCTGATCCATCATGCGCCGAAATGACCGGATCAGCACACCCACCTCGTCTTTGGATTTACTCTGCACGGTAACTTTACGAAGTCCCATATTGATCAGGTTCATATTTTCAGTCAATAACTCCAACTGCGATACCATACGGAGAGAAAAAACATATCCCAGAAAACTCAGAAGAAGAACACTGATCAAAATAATCGGAATATTTTTGAGCAAAAGCTTATGGATTGCGTTTTCACTTACTTCCTTTGGACGATAGATATAGAAATTCCATCCTGTATCCTTCATTGTCCGCTGTACCAGATAATAATTCTCACTGATATCTTTCGGACTCTCAATATCCTTCGGACGATATTTCTTATCCATAGAACACTCGGCATAGACAATATTTCCATTATCATCCTGAATCATGCCTCCTGTATTATCTGTAAGCTGGCTCATGAATGGTTCAAGAACTTTTTCATAATCCAGACGCATCTCCAACACCGCTTTGATCGTATCATTGTCATAGAATTTCCGACTGGCAATGATTGATTTATTCACACCGCGAGTGATGCTCCACTGCATTAATGTTCCCTCATTCAACCTGGAATACCACTGTTGATTCTCCGCTTCCGACATTGGAAGAAGTGTATCTCCATGTGGCACTTCTATATTGTCAGAATATAATGTAATGCTCTGGATCTCTTTGTGATAGATCGTCGGCATCTGCAACAGTGGATCAGCCACCTTCACATATTTCAAATACTTCTCATAATCTGACTCTGTCTCCACATCAAAAATATTCCTGAGATTTTGAGAATAAGACAGATAATCAACCAGGTTCTTATAGATCTGAGACTGATTCTCAATCGAACTCACTGACTGTTCCAACATTTTCTCCAGATTGTACTGTTCCTTCTCTCGCAATTGATTCATCATGCCATACTGCATGGAAAAAGCAAGGAATCCTACCGGAACCAGTCCTGCAATCAGCATCAAAACAGACAGTTTTTTACGAAATTTCAGATTTTCAAATCGATGGATCAACTTCCGTATTTGTTTTTTCATCCGCCGCTATTCCTTTCCTGCATGCTTCCGGTGTATCTCCGAAAAACTCTCTGAAACTTCTGCAGAAGTATGAGTTATTGGAAAATCCTACTTCTTTCGCAATTTGGGAGATTTTCATATTCGTTGTCTCTAAAAGCTCTTTTGCTTTATTCATTCGCACTTCACGGATAAAACGGTTCAGTGTCATCCCTGTTTCTTCTTTAAATACAGCACTTAAATATCCCGGTGACAGAAAAACCATTGCGGAAAGTGTCTCTGCTCCCAGATCCTTTTCCTTATAATGGTGATAAATATATCCCTTCACGGTTGTAACTTCTGATCGGAACCCATCTTCCTGCTCTTGTATGCAATGTTCATATTCCTGAAGTACTTCTTCTACTATAGCAATCACATCATTAAGGTTTCTGCAACGATATAATCGATCCACTCTCTTTGAAAGCATCTTTTCATCCAGCCCTTCCATCTGGTCGAGCAATTCTTTCATAATTCCAGAAAATACAAACTTTACATACATATCCGAAAATTGCTTATGTGCACGATATTTTTCTTCCAGTCTCTGAAAATCCTGACGGAGATGTGGCAGATCTTTATATTGAATATCTTTCGTAATCTGTTCCATGATTTCAGAATCTTCTGCCGGATCAGCTTTCTTCTCTTCCTGCTTCTCCCCGTGGAAAAACAGATGCTGACGTGGCTGATAGAACTGCTCTTCTAACATTCCTTCCAGCACCTTAAATTCCTCTGCCAGATTTTTTCCATCTTCGATTTCCTCACTGACTGCAAAATAACATTCACTGTCAAACTGGTGCGCAAAAAAACGGTACATTTTCTCTACGATTCCATGATAATCTGCATATTTTTCCGTGAACAAAAAGATGGATTCGTTCGAATTCAGATTCACATAATGAAACTCTCTCTGCACCTCTTCCTTCAGGCTCATCAGGAAATGTTCCTCTTTTCCCCCATACAGATATTTCAGTAAAAAGTATTTTTTCAGATAATCTTCTTTCTTTTCCTGCTGCTCTTTTTTCTCTATCTTAGAAGAAATATTTTCCATCACTCGTTGAAAAGTCTTATGGAATTCCTCCGGATCAACCGGCTTCAGAACATAGTCCACAACTCCATACCGCAATGCTTCTCTTGCATAAGAGAAATCATTATATCCGCTGAAGATCACGATTTCCATATCCGGATGATCTTCTCTCACTGCTTTCGTCAGCTCCAGTCCATTCATATAAGGCATCTTTACATCCGAAAATAAAATATCCACATGGTTTGATTCTAATACTCCCAGTGCATCCTTTCCATTCGTTGCTTCTAGGATCTGGAACTCTCCTTTCTCCCTCTTTAACAGAAAGCGGATTCCCCTTCGCTCCAGTTTTTCATCATCCACGATCAATATTGTAATCATTTCCCCACGCCTCCCTCACGTTCACTTTACATTTTCACTATTCCTTTTATAACGTCCGAAAACAGCAGGGAATGTTCACTCACTCTCTGCTGTCTTTTTTTAATTTTTATAATTCTATTTTAATTCATTTTTTAGACAATGTCCACACTAGCCTTTAACCGCTCCGGCTACAACGCCTTCGATAATATATCTCTGGCAGAACAGGTAGAAGATGATAATCGGCACAATTGCAAGAACCAGAGTTCCCATCATTGCTCCCATATCTACAGAACCGTATCCACCTTTCAGATACTGAACTGCCATCGGCACTGTCTTATATTTTCTCTGATCCAGTACAAGTGATGGAAGCAGGTAGTCGTTCCAAATCCACATTGCCTGAAGAATTGTAACTGTTACGCAAGTCGGCTTTGCAATCGGAAGTACAATTCTGAAGAATGTCTGGATTGGTGTGCATCCATCAATCATTGCAGCCTCTTCAATCTCCAATGGAATGGATTTCATGAACCCGGTAAACATAAAGACGGAAAGTCCTGCACCAAATCCAAGGTAGATCACAACCAGTCCCCACGGATTTCCCATATGAAGCATATTTGCGATCTTGGATAATGTAAACATTTCCATCTGGAATGGCACGATCATTGCAAACAGGCAAAGCATGTAAAAGATCTTTGTAAATTTTGTCTTCACGCGGCAGATATACCATGCACACATGGAGCAACATAAGATAATCACTGCTACAGATAAGATTGTGATAAATAAACTCCATCCAAATGCCTGAATCAGCCGTGTCTGCTTAATACCACGGATATAGTTCTCTAATCCGACATACATCTTTCCGGTCGGTATCT
>ENA-OUQW01003106-OUQW01003106.1-human-gut-metagenome-genome-assembly--contig:-NODE-3106-length-12668-cov-5.171173_pt1 | contig 12668 bp, 10 predicted proteins | sample MGYA00248464_ERZ548849 | MGnify/ENA primary metagenome ERZ548849 (study PRJEB26491, sample SAMN04978193) | human gut metagenome | host: Homo sapiens | study: EMG produced TPA metagenomics assembly of... | reverse complement strand
CTGTTCTTTTCTGAACCAGCGAAACAGTTCATCCGGTATGCGTTGATTGGTCCGCTTTTCAAGCTGCAGCCATGCCAGGTCTTCCGTATCGCCATTTATCTGCCGCAGACGGCGGAATTTGGGGCCGTCTAATCCCAAGGCTCGAATCAGTTGCGGCTCATTTGGATAGAGTATCCGTTCCCGCACAGAATCACAATGTTCAAAGCATTCTTTTGTCAGCCTCGGCAAGTCTGCCTTCCAAATCTGCTCCATCTTCGGCATCCGCTTCCAAACAGCCAAATACTTTTCCGGGTCAGTCACCGGATGGGTGCGTATCCACTGCACAAGGCCAGTGCCGAACAACTCCTTCTGTTCCATGCAGGGAAGGCTCTTGCCATAGACCCTGCCTGTCTGATTGCCACAGTAACCATAGTAGCAGGGATTACCGGAAATCCAGCGTGTTTCCCGCTGGCAATACACGCCCCAATAGTAAGAGCGTATTTCTCCACTGCGGTCATAAATCGAACGGCGAAACTCATGCCAGTATGGCTTTCCAGAGGGCAGACTGTCTTTCCAGTAAGTCCTCTCTGCCCAGAATTCACGGAGAACAAAGCCATCCTTGCACCGCTGAATCAGATAAGCATAGTCCTTTTCTGTCCGAATATACCCGGCGCGCCCCAGGGCTTTGAATACAATGGGATGCCGGCAGCAGGCACAGCGTCCTTTCTTATTGTGATATGGATGCCCGGATATAGGGACCTCTTTCCCACAAAAGGTACAATAACCGTTTTGGGCTCCGCCGCGTTTATAGCGATAGAAGATGAAATTTTCCCGCACAGCCACCTTATCAATCCAGCGCGTCCAATCCTTGGGCAGTTCAGGCACCTGAGCCAGATCCTGATCCCACGCGCCGGTGATTCGTTTATGCCTCTGCTCCAACTGTTCGTCCCGTACATTTCTCTGAAAATCAAGGATACCGAGATCACCGCCGCGTTCCCCACAAAGATAATCCTGTACTACGGCAGCATCTTTCTCACTGGCCCAGCAGGTGGCATAATAGTTTCTCCCCGGCCAATTCAGCCTGTCCAGTTTGGCGTCCCGCCATTTTTTCTCTAAATGGTCGTAAGTCAGAAACTGGTGCTCTTTCTTGTCAAGGAACACTTCATAAGCAGGATTGTTGCCGTCCAGCCGCAGATGTTCCGGCAGATAAAAAGCCGCTTTGAGGATGCCATCCTGAACGACGCAGTTCATATATGGATAGTAGGCCCGTTCAACATAGCGATAGCCATAGGGGCTTTCATGTTGTTTCGGCTCATCCGCTATTGCTGCCTGTTTCATCTCCGGCGTTGCCGTCAATTTCGGCATTGCCAGAAGTGCAGATTTCTTCAATTTAGTTCACCATCCTTTTTTCAAGCTCCACTCCATACCAAATTCCTGGTTGGAGCGTTTTCCCGTCAATCTCCGCCACCACGATCTGCTGGATGCCGCCGGTAGTGCCGTCCTCTTTTGCAAAAGCAAGTACATCTCCGTTCCGAGTCCCTTTTGCAATAGGGTCGGCGCCGCGCACCGCTGCATAGCCATTCCACGCTTCAGCTTTGTCCGCCTTTATATGGCTGTTCCACTTCCGCTTCGGGTGGTCTGCCATAAAAGCAAGGCCATGGAGAAAAAGTTCTTTTTTTGTCAGCCGTTTCAAAATTGTCAACTCTGTACAGGAAATTTTGGAATCGACATCATCCTCGTCAATGTCTCCACCAGCATCGACAATATAGTATTCTGCGTGGTTTATATCTCCGTAATAGCTCAAGCAATCCAATGGGTCCTCAGCACAGTGAAACCCATTATGAGCGCAGTTGGCCTTTTCTGTTACATTGAGTCCCATCTTAAACTGGTAGTCTCGGCAAATCAGGCCAGGAAGAAATCCTTTATATGCAATCATGCTGCACCCCCCTTAACCTGCCTTTGCCATGCCGAGGTCCAATAGTGACATCTGACCATCGTTGGCAGGCTTTTCCTTCTGCACAGGCTTCGGTTTGGCTTCTGCCTTTTTCTTTTCCTTCTGCTTCTTTTTGGCGGTTTTGGCGGAAGATTTTCCATAGTAGGGCTTCGGTACAAACTTTTCTTCTTCCTCATGGTCCTCTTTGGCGTCCGGGTCGCGGAAATAATCCTCTGCCCACTGGTAGCACAAATCGTCCGGAACATCACAGCCATACCCTTGGCTGCCCGGACCTGGCTGAATGCCGCTTGCTTTGAGTTCATCCTGAATGTAGTCCCACGCCTTGCGGCTGATGTACTGGAAACAGTGGATCATTGACTTGCGCGGGTGCATGGTGAGGCGTGCGAAAGCAATATCCTCCAGGCACTTGGTCTGGATAAATTCTGCCACACACTCTTTCATGTTGCGCCGGGTCAGCTTTTCTGTATCTGCGCTGACCCGCTGCATGGAGGCGTTCACCACCTCGTCGTCGCTCATCGCGGCCAGACGCTCCAGCTGCTCCTGTTCGGCCTTTTTCTTTTCAGCCTGCCGGGCTTCCCATTCTGCTTTGCGCTTGGCTTCAGCCGCCTCATGCTCGGCACGGCGTTTTTCCTCGTCAGCATCGGTGGTTGCATCGGCCTTGGCGGGCACCTCCTGCTCTTTACCGGCATCGTCCCCATCCGTGTTCGCTGCCTCGGAAGCATCGTCTCCGTTCATTTCTGCCAATTCCTCGGCCCCATCGTCTGCATCAAATGCGGGCGATGGCGGCGTTTCCACGGCAGTAGAACCCGCTGAACGGCTGGCCGACGGCACCGGCAGCTCGTCAAAAATTTCCTCATCCTCAAAGGCGTCTCCAGCCGCTACTTGTTCTGCGGGAAGTCCGAGATCCTCCTGCTTGTTCAGCGCCATTTCTGAAAAATATCCCATAGTGATCTCCTTTCTGTTGTTTCATAAAAAAGGCACGGAACAAGCCAATGCCCATCCCATGCCTTTGTCACATTGTTTTACAGCACATAAACCAATGTACTGTAGCTGTCAAAGCAGTAACACACCACATTCGGATATTGCTTTGACCATTCCTTGATTTGATCCTGCACTGCTTGAGCCGCTCTGCGTGCCGGACCGTTCCACGGCGGCGGAACCGTCACCGTAAAAAAGCCTTTTTCTTTACGGGGCTGCACATCAGCGTCCAGATGGACGCATTGCTCCAAGAGCGCCAAAAGCTGGCTCTCCTTTGTCTCACTCACGACAACCATCAAAACCTCTTTTATGTCTTTTCTGGAATTTCCTTCTTTGCGAGCATAGGGGAAAACTTTACTTGTCTAAACTGGTCTCGTCCGCTTACATAATAATACGCCCGCTTGGTACCATGATTCAGTTCCACTACATCGGAAATCGCCATCGGCCGCCCGCAGCAGCCTTCAGGCAGCCGCTCCCGGCAGTCTGCAAACAGGCGTTTCAAAAGTGCGTCATCTGATTCCTCCGCTGGGCAGCAGATTTCTCCACTTCCTGCCACATAGTACAGCGCCGCAGGCGGCTGTTCATAGCCAGCCGCGTTTAACGCTGTAATCTCCTTGAAAGCAAATGGGATCGCGTTCTCTTCGTCCAGTTGAAGCTGATAAAGTACAAACCTTTGTTTTCGCCGCTGTGGCTCCAACAGGACGGCAAGAGCGTCCCGGCCACCGCACAGGAAGGTTTTATGTTCCTCCCGCGTCAGCCCCAGATACTCTGTCAGTCCGGAGTCTTGCTCGGCCCGGTGCTGCCACTGTTCCACGCAGTCCTCAATGTGGGCCAGCTTGCACAGCCCGCACAGATACTGCTCTTTGAAACTCAACTTTTCAATTTCCTTTTGCCGCTGACTGCCCTGGCGCAAAGCCAGCTGCCAGTCGTCAAACCCTTTATAATTGGGATTCCAGGTCAACCGCCGGCAATTCATGCCGTGCTTTTGCGCCATTAAGTAAATTTTAGATGCCCCGGCCATGGTCATTTTGTTGCTGTACTTGTCCATGTCGTGGGCTTCGATGATCTCCTCTGTGCCACTCTGCGCCAGCAACGCGAACATAGAGTCCAACGGACTGGTGTTATTTGCGCCGGCAATCGCGGCGAAAGTACGCCCGGTCAGGCAATGGGAGATGTCTGCCTTTAAAAGACCTTCAATCACATAAACGACACGGGCAGATGGATTTCCTACCAGATGTACCGGGCTGCCCGATCCTGTTCCGCCCTTTTTTGAGGAAGACGAAAACCAGATATATTTTGCTCCCGGCTTTTCCGGCGGATCATCCTTGTTTTTCAGCGGTATATCCAGTTTGATCTGGAATCCCTGCAACATGCCGTCAAAGCCGATGGCAGGGATCAGGATGCCGGCTGTCTTTTGATGAAAAGCCATAGTCCAATGTCCACCGTCATCCTGGTAAAAGCCCGGCACTCCCTGCACCTTGCATCCCTGCTTGATCAGCCGTTCTGTAATAGACCGGCATAGAAAAGGCGGTGGGGTGCTCTTAAAGCCCAGTGCGTCAATCTGTTCATCAGACAGCCCGCGTTTAGGGGAGCGCAGATGCTCCCGATGCGCCGGCCGCAGCGTAAGTTGTGCAAGCAGCAGGGATAGCGTCTGGTGGATCTCCGCTGGACTTGCCTTATTCGATTGTGGTACTGTTTTTCGCTCGGAAGAAGAATGACCGGCAGGGGCAGCCCAGGCCCCCGAACTTGAAGGGCTTGGGCTGGCCGGCCGTTGTTGGACTTCATTCCCGGAGCGTGCGTGTTCCTCTTGGATATTGTCACACAGAGCTTCTGCAATCTCCCAGTAGGCATCGGATGTAGTCGTATGGTTAAGTTCAGCATACAGCGCCAGCATTCCGCCATGTGCATCGCAGTGGTTGCACCGCCAGACATTCTTGACGAAATTGACATTCATCCGTCCCCGGCGGTCACCGCAGAACGGGCAGTCCACATAGACGCTGTTCGCTTGTTGACGCCTGATGCGCAGGTTTAATAGATTGACAACTTCCATGATGCCGAAAGGAAATTCATCCGGGTATGAGCCCATTTGTCATTCCTCCCTTCATACCCGAGCCGGGGCTTCGCATCAACCGGCCTTCTGAAGTGAATTGAGGACCAGTTGGGCGGCAGCCCGAACGATGTTGTCCTTGCTTTTGTTGCCCGGAGTCAAATAGAAACGCAGATTGACAGGCCGCTTCTTCGCCACCTCCGCAATAGTCAGCCCCCGGCACACACCGCTGTCCACAACGACCTCCTGTGCCTGTTCCAGCGTCATTACCTTCAGAATATCCTCTACAGGCATATCCGGGGTATATGCAGGGGCCTCTTGCACGATTTCGGCTTCCGGGACCTCCTGTGCCTCCTTGGTGGCCGTCAGATCCTCCGCAGGGCGCTGAACTGGCAGTTCCTCCGCAGGGAGATGAATTGGTAATTCCTCCGCCGCCTTACTGTTTTCCGGCTGTTCTTCCGTTGGTGCGAATCCCGCTGGCAGGGTATCCGTGTTTGCAGTAGGGCTCACCGGCAAACTCTGCCCCTTGGCTGGAGTTTCTGCGGGCTGAATCTTCGTTCTTGCTGTTTCCGCGTTTTCAGATGCCCTCTGTGGCGTTTGTGTGCCCCCGGAAATGGAATTACCCTCGCAAAAAACAGCAGTCTTCTGTGAGGCGCTGGAGGACTCCTGCGGCAACGCAGTGTTCACAGGCTGGGCAATGGCAGAGGGCTGCGTTTTACTCACAGGCGCCGCTTTCTGTACGGAAGCGGCATGAGTGTCGGCGCTCACAAGCTGGATACCAAATCCAGCATCCGAAAGGGCCTGGCTCAACGCCTCATTTTGAGCTGCCTTCACAAAGTCCCTGCTATCCTGCATGGTCTGCTGGGCAACGCTCACGCTGAACGGCTCCGCGTCGCTGCGGTCCAGAAATACCTTGGCCTCAAAAATCGCCATCTGCTCCGTGATCCGCATGGCCGTCAAACGCATACGCCCGTTGGGGTGTGCCATTCGGAACCAGAGTTTCTGATAAGGTAAGTCCAATTTCATGGAGTCCCCGGCACGCCGGAGGAACTTCAGTGGATCAAACCCCGGTACCTTGTTCAGTTCCGCAGCGGCAGGAACGGCCTCGTACATCGTTTTTGCATTATTGTTGTTGTCACTCATCTTCATAAACTCCTTCCTGTATAATAAATAGGGGACGCTGGGCATTTTTCTGCACCATGCGTCACATTTTTAGCCTGCGTGCTTCAATTCTTTTTCCAGGTCCGCCGGAACGGGGATACCGGCCCGCCGGGCATACGCCTTATAGTACAGGTGGATGCGCTCACCCAGAAGCGTGTTGCGTTTTCCGATCTCGTTGCGATGGATTGCCATGAACAGCACCTGCTTTTGTCCGATGAGCACCACACGCTTTTTTGCGCGGGTAATGCCAGTGTAGAGCAGATTTCGATAGAGCATGACGGTATGTGCCTTTAAGAGCGGCATAATGACCGTCTCGTACTCGCTTCCCATTGCTTTGTGAATCGTAGTGGCGTAGGCGAGGTCCAGATTGACCATATCCTCTATGCCGTACTCCAACTCACGGCCCACACCGAAGTCAAGTCCAACGCGAGTCCCATTTTCATCATTTTTGATGTAGCGGATGAATCCCAGGTCGCCATTGGATACCTTGGCAGTGTTTTTGGTCTGCATGATCCGGTCATTGACCCTGAATACCTTGATACCGATTTTGACTTCTTCCTCGGCGGAACGAAACGGGTTGACCACTTCGCGGATGGCCTCGTTGAGCTGTTCCGCAGAGGCTGCGCCGTCCGAGCGGAAAGGCGACAGGATCTGCACCCTGTCAATCCCGCTTTCCTCAATTTCCCGGCAGTAGCGGGAAACAATTCGTTCAGCGGCTTCCGCCTGATTGTCGCTTGCCATGAAAACGAAATCCTGGCCGTAGTACAGCTTGGTATTGCCTTCGTTAATGAATTTGGCATTGTAGGCAATCAGGCTGTCCTTGGACTGACGGAAAATCTGATCCAGCACCGTCACGGTGATAAGGCCGCAGTCAATCAGTTCGCGGAACACATTCCCGGCGCCTACACTGGGAAGCTGATCCGGGTCTCCGACAAGAATGACCCGTGCTCCACCTTTGATGCGTGAGAAAAATTTATTTGCCAGCCACATATCCACCATGGAAAACTCGTCCACAATGATCAAATCGGCTGAAAGCGGCTCTTGGGTGTCGCTGCGTTTCATTTCATCTTCCTCGCTGGCGAGCCCCAAAATGCTGTGCAGCGTCTTGGCCTTATCAACCCCGGTGCTTTCCGCCATACGCCGGCTGGCTCGGCCTGTCGGCGCCATCAAGGCGATCTCCCCTTGGGGATGCAGACGGCGGTAGACCTCCAGAATTGTTTTCAGCACTGTTGTCTTGCCGGTGCCCGGGGAGCCTGTGATGATAGAAAGGTTGTGGCGATAGGCTGCATACACAGCCGCTTCCTGTTTTGAGGACAAAGCCAGTCCCATTTCCCGTTTGACCTGCTCCAAAATTTGTTCGATCTTCTCTGGGGTGGGAGGCTCCACCACACGCATCGCAATCCGGCGGGCAGTTTCATCCTCTTGTGCAAACACACGGGGAAGATAAATGTCTCCTTTGACGGATACTACCTCTCCATACAGAATCATATCCTGGAGTACATCGCTGACCTCTTGTTCATGGAGCCGAAGCGATGGAACAGGGATTTTAGCGTTGAGTAAGCGGATCGCCTCTTTTTGCAAAGCCTCGCTGGTCAAAAACAAATGTCCTTTTTTCCCTTTGCTATCCTCCAGCGCCCAGAACAAGGCGCCTTTGATTCGCATAGGGGCGCGCAGGTCGCCGCCGTTTTTCTGAACGATGGCATCCACCCTTAAAAAGCCAAAACCAGATATTTGGCAAAGCTCAAATGGACTCTTTTTCAAAATGTCCACGCTGGCCGGGCCGAAAAACTGATAAATCTTCTGCGCTGTTTTTGGCGTAATCTTGAACGGGGAGAGCAGCGTCATCAGGTCTTGCAGCATCCGGCTCTCCGCATATGAGGTCTTGATGTCCTCCAGCTTATTCTCCGAGATGCCCTTGATCTCCAGCAGCCGCTCCGGGCGATTTTGCAGAATGTCCAGTGTCTCCACACCGAAGCGTGATACGATCTGCTTGGCGAGCGCCGGCCCGATGCCTTTGATAAGCCCAGAGGCCAGATAGCCTTCCACGCCGCTCGTGGTTTGAGGGACAATTTCATGCCACTGCTCCACCTGAAGCTGCATCCCATACTTTCCTTTTTTCCATTCGCCATCCAGTTCCAGCTCTACCGCGTCTGTGCGGGGCAGTTCGTAGCCGGTTGCCACAAACCGAATCAGATGATCCTTGTGCCGGCGGGTAGACCTGGCTTCTTGGGGTACATCCTTGTCCGTGGTTTTTATACTGATGATGCAGAACTTATTTGCAGGATTATGGTAAATTGTCCCATCATAAGTTCCTCTATGGATCAAATCGTTTTCCTCCTTTCTCATGCGGCCTTGGTATCAATTTTCACACTGAACCTTCGGGATTCTGAAACGGTTACATACTGCTCGTAAATATCAGGGTGGTCCAGCTTCAGCCGCATCAGATTGTCTTTGTCAATGCTGGACTTTCTCACCGGATTGTAAGTAACGATATAGTTCACCCCATCCTGTTGACAAACCGCCTTGCAGCTCTTGCCCATTTCCGCAACCAGCGCCGCCTTCAGCCGCTTCATATCCGTCTCAATCTCTTTGCTGCCCGCTTCCGTGAGTTTTTTCTGCTCCTGAAGCTGGAGATAGCGCATCAATTTGGCTGTCAGGCTCAAATCAAGCGTTACAACGGGGGCATCCTGATCCGCAGAGCCCGTATGCCGGCGCACGCTTTCAAGCACCAGATCACCATCTTCGGTATAGGGCGGAGGCGTCCTGGTAAGAACATGGTTTTCCCAGAAATACTGTTCCAGAAAAATCATCTCCTCCTCATAGGACTCGTCCCGCCGGATTTCACGAATAATGGTTTCTTCCTCATTGTTGCCATACAGGCAGCAGAAGAAGCAGCGGTCCACATTCATGACGGCCATATAGTGCCGCCCTTGGGCTTCATAATAGACAGGAACGGTTTCTTCACCGTTTAGCCACCAGTTATCCCTTGCGTTGTAATTTGTGGTTTTAATCTCCAGAATTGCGGTACTGCCATCCGGCAATTCCACAAAATAGTCCACATCGGCCAGCATCCACGAATACTGCGGGTGCTGGAACATTTTTTTGATCTGATAGATCTTGTACCCTGTGCGGTGTTGGAATATCTTCGCCACCAACGGCTCCAACAGATGCCCCATTTCGAGGGCAACCCAGTTGTCCTCATTGTCTTCGACCGCTACGATATTCAGCTTGTCAAAGTAGAGGTCTCTTGCTGTCCGCCAAGGTGAAATTCCCAGCAGAGCCGCCACATCACTGCCGCCAATCCCTTTCCGGCGGTATGCAAGCCATTCCTCTTCGGACAGGCCCGCCGTTTCCACCAAAATTTGGGGTTGACTTCGCTTTTCGGCGGCCATATTGCTCGCCGGCATCTTTAGCACCCCCTCCGTGTGCGGCGGGGAATAGCGTGTACTCGAACCATTGGATTATAGGACCTGCTGGGCTTGGGCAGTTTCTGATGCTGCCAGTTCTCCAAAGTCCATTTCTTTTTTGCCATGGGCTCCTGCCTTCGTTTTTTTACATTCATGCGTGATACCTGCCTTTCTGTAGTTTGATATATCCTCAAAGCCGTTTCCGGCATTTGGGCGACAAAAAAAGCGAGCATGACAAAAGGCAAAACGCCTGTCGTCCATAGTTGCCTATGAACCAATGTCATCCTCGCTGATGGGGAAACCCCGAAAAATAAAAAAAGCCAGTAATATACTGACCCAAATGGGCACAGCAATACTACTGGCACAAATACAATCTTAACTGCGTGTGCAATGCAGGGCTTTGAGCCTTGCCGTACAGATACAAGATCTGTATCCCATATGGGGAACGCACAAAAATCAATTACAAGAACAGGATAACACAATATATTGATTTAGTCAAGAATAAATATCTATATATAGTTTGACGCAAAAATTTTTCACAAAAATAATAGGCTATGCAGAAACAACAGTCCTTTCTCCCTATTTATAGGGTGTACAGACACGGCGCTGGATTTCATAGCCTGCCTGCACACTCTTTTTTGTATCTTGACAAGTTCATACCTTTTCCCAAAGGAGTTATACAGGGATCACGGATAGTGTGCGACGACCTTATGAGCGCACCCATGATTGAAATACTGCACAGCAGGCCCTGACAATACGCGGCGGAAAGCCCCGGCGCAGGAAATGGCCTTTGGAAAAGCCATAACCTGAAGGCATAACATATCTTCTTTATGCTAAATTTTGTAATAGGAGGGTAGCTTATGAAAAAATATTCTGTTTACAATCGACAATCCTTAAAGCGAATTCAAGATTATCCCGATATACTAACAGTAGAAGAAACCAGCGAATTACTTGGTATTTGCACTAAGACTGTATATAACATGATTAAACGCGGAGAACTTAAAACTCAAAAAGTTGGCCGGTTAATCCGTATTCCAAAGATCTACCTTCTTTCCTATCTTGGCATCGAAACAAAGACTTAATTCTAGGACATGCCTTACATTTGAACCCATGGTGTGATATAATAGAGGTGTCAATGGTAGGTGGAAAGAACCGCTTTAAGGAGGTAATTGATTATGTTAGCGGGCCACCTTCAAACGAAAAATGGCAAGTATTATGCCGTATTGAATTGTAAGCACCACAATGGAACTCGTTTTCCTAAATGGCTGTCCACAGGGCTTCCTGTAAAAAAAGGAAACAAACGAGCAGCAGAAGCAATCCTGGATGAATTTCGCAGAAAGTACAATGAATTTGGTGAATTGATTGACGAGATGACAGATAGTTCGGAACCTGATGCGGAACTGTCATCTTCGGGAAAAAAGAAGATCAGAAAAGGGATTTCAAAATCATCCCCCAGTTCTTCTGACACTCTTTCTGGTGATATGCTCTTTGCGGACTATATGTTATCTTGGCTTTCCTATAAGGAAACAGAAGTTGATCCCGTGACATTTGGGGGATACTGTGAATCCGTAGAGAAGCATATTTATCCTTATTTCAAAGAAAAAGGAATTACTCTAGCTCAACTGGATTCTTTGCAACTCAAGGAATTCTATAAAAGAGAGCGGATTGGGGATCCCGATCACGGAATCCCCGGAAAGAAAGGGACTACGGTTGTTCGGTATCACGCCAACATTCACGCTGCATTGGAAAGCGCAATAGCAGATGGGCTGATCGGCCATAATGCAGCACATAAACAACGACCGGCAACAGAAAAATACATCGGTAGTTTCTATATGCCGGAAGAAGCATTGGAGTGTATGCGTCTGGCCGAGGGTACGAAACTGGAACTTGCTGTTTACTTTGGACTCTTTTATGGACTGCGCCGGAGTGAAATCGTTGGGCTTAAATGGCAGAACTTTGATTTTGACCGGAATACCTTTACGATTGCACATACGGTCACGACTTATCGGAAGCGGGGCAAGGGAAAAATCATGGCTTACGCAAAAGATAAGACGAAAAACAAGTCCAGTATGCGGACTCTGCCGTTGGTACCGTTGTTTCGTGAAAAGCTGCTTGATTTGAAAGAAAAGCAAAGGTTTGAACGATTGCTTTTCAAGAAATCCTACAATCCAGATTACATCGGTTATGTATATGTCGATGAACTCGGAAATTTAATCCGTCCAAATTATATTTCTACGGAGTTTCCAAAATTTTTGAAGCGGAATGGATTGCGCCCGATTCGCTTTCATGATACTCGTCACAGTTGTGCCAGTTTGTTACTTCGCAATGGTGTTTCTATGAAGGAAATTCAGGCGTGGCTGGGACACAGTGATTATGGAACAACCGCCAATCTCTATGCACATCTGGATCTGGAAGATTCCATGTTACACTCTGCGGCGAGATTAAGTTCCGGGTTATTCGGCAACACACTGTCCAATGCTGATGATGGATCTAAAAAAGATGACGACAAGTAATAAGCCATAAGCGTTTCTGCATATTGGGGGAGCCAAGATGAAAAGCCGCAAAAAAGAGAGCTGTCAACTCGCACTTGACAGCTCTTCATCAAAACAATGATCTCCGCTCGGGTGATTCATTGTTGCTTTCTGGCGGAGAGTGAGGGGTTCGAACCCTCGGTACCAGAAAGGTACACTGGTTTTCGAGACCAGCTCCTTCGACCACTCGGACAACTCTCCATCTATAATCAACTGGCAAATGCCAGATGATTGCACTATTCAATTTGGGATGCTTGGCTCTGTCGCCGTTTAAAGTGGAAATTCCATAGCAAAACAGCGTTCCAGCAAAATCCAGCTGATTCCGGGAAGATGGAAAGAAAGTAGGAAAGAAATTTTCTCGTTGCCATCTTTCCATGTAACTGAAAAGCCAGTAACTACACGGGTTTGCAGGGTGCAGGTTTCCACGAGTACAACTACTTTTCGAGTCAGCCTCGTTACGACCACTTCGATACATCTCCATGCTGTATTTTCAAGGCTTTGCGGGTTTCCGGCTGATTGATAACCAAGTGTAGAAATCGTAGACAAAGCGTAGAAAAACCGTAGATATTCAGTTTTGAAAAAGTGTAGAAAAGCGGAAGAAGCCCGAAGTA
>ENA-OUQW01003105-OUQW01003105.1-human-gut-metagenome-genome-assembly--contig:-NODE-3105-length-12673-cov-5.329688_pt1 | contig 12673 bp, 10 predicted proteins | sample MGYA00248464_ERZ548849 | MGnify/ENA primary metagenome ERZ548849 (study PRJEB26491, sample SAMN04978193) | human gut metagenome | host: Homo sapiens | study: EMG produced TPA metagenomics assembly of... | reverse complement strand
CATCGAGCCGTCTGCAAGACCGCAATTTCACCGGAACGGTGTATAATTGCGCCCTATTTCATAGGGGGTTCGGAACGTTCTGCTTTTCGTGAACGTCATGCACCATCTTTGCAAGCGCCAGCACGACCTCCGGTTGACGGAACGAGATTTTCAGCAGTTCCATCACCTGATCGTCGGTCAGCTCTCCCGGACAGACCAGAAAGCTTTCCAGCATTCCGGCACGGGTGCAAAGACGATGCACACGCTCTCTCCGGTTCAACTCTGACATCCGGCGTTCAAGAATCTTCTCCCGGTGCTGACAAGAGCGCAGCTTCTGCTCTGCTTTGGCTTTTTCGTTGTGGAGATAGGCTAGGTCTGTTTGGGGTTGGGTCATGGCATCACGCTCCTTCTTATTATGATTTATCGTTGCTCTACAATATAAATAGTTGAACTAATATCTGTATTATTATAGAAATATGCTCCACTTCTATCGCTATATCGAAGTATTGCCAAATCTTTGCCATTGTGAAGTTCTTTAGATGCTCGCACAAACCAAATCAACCTCAAGTTGTTTTTTTGCAAAAAATCATCCAATAGACTTTTCCGAATGACTATTCCGGATTCTTCTTGGGATATTTTCAAGTCGAATGCTGCAATTCTTTTGCTTGAATCGTAGTACAAGCCATCTATGTCCTCCTGATGAAGATTAAGTTGTTCGATTAGCATTGGGCATGGAACATTCATCGAAAGTGTACAATCCTTTGAAGCATCGTATTCACTTTCCCAAACAAGATTCATACTCGCATGTATAATTTCACCAATTTGTTTCAAGACTGGTTTTCTAACAATCTCCTTCTTAAAAAGATGTTGATTCAATTCCTGATCTGAAAATACTTGATTGGAATCCGCATCAAGTGATTTCAGATATTGTTCCAAAAATTCAACGTTTAAAACCTCCTGCTCTACCTCTTTTTCTTCTGGCATGTTAAGAACCACACCTGATTCTACCGAACTACTCTTATTGAGCAGGTCACAACTAGGTGACCATGGATATTCTCGATTGAATACAGAGTACGATTGCGGATCAAGTCCTATACCCTTTGAACTACTAAAGTCAACTCTATCTGTAGCTGCGACTTGGAACTGTTCAAACTGTTCTTCTGTAACGAAGTAAGCGTACAACCAACTCCAAGTCAGGAGCCTTTCAGCTTTCAACTGCTCTCTTCCTGAACATATATAATTGCTCAGCCTAATCCATTGAGTTCCGTTAGAATCAGAAAGAATCAATGCCTTTGGCATTTCCGCAAAGAAAATGCCATCAGAATCCAACCATTCAGATACACTATCTATATTTGAAACGTCAACCTTCAAATGCTCATCACGAGTAGCTTTTTTCAACTCGCTTATCTCATCAAATATAGGAATTTCATCGGATTTCGTTAGTTTGAAATTTAAGGTCGGATCAAAATCCCGAACGAACGGTTCCCAGGGACCTTCAAATTTTGACGTTTCAGAATAATCTGTATCAATGTCACACTGGTCAGAAACTCTTGCCAGAATATTGTGCATTGCAATCCATTGATATTTTTTTCCTATACGTTCAACCTTTTTTGTTTCGCTTCTATCATATCCCCAATAGTTGTTGCCCTTATCAAGTTCATTAGTATAGCCCAAATCATTAATAATAAAGGACATTGCCTGTTTGTACATTTCGTCTTCATCGACATCGAAGTATTTTAATGCACTTTGAAAAACATAGCGTCCAAAATCACCATACATACCATGTCCTTCAAACGACATGGAACTTTTGATTTGCCGCAGTCCACCATCGTATTTCTTATTAATGTAATCTTCATCGATTTGTTCAATAGGAAATGATTTATATGGTGGAATAATTTTTTCATGGACAATGCAACCGTTGTAGTCTGGATTCTCCCATAAAAAGCGTTCGATTATTAATCTTGCATAGTCACGAAGTAAGATGTCAGGATAAACAGTTTCTTGGTCAAAAATTGTTGAGTATACATACTCTGCTAAAATAAGATACGCTTGATTCTTCTCTTTAATACGTTTGCAACAAGTTCCGAATACAACACCATATAAACGCTCTAAGATATATGGATCATTGACTCCTGCAAAAGCCTTCAACAGCACAATGCACAAATCAAATTCATTTCGAAGAATTTCAATCATCGCCTGCGATGTATAATCGCGAAGGATACGATTAGACGAACTAAGCAACCATCCACAAAGAATAAGCAACTTCCGAGCCTGTTCCTTATTCATCTGAAGACTTTTTCCCGAACTATACATCCGCAAGAGTTGTACGAGTCGATTTGAATCATCATAAAAAATCCCATTGATATACTTTGTCCAATAATAGTCTCGTTCGCTAAGCGCATATCCCATTAAAAGCGTGTGCAAAAAATCCGCATTCAGAGGATGACAGCTTTTCACGCTATTCCCAATAAGAACATTCCAAAAATCCGTCCGAGATACATTGTATTTTTTCGCAGCAGCTAGAAAAGACTTGTTGGAAATATATTTTTTCTCACGCCAAACAAACGATCGTATGTAGGTTCTAACAACAAAATCCTTCTCAAAACTTTCAGGCAGATCATCAATCACATCGATACATTCTTTTCCAAATTCTTGAGCATAAAAAGAACAACACGTTACAAAAATATCGCAGTTGCTTAGATTCACATGGTTATCTTTTAGTTGCAGAATTTCTTCGCATAAAATCTTGCGAATCAATGTGTCAGATATATTTTGAGAAAATAAACTCTTTGCGAAAAAATAATCGTTCATTTGATCGTAGGAAAAGAAGTACCGTTCCTGACCAGAGACTAGATTTGTATGCATGAGATTTTCTTTTTCCAATAATGCCATAAATGGCCTTACCGGAAAACCATTTAATTTCCAGAATCGCATATTTGCAAGGTCAGATTCCATAATACTTTTTTCTTTTTTATCAAAGATCAATGTCGAAATCTCATCAACAAGAGATTGAACGAGATTGTCCCCCTCAGTTAATCCCATAAGATTATACCGCTTTATTAATATTGGGAAAATATTTTTGTTTACATTTTCCACTAATCTATCATATAAAACCGGAAGACTCGCTTCGTCATTTCTGTACGTTTTACAATACAAAGTCAGGAATAGGGGATTTTCCATTTCTGCTTCAAAATATTCATACAAAGTAAACGGAATTTTGTAGTAGTTAAAGAATACCATCGATGCCTCTAATCCGATGGATTCAAAACCAGAATGCAAAATCTTATAAATATTTTTATCTTTTGAGATGAGATTGTCTGGTACGAGCGAATTCTCATATTCTGTTCGATAAGTGATTGCTAATTTTATGCGGGTACATTTTTCTACCTTTTGTAAAAGAGAGCATAGACCAGTTTTCCAAAGTCCATAATTAACCGTTTCATTCAATGCATCTATACACAATAAGACATAAGCATCCTGCTCTCTACCCATCGATTCTAGTATGCTTATAAACTCATCAAACGAATAGTTCAACTCACAGTCTTGTAATAATTGATCGAGAATTGGCAAATCTGAATAGCAATTTCCAGCTAAGAGTAAAATCGCAGGCTGATTATTCTTCATTAGTGATTGAACTTCAGCCGCTAGCATATGCGACTTTCCAATTCCCGCATTGCCAGAAATAAAAAGTTCCTTAGCGGTGATAAGGCGACCTTCATCAGCGGTTAGAGATAGGTAATTGGACAAATCGAGCAATTCATAAAGCGTATCAATTTCAACTTGGAGCTTATTATATTCTTCTTCAGCTTGCGAGTGCCCCCACTCTTCTTTATCAATTTTTCTTCGTTCAAGAAGGGAGCGAGTTCGGGAAAGCCGCTCTGTCTTTTGGCTAATTTCTAAATTTATTTTTTTCACATCTTCAGCTATAGAAGATTGTAAACGCTGATGCCATTCAAGTGCATATTCGAGTGTTCCACTATCAATATCTTCAAAAGACAAAACCATTGTCTTGATTTCTTTGAGATAATCAGCATGATTTTCTGTATGGTCTTCCATATAAGCGATTTTTTGAAGTAACTTTTCTTTCTTTCTATTGATATATTGAATTGCATTTTGATTTCTAGCAAAAAGAGAAAGCTTTTTTGAGGTTTCTGTTTCAACATTGAATTCTCGGTTGAATCGTTCTCCTAGAGTGTTAAATGATTTTTCATCATGGGCAATGATCCAATCAAAAGTAATAACATTAACACCAAAATAATAATTCGCTAAATACGGATATTTTCTTACTATATCTAAGATTTCCTCATTCGTTATCAGCTCAATAGAAATTTCACTTTTATTAAGTAACTCTACAATCTTTGCATAACTTTTGCCAGAGGCTGTTATCGCCTTATTACAATACAGAACAACATGATTTATCTTTCCGGCATAGTATTCAACAACATTTTCCATTGAGTGATATATTTGGCTGTAGTCTACATTCTTATCAAAAAACTTTGCTTGATAGCCAATATAACGATTTGTATCCTCATCAAATATTGGTTCCGATTCAATACCCGGTTGGTTCGGATCCGAATGCAAATGTGTCATCAGCTTATTTGATTTCAGAAATTCATTAGCAAAAAGTTGTCGGCACAGATTTTCAAACTTAGTGCGAAGTCCGTCAGGGCCATTATTGTATAATGAGAAGTTATCCCAGTTGATTTCAACAGCCATTGTGTTTCCTTTCCTTGATTTTGCCAAATCGATTGTTATGCTTTGTCTAATTATAACATACTTGTTTCAAACATTTCCATAATTTGATGCATCGTTTCTCTATCGATAGAACGAATTATTTTCTCTTTTCTGTATGTTCTGTCAATAGTGACTTATTGTCTGTAGACGCATTGTCTTCAAAGCGACATAATTGTTTTGGAGGGAGTTAAAGTGCTATGAGTTTGATTCATATTTTTGCTGTTAACCTTCGTTTTTATCGTACTGAAGCAGGACTTTCTCAAGAAAAATTAGCCGAGTTGGCTGGTTTGCACCGAACTTACATTAGTGCGATTGAAAGAGAACGCCGAAACATCTCTATTGAAAATATCGAAAACATCGCAAATGCCTTAAACATTGATGCTTATAGATTATTAAAACCACTTGAAAGCTGAAAGGGTGTATGCAGCATGGGGAGAAATATAGACAATCGAAACTCAAAAGTCACTGAATATCTGGACAAACTGTATTTGTTGGCATCAAACAATGCTCCTTCAACAGGTAATATGCCATATGAATCATCACTAACAGCTATATTCGATTCAAAAACCATGAGTTATCGTGAGATTATACTTGTTGCTTTAGTCGGTCGAATGCTCGATGACTCTTTTCGAGCCTATTCTCATTTCTACGGATGTAAACCTCGTGCTATTTTTGAAGGTCCTATAAAAGATTTTTGTAATGCAAAGGGCTTTCCTCACACAAAATCCGGGCCTTTAAATATTGCCAAAGCATCCAATATTAACGAAGCATGGGCTTCACAACGTGATCCAAAAATAGATGCAGATTTCGTTGTTGATTTGATAAAACTCATTGATTCTAAGGACGATGCGTTCCGAACGAATCTTGGGGTTGATTTGATGCGAAAATATATTTCATCAGCTCAACACATTCAGTCTTTGACGGTTGAATTCACTCCCTCAACGAATCCGATTCATTTGGAAGGACTGTGCAGAAAAATGATAGATGGAGCACCCGACTCAGGGAATACTCCACAACGCATTTTTGGCTTTCTGTTAGAGTCCTATCACACATCAATTCATACAGGAATCATCGTAAGTGGTGCAGATGATAGTGCTTCTGCAACTAGCACGACCAGTAAAAAGCCTGGTGATATTAATGAAGAAGGAGCTGACGGTTCTATTTACAGAGTGTATGAAGTTACTGTGAAGCCGTTTGATCTCTCGCGTATTATTGATTCGTACGACTGTATCAAAAAATACAATGATGAGAAACACACACACATTAATGAGATTGTCGTTGTTTGTCGAAAAAGAGATTGTCCTTCGGATATAAAACACAGCCCGTACTATTTTTGCCTTGGAACATATGAATATCAAGACGTAATTTACTATTACTGGGACATCTACGAATGGATATCTTACATGTTGCAGCATATGATTCCTTCTGCGCGAGAAAATTTTTATAGTCGCCTTAACAGCTATGTCAACGATACAAATACGCATGAAGCTGTGAAAGTGCTTTGGAATGCACTTCATCAAAATAACTCTTAACAAAAAAACAGACGAAAGCCAACACTTTCGTCTGTTTTTTCATTGGTATTCTTTCAAATATTGGATTGTTGCGTTTGCAACAACTTCCGCTAATTTGCTTGGCACTGCATTTCCAATTTGCGTATAGATTCTACCTTTGTTTCCGCAGAAAATATAGTCATCAGGGAAAGTCTGAATCCTAATAGCCTCATTAATGGTAATTCTTCGTAGCCGTTTAGGAGCTTCTCGAAATTCAGGCGTGATAGTTCCATTTAAAAGGCCACGATGGTAACTTACCACCCAATCCTCATTGGCATCGCCATATAAATATTCTTCGTCGAGAAATGGTGTTTTATTGCCACCCATTGATGCAGGAAGTGTATTTGCATAATCATCAATATTAATTGGACGGCCTTGACCATTAAAATACATTCCGGCATACGGTGACTTCCGCATAATAGGATTGGTTGCAAACGTAATTTTCGCCGTGCATGTATTTGGATTTTTTTCTGTTCCTGCTGGGCCGAGTGACTTTAACAAGGCCCGAATCGTTGGCGCTTCGGTCTTTTGCTGTTCTAGCAGATCGTTCATGTGATACTCAAAAAAAACATCTTGATTGTTTTTTATTCCAATGAAAAAGACCCTTTCTCTTTTTTGAGATACACCATATTCTGTTGCGTTTAAAATAAATGGGCTACAATGATATCCAAGCCTGCTAGCTCGTTCAAGGTATTTTTTTCTTACCGGCTCCCATTTATCTAAAAAGCCGAGTGCCTTTACATTTTCCATAACAAATGCTCTCGGCTTGACTCGTTCCACAACATCCAAAAAAGTAAAAATCAATTTACTTCTAGCATCGTCCGGGTCCATTTTGCCTGCAACTGAAAATCCCTGGCAGGGAGGACCGCCAAACACGAGATCAGTTCCCTCATAATTGTTCATCTTTTCGATGACATTATTGATATCATCATTGACTATAGTCCTACCTGGATGATTAGCTTTATATGTTTCAGCAGCTTCCTTCATGAGCTCATTAGCGAAAATCACATTGACACCAGCTTTTTCAAAGCCGATGTCCATTCCGCCTGCACCTGTAAACAAGGAAACAGCCGTTAATGCTTGGTTCATGTCAATCTCCTAATACGATTTGAAGTGTTTCACAACTCCTAATAGTATAACACAGATTTTGTCTTCATTCAATTTCAAGTTGATTGAATTATGTAATTGGCCAAAGCATCACTCTGACACTTTGACCGCTGCGCTCCATTCTACCATAGCAGAGGGGCTTACGCTCAGGACAGCAGTGCAGGCTCAATCAGCACCGCCGCATTCCTGACCTGATACGTCACACCGCTGGCTTCTCCCTTTGCCTTGCGGCAACACACCTCCGGGTGCTGCGCTGCAAGGGCATCAAGCTGCTTCTGCAAGGCGGGATTCAGCGTAAATACGCTGCTTGTCCCGTCCTCGCTGGCGTAGATCATGGTTTCCAGCTTAAACATCGTCAATCAGTTCTTCCTCCTCGGATTCGTCAAAGATGGTCGGTCCCCAGTCCTCGTCTTCCTCGATGTCCCGTGACATTTTCTGCATCATGGTATAATGCTCCATCTCGGAACGGACGAAGTAGAACATCTGGTCGTACCAGTCTGCCAGCGTTTCGTCCTCCAGCTTCCGGCAGAAGTCATACACCAGCTTATTCTGGTCGGGATCAACCGTCAGCCCGGCAACTCCGTACAGCCGCTTGCGGGTCAACTCCAGATCGGCGCAGCCATAGGTGTAGAGCAGCTTCTTTTCTTCAAACGTCAGTTTCATAGGCTTGTTCCTCCGTATTAAAAAAGGGCCTGCCCTGTGCAGACCCGATGTAACAAAAAGACCGCCGTGCGTTGTGCAGGGCGGTCTTGAACTCAGGATTGGAGAAAATCCCGGAGTTCATCAGCGAAAATAGAGATTTTTGCGATGATCGACATCGCTATGTAAGGCAGGACGAAAACCACAAATGCGGTAATCAGCATTTTCAGGACTTCGCCGCCGTCTGCCAGCTTCATGACCCAGCTTGCAAGCGCCACGAAAAAGAACAGTCCCGCCAGCAGATTCGTCAGGATTGTGGAGAAGGTCGTGAGGAAGATGCCCACCCACTGCGCCAGAATCAGCAGCAGAAGCAGCGGGAAAAGGGCAAGTTTTAGCATCCATTTCAGCACAGCCATCGTGGGCACCTCCTTAGATAAAGATCAGTTCTTTCTGGATGATTTCCTCGGCACGGTTGCGGATGCTGTTCATCCGGCGCACCCATTCCAGTTGATTTTCGGCTTTCAAGGCTTCGGTCACGCCCTCGGCTTCCTGCATCTGCCGGATGATTAGGGCAAGCTGTTCTTCGGCCTGTTTGTCCAGCTTGGCAAGGTAGCTACTCAGTTCCCCGGACAGGAGCAGTTGATTGTACCGGATGGGATGATGTTCTTTCAGATACCTTTTATGTAAGCGGCCCCACCGCCCGGTGGGGTGCTGCTCTGTCGGGGCTGCTGCGGTCAGGTTCGGCAGATAGTGGTCATTGACAAGGGTGTAGTCCAGACCATTGTTGCTGTCGTGGAGCGTGTTCTTTAAGGTAGTCATGCTGCGTTATCCTCCTTTGGTTTCGGCGTTGGGACTGCTTCTGGGTCTGGTTTTAGATTTCCTTTTTTCTTGTGATAGAATTCCAAGGTTTTCTTGTTGTGGTTGATTCTTCTGCACTCATCGGAACAAAATTCCTGCTGGCTGTGTGTAGGCCAGTAGGAGTGACCGCACACGGCACAGGTGCGCTGCCGGTAGTAGTGAGTTCCTCTCTCGGCTTCTCTATCCGCTTTCTTTTGCTCCAGTCTTGCCTGATTCCAGCATTCCCTTGAGCAGAAAAGCTGTCGGTTGCTCGTAGGTGTAAACACCTTCCCGCAGTGCGGACACGTTTTGGTTTTAATGATCTCGCCACCGTTTTCAGCGATTTTCTTTGCCTTTCGCTTTTCTCGGTAGGCTTTTTCACGTTTGCGCTGCTTTTCCATGCGCTGCCGTTCTTCCTGCTCCTTCTGCGCTTTCAGTTCGGCAAGTTCTTCCGCGGTATAAGCAATATCGACTTGGCCGACATAGTTGAAATAAATGTCAACCTTTTGTGTGCGGGCATTGCCTGCACCCTCGGCTTCATAAACAACGATTTTATCGACAAGTTCGTTAAACATTGAATCGGAGATTTCTGTTGGATTTTTGCACTTGCGAATCAGCGAAATGAAATGCCGAATATCAGCAGAACTTGATTTATCTTCGGCAATTTCGGATTTCATCGTTTCCATCTTCGATTCCAATTCTGCCTGCTCGCTATCATACTGTGCCATCAGCTGCTTGTACTGTCGTTCGGGCAACAGTCCAGCCATAAGATTTTCGTACAGGCTACGAATAAGGGCAGAAAGCTCATCATAGCGTTTTTGACAACGTTTCAATTCCGATTGGTTCTGCTTCGGCTTTTCTTCACGTTTCTCTTTCCAAAGTGATTGCAGTTCCAAAGCGAAGGTTTCTTCATCTTTTAGGACAAATCTCGAAAAGCGTTTGACCGATGTCAATATCAGGGCTTCAACATTATCGGCACTGATTGAATGGGCAGTACAGCCATTCACCCGACTTGCATATCCACCACAACGATAAGAATATTGAGTAGACCCATCCTTTTTACTGTAGTGTGTTTGCAAGGTCAATCTTCTGCCGCAGTCGGCACAATACAGATACCCGCTTAAACGGTTGGTGTGCGTTCCCCAAGCAGAAGCACGATTCACTCGGCATCTGCGTTTCTGAACACTATCCCAAAGTTCTTGCGATATAATCGGTTCATGCGTGTTCTGGAAAACGTACTGTTCATCTTCATCTGTTTCTTTTCTCTTGTGAAGTTTGAAATTTGTGCTTACAGATTTTCGTAAAACAGTGTGTCCCAGATATTCCTGCCGACCTAAAATTGTTCTTACGGAGGAGGTGCCCCACAGGTACGGATTGGAGAACTTTGTCCCATTGTACTGCTCTGGGTGATATTTCTTTGCGTATGCAGCAGGAATCAGGACTTTTTCCTCTGTCAACAGTTCTGCGATTGTCCGTGGGCTTTTTCCTTCGTTCGCAAGAAGAAAAATGCGCTTTACGACTTCGGATGCCACCGGATCAACAACAAGTGTCTGCTTGTCGTTCGGCAAACGGTTATATCCATACGGAATAGAGCCGCTGCAACGTTTTCCATCTTTCATCCGGGCATCGAACACAGCCTTGATTTTATTGCTCGTGTCTTTGGCATACCATTCGTTCATAATATTCAAAAACGGAGCAAAATCATTGTCTGAAGCATTGTTGCTGTCGATGCTGTTGTTGATTGCAAGGAATCGGACGTTTTTCTGTGGGAACAGAACTTCCGTATAAAAACCGACTTGCAGATAATTTCGTCCTAAGCGGCTCATATCCTTCACAATAAGCGTTTCGACATTTCCTGCTTCTACCTCTTTTATTAGAGATTGAAAGCCGGGGCGATTGAAATTCACACCTGAAAAGCCATCATCTGTAAAATGGCGGATGTTCTTGAAGCCGTTCTTTTGGGCGTAATCTTCCAGATATTTCTTTTGGTTGGTGATGGAATTCGATTCACCAGCAAGATCATCATCTCTTGACAAACGCTCATAGAGTGCGGTGATTTTTGGTTCTTTAGGCATTTGTTCTACCTCCTTTCTTATGGAATCTTTCAATTTAGGACAATCAAGTTTATCGTCCTATTAAAGTATAGCCCTCGGGCGCAAGTTCAATGGCCGTGGTCGTCTCACCGAAGGTGGATGCCCACGCATCAAAATGGGTCAGCCCTTTCTGCTGTAAGGTGTTGTACTGAAGATAACGCATCAGGGTATACATCTCGGTCATGCTGTTGCTCAGGGGCGTACCTGTTGCAAAAATCACGCCACGTCCTCCGGTGATCTCGTCCAAATAGCGGCACTTGCCGAACATATCGCTGGATTTTTGCGCCTCGCTCGTACTCAAACCTGCGACATTACGCATTTTCGTGTACAAGTAGAGGTTCTTAAACGCTTGGCTCTCATCCACAAACAACCTGTCTACGCCCAATTGTTCAAACGTAACCACATCATCTTTACGGTCTGTGCCTTGCAGCTTTTCCAATTTCTGTTTCAAAGACTTGCGCAGCTTTTCCAGCTGCTTTACCGTGAAATGCTCGCCAGCCTGCGCTTTCGCTTCTTCGATGGCCTCCTCGATTTCATCCATCTGTTCCTGAATCAGACGCTCCTGTCGTTCTGCGGACAAGGGTATCTTTTCAAACTGGCTGTGTCCGATGATAACTGCGTCGTAGTTGCCGGTCGCAATTCTCGCACAGAATTTTTTGCGATTAGCGGGTTCAAAATCTTTTTTGCTGGTGACCAGCAGCTTTGCATTGGGGTACAGGCGTAAAAATTCGCTGGCCCATTGTTCCGTCAAATGGTTTGGCACGACAAAAAGACTTTTCTGACACAAGCCCAGACGTTTCAGTTCCATAGCGGAAGCCGCCATCTCAAAGCTCTTGCCGGCACCGACTTCGTGCGCCAAAAGGGTGTTGTACCCATACAGCACATGGGCAACCGCATTGCGCTGATGCTCTCGCAAATTGATCTCCGGGTTCATGCCCACAAAATGAATATGACTTCCGTCATACGCACGGGGCCGGGTGCTGTTAAAAAGCTCATTGTACTTTTTCACCAGCAGAGTGCGCCGCTGCGGGTCTTTCCAGACCCAGCCAGCAAAAGCGTCCTTGATAGCCTGCTGTTTCTGCTGGGCGAGGGTAGTTTCGTTTTGATTCAGCACACGCTTTTCTTTACCATCCTCCTCGATGGTATCATAAACGCGGCTATCACGCAAATTCAAGGTGTCTTCCAAAATCTTGTAAGCATTGGCCCTGCGGGTACCGTAGGTTTCGGTGGCCATAATGTCACCGAAGCCAGTAGCAGATTTATTGCTGATCCGCCATTCGGAAGTGTAAGGGGAGTAGCGAACGGTGATGGCATTGTTGTAGCGGATACGATAGGGCGGCTGAAAAGTTTCCATCATGAACTGCTGCACAATAGAGGGGGCAAGCCATGTGGCACCCAGCCGCACATCAATTTCAGATGCCTCCAGATCTTTGGGCTGCGCCTTGGTCAGTGCGTCCACATTGACCTTGAACTCCGGGTGACTTTCCGCAGCAAGCTGTGCCATCCGCAGCTTATCGCGCACATTGCCCGAAAGGTATTCGTCCGCAGTCTGCCAGCCGGCTTCCGGGTCATCTGCATCGGCTGCAGGATCTTTGAAAATCACGCCGGACAATTCGGTGGTGATGCGCCCGTACTCGCCGGGAGTGCCCAGCAGTTCTGCCATATAAGGCAGATCAACCTTGCCATGCTCACCAATAGATACCGCCAACGCTTCGCTGGGGGTATCCACGCTGG
>ENA-OUQW01003101-OUQW01003101.1-human-gut-metagenome-genome-assembly--contig:-NODE-3101-length-12682-cov-6.534410_pt1 | contig 12682 bp, 13 predicted proteins | sample MGYA00248464_ERZ548849 | MGnify/ENA primary metagenome ERZ548849 (study PRJEB26491, sample SAMN04978193) | human gut metagenome | host: Homo sapiens | study: EMG produced TPA metagenomics assembly of... | reverse complement strand
GCCGCGTGAACGCAAAGAGCCTGCTGGGCGTTCTGTCTCTGGGCATCGTGGGCGGTACCACCATCCGCATCATCGCTGACGGCGCTGATGAGCAGGCTGCTGTTGACGGCCTGATCAAGCTGGTGGAGTCCGGTTTTGCTGAGTAATTTGTGTCTATAAATGGAGCGGCGGGGGAACCTGCCGCTTTTTGTTTTTCAAGGAGAATCCATGACCAAAGCTGAACTGTATCAGAAAGCCTGTATGCTGCCGCTGCTGCCCGGCGTTTATATCATCCGGGATAAGACGGACACCATCATTTATATCGGCAAGGCAAAGCGGCTGCGCATCCGGGTGAGCCAGTATTTCCGCGAGGGCGTGCCCCACGACAACAAGGTCAGCCAGATGATCGCCCATGCCTATGCCTTTGACGTGATCGTCTGCCAGAGCGAGTTTGAAGCGCTGGTGCTGGAAGCCAGCCAGATCAAGGCCCACACGCCGAAGTATAACATCCTGCTCAAGGATGATAAAGGCTACAGCTATATCAAGGTGACAAAGGAGCCATGGCCCCGGCTCTCCTTCGTGCTGCAAAAGGAGGAGGACGATGCCGAGTATATCGGCCCCTATACCTCCAGCTTTGCGGCGCGGCAGATGGCAGAAACCGCCATGGATGCCTTTCTGCTGCCGCGCTGCAATAAGCGCTTCCCGCAGGAGATCGGCAAAGGACGGCCCTGCCTGAACGCCCACATCGGCAAGTGCATGGCAGTGTGCAGCGGCAGGATCAGCTGCGAAAACTACAATCAGGCCGTCAAGAGCGCCGTGCACCTGATCCGCTACGGCAAAAAGGACATCCTGAAGATCCTCAACGAGCGGATGCAGGAGGCCTCGGACCGGCTGGAATTTGAGACGGCGGCGCTGCTGCGGGACCAGATCGCAGCCATCACCAAGGTGAGCGCCGGGCAGAAGGTCATTGTGGACCCGGATGTGGAGATGGACGTGGTGGCGCTGGCAGGCACGCCGGACAGCGTGTGTGCGGCGGTGCTGCGCTTCCGGGACGGACGGCTGACCGATAAGCGGGAGTTTTTGTTCCACGATACCTCGGACATTGCCGCCGTGCGGGAGGAATTTCTGCCCCGGTATTATCTGGATGACGAACAGATCCCCAAGATCATTGCGGTGGACGAGCTGCCGCCGGACAGCGATGCCTTGCAGCAGGCGCTGAACGAAAAGCGCGGCAATGAGGTGCAGCTGTATGTGCCCCAGCGGGGCGATAAGGCCCATCTGGTGGAGATGGCCCACACCAACGCGGTGGAGCGTCTTGCCCGGGAGAGCGGCCGCTATGCCCGGGAGGAAAAACTGCTGGACGAGCTGGCGCAGGTGCTGGGCCTTGCAAAGCCGCCCCGGGCTATTGAGAGCTACGATATCTCCAACTGGGGCGATGGCTCCAGCGTGTGCGGCATGGTCACCTTCAAGGACGGCAAGCCCTACAAGGCGGGCTACCGCAAGTTCAAGATGAAGACCGTTGCGGGCACTGACGACTATGCATCACTGGCAGAGACCGTCTCCCGGCGGGCGGCAGAGTATGAAAAGTACGCAGAGCTTGCAAAAAAGGGAGAACCCTGCAGCAACTGGTTCGGGCAGAAGCCGGATCTGCTTTTGATGGACGGCGGCAGGGGGCAGGTGAGCGCGGCAAAAGATGCACTGGCCGGGACTGCCCTTGCGGATGTGCCGCTCTACGGCATGGTGAAGGACGACCACCACCGCACCCGCGCCATTGTGGACAGCGACGGCCGGGAAATTGCCATCAACATGAACCGGGGCACCTTTACCTTTATCACGGCCATTCAGGACGAGACCCATCGCTTTGCCAATGCCTACCGCAAGCAGCAGATGAAGCAGAAGAGCTATTCCTCCACCCTGACCGAGATCCCCGGCATCGGCCCCAAAACGGCAAAGGCACTGATGGCCCAGTTCAAGAGCGTGACCGCCGTGAAGGAAGCCACGCCTGACCAGCTGGAAAACACCCCCGGCGTGGGCAAACAGACGGCACAGATCATCTACGCATATTTTCACGAATAAAACCCTCTCAGTCATCGCTGCGCGATGCCAGCTCTCCCGAAAGGGAGAGCTTTTTTGTTTGCGGGGAACATTCTGCTGCCCGTGCTGGCTTTCCGGCCGTTCCCCGAAAGGGGTCGTTTCCTCATTTTCTTTTCCGCAGTTTTGTGCTATACTATAATATATTTTGCAGTTTACTTCTGAAACGAGGTATTTTCAATGAAAGCACATATTGCACGCAACCAGAACGCCGGGGTGCCGCTGGCGCTGGGCTGGAACCTTTCCGCCGGCGACCGCGGCAAGCTGGACGGCATAGCCCCTGCCTTTGGCATGAAGGTCCTGCCCGTGTCCCCTGCCGACGCCGGCAAGACCGTGGCGCAGCTGCTGGGTGAAGTGGAGACCAGATCCGCCCGCACGCTGGTGCTGGAGCCGGGGGCTTACCCGTCCGCTCTGGTGCTGGCCAACTTCAAGGACAAGGACGTGGACACCCTGCTGGACCTGATGAAGCAGGCGCAGGTAAACATCCCCCTCAAGGCCGTGGTGACCCCCGCCAACCGCAGCTGGGTGTTCGGCGACCTGCTGGCCCACCTGCAGGAGGAGCACACCGCCTTTACCGCAGCAAAGGAGAACCAGACCCGATGAAAACCACCCTGTTCAACCGCCTCACCGCCGGACTGCTGGCGGCGGCGCTCTGTCTGAGTGTGCTGGCCGGCTGTGCCGCCAAGCCCCAGAAGGAGCTGACCCGCTACAGCACCATCTTCTATGATGTGTTCGACACCGTCACCCAGGTGATCGCCTACTGCGAGAGCGAGGAAGAGTTCACTAAGCAGATGGAAGCCCTGCACGCTGACCTGATCTCTTACAACCAGCTGTACGACATCTACAACGACTACGACGGCGTGGTGAATGTGAAAACCATCAACGACAACGCCGGCAAAGCCCCCGTGCAGGTGGATGACCGCATCCTGTCCATGCTGGAGCTGGCTCAGAAGATGTACGACACCACAAACGGCAAGCTGAATGTGGCCATGGGCAGTGTGCTGAACATCTGGCACAACTACCGCGAGGCCGCCGAGAGCCACCAGAACGAGGCCGACAACACCCTGCCCACTCAGGAGGAGCTGGAAGCCGCAGCCCAGCACTGTGACATCAACAATGTGGTGATCGACGAGCAGGCCAAGACCGTGTACCTGGCCGACCCGGAGATGTCGCTGGATGTGGGCAGCGTGGGCAAGGGCTACGCCGTGGAAATGGTGTGCCAGGCCGCGCAGGCCCGGGGCCTGACCAGCGCACTGGTAAGCGTGGGCGGCAACCTGCGTGCCATTGGCAAGAAGCCCGACGGCAGCCAGTGGACCGGCGGCGTGGAGAACCCGTGGAACGCTTCGGAGGTGTACACCACCGACTCCCTGTTCGGGGCCGCCATCAACATGAGCGACATGGCACTGGTGACCAGCGGCGACTACCAGCGCTACTTTGTGGTGGACGGCAAGCGCTATCACCACCTGATCGACCCGGACACCCTGTGGCCGGCTGCCTATTTCAACAGCGTGACTGTGCTGTGCCCGGACTCCGGCATGGCCGACTGCCTGACCACCGGCCTGTTCTGCATGCCGCTGGAAGAGGGCCAGAAGCTGGTGGAGTCGCTGGACGGCGTGGAGGCCATGTGGTGCACCCCGGACCAGCAGGCGGTCGCCTCCAGCGGCTGGGAGAGCCACACCCGGAAGTAACCGGAAATTCCCGGAAATTCATCTCATAAGCAAAAGCCCCGTGTGTTCACGATGCGGAACACACGGGGCTTCGTTTTTGCTGTGAGTTTGTCGGCTCAGAGGCCGGTCGGCGGGACGTAATAGCTGGGCAGGCCGCCTTTCTGGCTGGCTGCTGCCTGCTGGCGCAGTGCCGAGCGGGTGACCTCGGCCCAGGAATACTGGGTCATATATTCACCGCGGTAGCTGCTGATGGTGGAGCGGTCTCCCCGCAGGAAGTTGTAATAATCGCACTCCACCTTGCTGGTGTCGATGGCCAGCGTACTGCGGCCGCGCACCAGCAGCCCGCGCACACCGGCATCCTCCAGCGTGTGGCTCAGGTCAAAGATCAGATTGCGCAGATGGCTGTGCAGGGACGCCGTGTCGGGCTTGTCCTCCCAGAGCACGGCCAGCATCTCGCCGTTGGTGCAGGTGGCACCGTTGCGGTCCACCAGATAGGCCAGCAGCTCCTTGCTCTTGCTGCGCTTGAACGAGAGCGGACGCCCACCCACGAACACCTCAAAGTTGCCAAAGCACTGCACTTTGACGCCCGCAGGCACATCATCGGCCGGATACCGCAGATTTTCCAGCACATTGCGCACATCAGCCTCGTTGGCCGGTTTGAGCAGGAAGCCGCTGACAAAGATCTGCAGGGCTTCCAGCGCATACTCAGGGTGTTCCGTCACCACGATCAGATTGCAGCGCGGCTGGATCTTCTGGATCATGCGGGCAAGGGCAAGGCCGTTCATCCCCGGCATCTCAAGATTCAAAAAAGCTGCATCCATCGGACCCTGACGCAACCAGGTCAACGCATCGTCTGTGGTCATCGCACTGATATAATCGCAATCTGGAGCCACTCTGCATAAGATACGGATCAGAGAATTGATCGCAAGCTGTCCGTCGTCTACGACCAGAATTTTCATCCATATCACCTCCTGACGTATGTAAGCAAATTCCCCTTTTCCTTATGATTTTATCACGCAGACGTTCTTTAAGCAAGTTCTTTCGGGCAAAAAAAAACCAAAAAGCCATTCCCGTCGGAAACTCTCGTCGTGCTTTTGGCACTTTGACGAGAAATCCGCCCCGAAAATGGCAATTCTGACTGTTTTATGGAGTTAGCAGCAAGGCATTGTTTCTGCCAGTCAGCGCATCCGCATCCGGCTGTCCCAGTATGCCGCACAGCCGCTCATAGGCCGCCTGCATCCGGGTGGCCCGGGTAGTGCAGTTATGTGCGTCCGAGGAGATGGCATCCACGATGCCCTCCTTCAGCCAGCGGTCCAGCTTCCGGCGCTGAAAGAATCCGCCCTCCAGCACCGTGGCCGCATTGACCTGACAGCGGATGCCGTACTGTTCCTTCAGGCGGGGCAGCGCACCGCTGCGGGCAAGGCGGGGGTAGCGCTCAATGTGCGCCAGCAGCACCCGGTAGCCGCTGCCGGTGATCTGCCGCAGGGCCGTTTCCACTTCCGCCGCCGCCACATCGGGCACGAACTCCAGCAGCACCCAGTCGGTGCCGCCCAGCGTGACCAGGCTGTGCTCGGCCGCCGCATAGGCCGCAGCCGGGGTATACAGCAGCTCCGAGCCGCTTTCCAGCATCAGGTCGTAGCCCTTTTCGGCGCAGTAAGCCCGTGCAAAATCAAGATGCCGCTGATACACGTCCCGCGGAAAGGGCTCCATGCCCGGCGTGCTGTGAGAGGTGGCAAACAGACGGGTGACCCCATCCGCCGCCGCCGCATCCAGCATGGCAAACATCTCTTCCCGCGTGCGGGCACCGTCGTCCACACCATAGACGAAATGCGCGTGATAATCCGTAAAGCCGCTCATTTCTTTTCAGCTGCGTGCTTGTGCTTATAGTACCGGTTGTAGTAGCCGTATTTGCCGTAGGTACGGTAATAATACTTGCGGCTCAGGTAGCTGTCGTAATCCACCTGGTTCAGCACAGTGCCCAGGATGGGGCAGCCGCTCTGCTCGATCTGCTGCTTCACGTCCAGCAGCTCCTGGCGGCGCACATCGTTGTACTGCACAGCGATCAGGGTTCCGTCGCAGGATTTTGCGATCTCGGCAGCATCAATGACCACGCCCACAGGGGCGGCGTCCACCAGCACATAATCCACCCTCTGGGCCAGGGCGTCCAGCAGGTCCTTAAAGTGATGGTTGCTCAGCAGAGCCAGGGGGTTGGGCACATCCCGGCCCACCGGAACCATCAGGGCACCGGGGATGTCGGTCTGGTAGATGACCTCCTCCATGCCCACCATGCCGGCCAAAAAGTGGGAAAGACCCTTGTCGTCATTGCGGCCGTCCTCAAACTGCAGGCCGTACTGGGCGTTTACCACGCTGCGGCGCAGGTCGGCGTCCACCAGGGCCACCTTCATGCCACGCTGGGCCAGGGTCCGCATCAGGTTCATGGACAGGTAGCTCTTGCCCTCCGAAGCGTGGCAGCTGGTGATCATGATCTTTTTGACCGTTTCACCTGCAAAGGACAGGTTGGTGCTCAGGGTGTTGAAGGCCTCGCTGCCTGCATAGTCCAGTTCCGGAAATTTTGTGATCTTCAGCTGTTTCATGCCTTCCTCCCGGTACCGCCCACACGGCGGCGAATATCTTTGCTCAGGCGCTTCATGCGGCGCTGGAAGTTGCTGCCCTTTTTGGGCTCGGTGCCGCCCACCAGGGGCACAGAGGCCAGCACCACCATGCCGGTGTACTTGCGGATCTCCTCAGCGGATTTATAGGTATCGTCCAGCAGCACTCGCAGCACCACCACACCGCAGGACAGCACAAAGCCTGCCAGGAAGCCCAGCAGGATGTTCTTGGTCTTGCTGGGGCTGAAGGGGTTGGCCGGTACCCGGGCCGAGGACATGATGGTGGGCTCGTCGGTCTTCATCTTCTCCGCAATGTAGCTTGCGCCCACCTCAGCATACTTATTGGCAATGGCTGCAGCCTCTTCGGGGTCTGCATCGGTCACCGTAATGTCCAGCATACGGGTGTCGTTGGCATTGGTCACGCTGAGCATGTTGTCCATCTGGGTATAGGTATAGTCCAGATCCAGGGCACTGATGACCTTTTCGTGCACCTCCCACATCTCAAACACCTTGATGTAGTCGCTGGTCAGGGCGCTGCCGATCTGAATATCCGACAGGTTCAGCACCGAGTCGTTGCGGCTGACCACATAGATGGTAGAGGTGGCCTTGTAGAGGGGGGTCACCAGCAAAAAGGTATAGAGTGCTGCCAGCACCGCTCCTGCTGCGGCGGCTGCCGCAATAAACTTCCAGTGGTCCAGCAGGCCCATGCACAGTTCCAGAAGATCAATGGTATCTTCTTCCTGCTGCGGCCGCACCTCGGAACGATAAGGTTCCTGCGTTAAAGTATCTCGCTGCACTTCGTTGCTCCTTTAAATTTCCTTGGCTTTCTCCGTGAAAAATGCGGCGTTCCCTTTTTCGGAAGAGAGCGCCGCAGGACAAAGTCGTTCTGTTTTTACTTCCGGGTCACAGCTGCAATGTAGGCCTTGCCTGCCTGCAGGTTGATCATGGTGGTGGCATCCAGCTCCAGCTGGACCTTACGGACCTTACGGGCCACGCCGTTCACCACAACGGTCTCCTCCACGACCACACCGGCCAGAGGCAGGTTGACGATCTTGCCGTTGGGGGTCTTGACACGGATGATCACGGCAACGGTGGTGCCGCTCTCCGGCAGAGCTGCCATGGGGACCTTGACGGTGATCTTGTCCATGCCGGTCTTGTAGCCGGAGACCTTGATCTCCTTGATCTCGCTGACGGTCACGGCGTCCTTCTCAGTGCCCAGGATCTTCGCAGCTGCATCCACAGCCTCTGCAGTCAGGTACTTCTCCACGCCCTCGCCCTTCAGCTGGGTCTCTTCCTTACTGGAGTCCTCCGTGGTCTTGACCTCCACCTTCAGGCCCTCGCTACTGGCAGAACCGGAAACGGAAACGTCGGTCTTGCCTGCATCGGCATCGGTGCCAGTCTTGCTGGGCACAGACTCCACAGCAAAAGCGGTAGCGGCAGCCATGCTCACCAGCAGAGCTGCGGAGACCATGGCGCAAACGATCTTTTTCATTTTCATAAGAATATACCCCTTTCAGACCAGTTCTCTCGGCTTTGAGAACGTCTTTATCCTAAACGTGTCTTGGGCACGCTTATTCAACTTTTTCGTAAAACAGCTGCAGCACCGCCTGCTGCAACGCATCGGCATCCGGATAAAACTCCATAAAGCCATCCTCCCCGACCTGATAGGTGCCATCCGGTTTGATGGTGTCCAGCCGGGTGTAGTCCTTTGCCGCCCAGGCCTCGTTCACCAGCTGACCTTTGGCCATGCTGGTGGTCAGGTAGGGCTGCAGGGCGTCGTAGGCGTCCACGGCAAAGTTCTGATCCTTCTGCAGTTTTTCATCCAGCTGCACCGACAGCTGTCGGATGTAGCTTTCCTGCCGCGCCATGCGGGCCTCGTTGGTGCCTACACCGACACTGCGGCGGGAGCGGACATAGGTCTCGGCCTGCTCGCCCTGCAGCGTGAGGGTCGCACCCTTGGTCATAGCCGGGTCGATGGCGGAGAAATCATCCTCCAGCGTCACGGTCACACCGCCTGCCAGATCGTTCAGGGTGGAAATGCCGTCCAGCCCCATGGCAAGGTACTGGTCGATCTCCTGGCCTCCCAGCAGATTTTCCACCGCTTCTACGGTCACCTCGCAGCTGGTCTGGCGACCATCGCCAAAGGCATAACCCAGACAGATCTGCTCGGTCACCGGCTCGTAGCGGTCACCCAGCAGGCCCAGCACCGTCACGGGGGTCATGGTATCGCGGTCGATCTGCAGCTGCTGCACCGTCTTGTCCGCGTCATCCAGTACCACCAACCGCAGAAAGTCGGCCTGGCCGGCCTTGCGGTACTCGTAGCTGTCCTGGGTGTCGTGGTCCACGCCCATGACCAGGATCGTAGTCAGGCGGCTTTTTTTGCGGTAGGTCACGCCGTCCACTTCCACAGTCTCCTGGTCGGCCTGGGGCAGCTGGGTGCGGGTCTCCGGCTTTTCTGCCCGTTTCTCCAGCCAGCGGCCCCCGCCGTACAGTACCAGCACGACCGCCAGAACGGCCAGCAATGCTGCTACAGCATGAAAAACCGTCTTATTTTTTTGTTCTTGTTTCTTCAACGGGATCGCTGCTCCTTGCTTTGGTCCGAAACGCTCTGGGATTCTAGAGCACCTCATTTATTTATTATGCGTCACACTTCCGCAACTGTCAATAGATTTTATTTCATCTTTCCTGTTTTTTTCATGTTTTTCTGTCGCATAAACGCAACCGGCCCCGGCTATGGAAAACTACCTTCCACAGCCGGGGCTGGTTCGTCTGTTTTATTTCAGGTCCAGTTCCGGCGGTACGTCGATCTGATCTGAAACATATTTCCCGTTCTTCTTGCGCTGGCGCACACACTCGGTGAGCAGATATTCGATCTGTCCGTTCACCGAGCGGAAATCATCCTCTGCCCAGGCAGCAAGGGCATCGTAGAGTTTGGCGTTCAGGCGCAGGGGTACCTGCTTTTTTGGCTCGGCCATCAGTACAGGCTGCCGCTGTTCACGATGGGCTGGGCATCGCGGTTGCCGCACAGCACCACCAGCAGATTGGACACCATGGCTGCCTTGCGCTCGTCATCCAGCTCTACCACCTTGTTTTCGTTCAGACGGTCCAGTGCCATTTCCACCATGCCCACGGCACCGTCCACGATCATCTTGCGGGCGTCGATGATGGCACTGGCCTGCTGGCGCTGCAGCATGACCGCTGCGATCTCCGGCGCGTAGGCCAGATAGGTGATGCGGGCTTCCACCACCTCGATGCCGGCCTCGGCCACGTTTTTCTGGATCTCGTCGCGGATGCGGGCCGCCACCACCTCGGAGGAGCCGCGCAGGCTGCCCTCATCGGCCACACCGTCGCCGGTGGTGTCCACATTGGGGGCCACATCATAGGGGTACACCCGCACCACATTGCGCAGGGCGCTGTCGCACTGCAGGGAGAGATACTCCTTGTAGTTGTCTACGTTGAACACGGCCTTGGCAGTGTCGGTGACCCGCCAGATCACCGCAATGCCGATCTCCACCGGGTTGCCCAGGCAATCGTTGATCTTCTGGCGGGAGTTGTTCAGGGTCATCACCTTCAGGGAGATCTTCTTGCCGTCCTTCTCACGGTCAGCCTGCACCACAGGGCGCTGCTGAACATCACCGCTCTGGCTCAGGACCGTGCCCGCAGCCGGGTTGACAGCAGTGCAGAAGGGATTGACCCAGTAGAAGCCCTCCCCCTTCAGGGTGCCGATGTAATCACCGAACAGGGTCAGCACCAGCGCTTCCTCGGGCTTGAGGACTTTCAGGCCCGCGAACAGGAAAATACCGATGATGGCATAGATGACAGCGATCGCCAGCGGGATAAAACCCAGGAAGGTGGTATACAGCATTACAAAACCGATACCGCCCACCACAACCGCAGCCACATAGCCCAGCAGGGTCAGCAGAAGCATGGTCATGCCGTTCTTCTTGGTCTGTAAGATCTTCTCTTCCATAAAATGTCCCTCCTTTACAGGGTTCGGAAGTTTCTTTCTGATATCAAAATCATATCATATTGTATTTTGATTGTCAAGCACAGACCAGTCTTGCAAGCGTGGTATTATTATGGTATAATAAAGCCACAGAGAGGAGCTGATATCATGCCGCGTATTATTCCGATCCGCGACCTCAAAAACACTGCCGCTGTCTCCCAGATGTGCAGTGAATCCAAAGAACCTGTCTATATCACCAAAAATGGCTATGGCGATATGGTCATTATGAGCATGGAAGCCTATGAAGAAAAGATGCAGCTTCTGGACGCATACGCCAAGCTGGATGCTGCCGAGCAGCAGGTGGAAGCCGGGCAGACGTTGGATGCCCGCAGCGCCTTGCAGGAATTGAGAGCCCGTTATGGCATATAAGTTGGTTGAAACAGCCCTGCAAGAATAATGTTTACCTGCTTCGATTCTTCTATGGCCGTCAGAATTACGAAACATTGTTATAACACAAAACCTCCCACTCGAATGAGCGGGAGGTTTTATTACGTACAGTTATAATTACCAGAACCAATACCGTTTCTTGACGGCGATATACACGATCAGGCAGACCACGGTCAGCGCACCGGCGGCGATGAAGAAGGTCCAGTTGATATTGGTGAAGCGCAGATTCTGGTTGGTCAGCAGGTAGCTGCCAGCCGTATCGGCGGTGATGGTGCCATCCTTGTAGCTGTTCAGAAACTGCCACTTTTCGCTGGCAGTGTTGTGCAGATACAGGCGGCTGTAAGCGGCGTTCTCACCGGTCAGGGTGATCTGCACCACGCAGGGCAGCGCACCACTTTCGCCCAGCTGGAAGCTCAGGCCGTTTTCATCGGGGGCAAAGGTCAGGGCGGTGCTGAACCCGCCCTGGGTGCTCTTGATGCTGGTGCCATCGATCCGCAGGGTATAATCCTCGCCCAGCACGATCAGGCTGCGGCCCGTGGTGCGCAGGGCGCTCAGGATCTCGCCGGTGATGGCAGGCACGTCGCTCTGATAGAGGGACACTTCCTCCCCTGCGGCGTTCTGGATGGCGGCAACGGTGGCATCGGTGGTGCCGTTGTCCTCGGTGCCCTCACCGCTGGTATCGCTGCTGCTGCCGGAGGTGGACGCTGTGCGGTTGACGATGACCGTGACCGAGGTGGAGGCGGTGCCGTTGGAGACCACCACGGAGGTGGCACCCGTGGCAACGCCGGTGATGACACCGGAACCGCTGACGGTGGCAATGCTCTTGTCCTGGCTCTTGAAGGTCAGGCTCTGGCTGGCAGAGGCCGGCGACACCTTGCCGGTGATGGTCTTGGAGGAGCCCGGCTTGAGCACCACATAGTTGGTGTTCAGGGAGATGGACTGGCTGGAGACGGTGCTGGTGTTGGCCGCAACCACCGTAACGGTGGCCGTGCAGCTCACGTTGCCGTCCGTGGCGGTGATGGTGGCCTTGCCGGGGGCAACGCCGGTCACCTTGCCAAAGTTGTTGACGGTGGCCACCTTCTCATTGGAAGAGCTCAGGCTGACGTTGATGTAGTTGGCCGCCGAGGTGGGCAGCACTGCCAGCGAAAGGCTGGTGGTCTCGCCCACGGCAATGGTGCTGGATGCAAGGGTGATATCCATTTCGGTGGCGATCATGCTGGCATCCGGCTGGGGGGTGATGGTATAGGTGCAGCTCACCCCGCCGCAGGTGGCGGTGATGTTGGCCGTGCCCAGGCCCACAGCCTGCGCCACGCCCTCACTGTCCACCGAGACAACATTGGGGTTATCAGAGACATAGGTCACGCCGTTCTTGCTGGCGGCATTGGCGGGGGTGGTCACCGGGGAGAGCTGCTGGGCCGTGCCCGCCAGCGGGGCGGCATCGTAGCTGCCGGTCTCGATGCTCTCGGCGGTAACTTTATCCCAGGGAAAGTTCACCTTGGGCAGCGTGAGAGCCAGCGGTGTGGTAACAGGGCCGGCAGCCGACGCAGGCAGGGCGGCGGCACAGGCCAGCACACCCAGCAGAGCCGCGCTGGCGGCCAGCTGTTTCGGGTTCAGTTTCATTCTTTCGTACCTCTTGGGCGTGGAATCGGCGGGCGCTTAGCGGAACAGCACGCCCAGGGCCTCCATCACATAGTCAAAGTAAGTCAGTTCATCGTACTCCACACGGGCGGTGACGCTCATGCCGTTGGAAAGATCCACCTTATCGCCGCTGGTGCTCACGACATAGGTGTTGTCCGGCTTGATGGTCATCTTGTAGTAAGACCCGCTGGTGTTGGTGGTCACGTCACTGTCGATGGAGGTAACAGTGCCGGTCAGGGTGCCGTAGGAATACTCCGACAGGCCGGTGATGGCGATCTTGCAGGGGTCGCCCACATGCAGCAGGG
>ENA-OUQW01003094-OUQW01003094.1-human-gut-metagenome-genome-assembly--contig:-NODE-3094-length-12708-cov-7.159409_pt1 | contig 12708 bp, 10 predicted proteins | sample MGYA00248464_ERZ548849 | MGnify/ENA primary metagenome ERZ548849 (study PRJEB26491, sample SAMN04978193) | human gut metagenome | host: Homo sapiens | study: EMG produced TPA metagenomics assembly of... | reverse complement strand
GGGGGCGAGACGCCCCCGCCCCTATCAGCTCAGCTTAAGTGAACAGCATTGGGACGCGATGAATCGCGTCCCAATGCTGGGGTTGTATTCAGAACTTCACGGCGGCGCCTATGAGGCCGTGGATGCCTTGCTGCTCGAGGAGGTTGTACATGTAGGCGCGGCGGCCGAGGATGTTTTCCACGCGGGCGAAGGCCGATATGCAGTCGGTGAAGCGGTAGGTGGCGCCTATGTTGAGCGAGTTGGCGTTGAGCAGGTCATATTTCATCGGCTCGGAACCGACGGTGGTGAACCACCGGGTATACAGCGAACGGCCTGCGCGGAGTTCGAACGACGCGTCGACGGTGAGCGGCGCTATCGGAGTGACTGACATGTTGGCTTCGAGCACGTGGCGTGCGCGGTCGTGGTTGAGGTAGTAGCTGTGGCGGTAGCTGCCGGGCGCGCCGGTGTATTTCACCGAAGCCTCGATGTTCTTGTTGTATTTCCACGCGAACTTGGCTCCGTAGCGCACGGCGCGGAGGTCGACGGTGTTGAACATCGAGCCGTATATCAGGCGGTTGCTTGACGGGTTCGGACCGCCTGCACCGTCCAACACTTCGGGCATAAGCCAGTCATTGGCCACGGCATAGCCTCCGAACAGTTCGACCGACGCACCGTAGAACGGGCCGAACGTCAGCGACAGGTCGGCCGTGAAAGGCACTTCCGAAAATTTGTATCCCTGCGCCACCGACATGTAGGGGTCGATATTGTAGAGCGCCGACAGGCGGTTGATATGCTCGCCTCCGCCAAATGAAAGTGTGGCGGCGAAAGTCGATACGGGGCGCACGTTAATCTTGACGTCGGGCGCGATATGGAATGTCTTGCCCGAGTTGGTGGCAATCTGCGCCTTGACGCCGAGCGATGTCGAGAATGCCCCCGAGGTATAGCGGTAGGAGGGCGCGAGGGTGATGAGTCCCATCGTCTTGCCGTCACCGCCAATGAGTGCCGGCAGCCAGATGCTTGTGCCTCCCACGGTCATGTCGTTGAGGAGCGTGTTGAAGTGTCCGGTATGGACGAAACTGACGTCGACATGTCCGTTGACTGACGATTTGTCGGTGATGAAATAGGCCGTACCTCCGGCGACTTTGATTATATTCTGCGACACGGCGTCGAGGCGGCCGTTGGTAAGATGGATCTCCTTGCCGGAGAATCCGAAGTGGCTGAATGCGCCGGTCACGTAGTAGGCAAGCGCATTGTGGCGCGCCGACCAGGCGGCGTCGATGTCAAATGCCAGTGTGTGATGGTTGGGGTCTTCCTCCTCCCACGGCTTGTTGTAGGCGTTGTAGGTGAAGTCGGCCGACAGGTCGAGACGCTTTGTGCGGCCGAACAGATGCGAGAAGTCGGCGCCCACGGTCACGCTGTTGCGCTTGAGCGTCTCGTCGTACTGGTCCTTGTAGGAATAGCCGTCAAACTGGGTCCACACGTTGAGCGACGATGCCGGCTTGGCTATGATGGAGTATCCGGCCGAGATGCCCAGTTTGTAGGCGGGGAAATAGCCGAGCGAAGCATAGCCGCGGTAGGGCGACAGGGTTATGGCCGGCTGTCCGTTGGCCGGTTCGAGCATCGAGAGCATCCCCAGCACGCGTGTCGCCGCCGTGACATCGACAAACGGAAGCCGCGACACCGGCGCCTGCGGCTGTACGAGCGACGGGAAGTTGCTGATGCGTGCCGCCTCGGGAAGTGTCGGGTCGATTTCGCGTTCAATCACAATCTCTTTTGTGAGTGTCTGTGCCGACACCGCCGGAGCGGCTGCGAGTGCGGCTGCGAGAATGATATGTTGTCTTTTCATTGCGTTCGGTGATTATTTGTTGTTGAGACGGTCGTCAATCATTTGGAAGATGTCGGTTTCGGTGCCGGGATAGTTGTCGCGGAGGCTGATGAGATACTGGTCGGCCTCGAAGAGATTGCCCTCGGCACGGTTGATGTCGGATATGAGTATGAATCCGCGCGCGAGCCAGTAGTTGTGGGGGGTGTCGGAGTCAATCAGTTTTTCGGCCGACTTGCGGGCGGCCTTGAGGTCCTTGGCGTCGAACTGTGCCTGCGCTATGCGGAAGAGTGCTTTCGTACCGTAGATGTCGTTGAGGTCGGCCGAAAGGTCGGTCCACCCGGCTATGGCGCCTTCGGTGTCGCCGGTGTTGTAGAGGGCGTCGGCGTGGTTGAATGCCGCTTCCGAGCGCTGCTCGCCCGTCGGGGTCGACGATGCGGTTATGGCGCCGGCGGCTTCGATGACGCGGTCATACTGTCCGAGGTCGCGGGCGGTGCGCATGATGCCGAGCTGTGCCTCGTTGAGCATGTCGGGGGTCGACGCTGTAGTGGCGAGCTGTTCGTAGGCGGCAAGTGCCAGCTCCCCTTTGCCCTGTCCGGCGAGAGCGGCGGCCTTGGCCTTGACGGCTGCGGGCACTGCGGCGTTGTCGGGGTAATTCTCAATAAGTTCGTCGGCATAGCCGATGGTGGCTTCGTGGTTGCCGGCGGTAGCGTTGGCGGTCACGGCATATCCCAATGCGGTGGGACGTGAGGCGCCTTGCGGGAAGCGGTCGAGATAGTCGGTGAGGCGTCCCGTTAGACCTTTGTTGAGATAATCGCGTTCGGCTGCGAGGAATGCGGCGTTCTCCACGTCGGACGCACCTACGGGTGCGGCTCCGGGCACGGAGTTGATGAAGTCGACATATTCGTCAAGACGGCCGTCGTCGGCCATGATCTGCTTGAGGTTGTCCGATGCCTGGCGTGCCTCCTCCGAGCCGGGCGCCGTGGTGATGAGCCGGCGGTAGGTGTCGATGGCCTGTGACTTGTCGTTCTCGTTGAGGTAGGAGAGCGCGAGCAGCAGGTTGGCCTGGCGTCCGTAGGCGCTGCCGGGGTAGCGTGAGGCCACCATCGAGTACGCTTCGATGGAGCGGTCGGTGTTGCCGAGCTGCGCGTAGCTTTCTCCCAGGTCTATATAAGCCTGCGGGAGCATGCTCGATTTGGGAAACTCCTTGATGAACTGCTGCAGGAGATTGACTTTCTCCTTGTAGTCGCCGTTGTAGCCGTACATGCGTGCACGCGACAGCAGGGCGTAGTCGCCGGTGCCGGGGTTGGCGCGGTAGGCGTCGGCGTAGGTCGATGCGGCCTTGCCGAAGTCCTTCTGCGTGTAGTAGTGGTCGGCTATGCGGTTGAGCGCGTCGGCGCGGAGCATGCCCGACGGTTCGGGACGCGAGGTGAGGAAGTCGTTGAAATATTTTGTCGCGTTCTGCGAGTCGCCCTGACGGAAACAGCTGTAGGCGAGCCCGTAGAGCGCCGTCTGGCGGTTGTTGCCCGACAGGCGGTTGCCGGTCAGCGAATTGGAGTATGATTTCTGAGCCTTTGCGTAGTCGCCTGTGGCATAGTAAGCCTCGCCGAGCCACAGTTCTGATTCGGCGGCTGTCTTTGCGTCGTGGGCTTTGAGCGATACGGCTTCGGTAAGGTGGCGGATGGCGTCGGCATTCTGTCCCGACATCACTTCGCGCGAACCGAGGGCGTAAAGCACCTGTTGCTTGGCGGCGAGTATCTTTTTGGAGGGATTTTTAATCTGGTTGATTGACGAGAGTGCGGCGGCATAGTTGTTGTCGGTCATATAGCCTGCCACGAGATATTCGCGCACGGCCGAAGCATGGCGCGAGTCGGGGAACGTGCGCAGGAATTCCTCGAACGTGGCCACGGAGTTGCCGAACGGTATCTTGCCCCCCTCGGTCTTGGCCACGGCATAGTTGTAGAATGCAGCCTCGCGCACGTCGCTGTCGAAATTCTTGCGCAGCGCGCGGTCAAACGCTATCATCGCGCCGGAGTAGTTGGCCTGGCGCATCATGGCCTGGCCGATGAACAGGTTGGCGCTCTGACCCATGGCGTTGTCAATGTCGGTTACCGGCGTCAGGTCCTTGACTGCCTCCTCGTAGTTCCCCTCGCGGTATTCCGTCACGCCGAGCATGTAGAGGGTGGTGGGAAGCGGTTCGGATGTGTTGGCGGCGTATTCGCGGAGCAGCGGCAGCGCCTCGCTCAGGTCGTCGAGCTGGTAGTACGACTCGCCGGCCACTCGCATCGCCTCGTAGCGGAACGACGGCTCGATGCGCTCGTCGGAGTAGAGGCGGCGTGCCGTGGCGGCTGCCTGCGCGTAGTCGCCGTCGAGATATTCGATCTGCGCCAGATAATAGTCGGCCATGTTGCCGGGAGCCTTGGCGCGGTTGCACTTCCTGAACAGGTCGGCTGCCTTGGTGTAGTCCTTCCTCACGTAGGCGATATAACCCTCGTAGAAACGTGCCTCGTCGGCATATTCCTTAGAGTGCGTCAGTCGGCGGTAGATTGGCTCGGCAAGGTCGTAATCGCCCTGTTTGAGCAGGCAGTATGCGCGCGACGCGTCGAGACGGTCGGAGCTGCTGCGGTCGAGCGTTTTGGCAGCTATCTGCGAGAATTCGTTGAGAGCTTCGCCGTAGCGTCCGGTGACGGTGTAGAGGTTGCCGAGCGCTAAGTGTGCCTCAGCTATCCGCGCCGATGCCGGGTAGCGCCACATAAAATATTTTACGAGTGCTTCGGCGTCGGCCTTGTTGAGGTGCAGCGCTGACATCGCAATGTAGTAGTCGGCGTCCTCGAGCTGTGCCGGGGTGGGGTTGTTGTCCTTCAAATAGCGCATCTGGTCGGTGCACCCGACGTAGTTGGCGTCGTTGTACATGTCGATAGCCCGCCGGAGGTAACCTTCCGGAGCCGGTGAGTTGACCTGAGCGGCGCCTGCCAGTGTGGCGGCGGCGAGGGCTGTTGTGGTTAATATCTTTTTCATATTCGGTGGTTGCGGTATTGTGTTTCTGTTTTTGTGATGGCTGTCGGGGGCGGCTATACGAGCTTCAGGTTGAATTTGTCTATCAGCTTGACAATCTCGGGCGATACCGAAGTGATGTGCGCGAGTATCTCGCGGTCATTCCATATCGTCGGTGCGGGTCCCGACTCATTGAGCGAAAGCGTTATGTTGAAACTGTCGTTGCTTATGGCATTTCGTATGTGCGCTAACAGGCCGGGCAGATGGTTGCGGAATTCCGCCGTCTGTATGTCGTTCTCGAGAGCCACGTCGTAAGTGTCGTTGCCCGTGCTGCGCGGACGGCATGCACGCATCGTGTTGATGAGTATCCGTTCGGTGGGTCGTTCGGCTGCATAGGCGTCCCATGCGGCGTTGACCTGCTCGTCGGTGTAGCGTTCGGCGCGGTGCGTCGGCGTTTCGGCGGCATGCACGGCCTGTGCGGCGGTTGTCTGCGTCTCAACGCGGCGTGTGGTGCGCAGCACCTTGCCGGTGCGTGCCGGTGCCGGAGGCGCACTCACGCCCGCAGGCGCCGGTGCGCTCGGAGTTGGCTGAGTACTCGGAGTACTCTGAGCACTCTGAGTACTCTGAATGCTCGGCATTGCAGCCGCCGGAGGCGGCGTCAACGGCGCAGCCGTTGCCGCAGTCCGACCGGTCTGACCCGTCTGACTTTGCGCGGCGCCATTGTCCCCGTTGGCGGCAAATGGTTTCAACTGCCCCTCTCCGCTGCCGCTATAAGTGGGGGAGGGGCTTTGTAGTTGGCATAGTCTGATGAGCAGAAGCTCGGCGAGAAATGTCTTTGACGATGCCTGGCGGTAGTTGAGGTCGGCCTCGTTGCACAGGCTCATGGCCGCGAAATAGAAGTCGAGCGGGAGCGCTTTTGCCCTCGCCGCCATCTCGGCCTTGACGTCATCGTCGGTGTCGAGAAGCGACAGCGTCGACTCCGAACGCGCCACCATCAGGTCGCGTATGTAGGCCGACAGGCCCGTGATGAAGAAATGGGTGTCAAATCCGCGGTCGCGTATCTCCTTGTATATCAGCAGCGCGCTCTGCACGTCGCCCGATGTGAATGCGTCGACGAGACGGTTGTAGTAGGCCGAGTCGAGCACATTGAGATTTTCTATCGCCGAAGCGTAAGTGATGTTGCCGCGCGACGATGCCGCCACTTGGTCGAATATCGACAGGGCGTCACGCATTGCTCCGTCAGCCTTCCTCGCTATGAGGCCAAGTGCGGAGCGCTCGGCTGTAATCCCTTCCTGCGCGGCCACGTAGGCAAGATGGTCGACCATATCGGTCACCGTGATGCGGTTGAAGTCGTAAATCTGGCAGCGCGAAAGTATCGTGGGTATGATTTTCTGCTTCTCGGTCGTGGCGAGAATGAACACCACGTAGCTCGGCGGCTCCTCGAGCGTCTTGAGGAACGCATTGAACGCCGCCGCCGACAGCATGTGCACCTCGTCGATGATGAACACGCGGTAACGGCCTTCGGTAGGAGGCACCTGCACCTGGTCGACGAGTCCGCGTATGTCGTCGACGCTGTTGTTTGACGCCGCGTCAAGCTCTATGATGTTGAGCGAACGGTTTTCGTTGAACGCGCGACACGAATCGCATTCGTTGCACGGGTCGCCGTCGGCCGACGGATTGGTGCAGTTGATGGTCTTGGCGAAAATACGTGCGCACGAGGTCTTTCCCACTCCGCGTCCTCCGCAGAACAGGTAGGCGTGGGCCAGTCGGTCGGTGGCGATGGCGTTCTTCAGCGTCGCCGTCAACGCCTTCTGTCCCACCACCGAAGCAAACGTCGATGGCCGGTATTTGCGCGCCGATACGATATAATTGTCCATTATGGTTGTCCCTTTTGTAAGCTGTAGGCCGTTTTGAAATGATTTTGGAAAAGCAAAAATCCCCTTTCCCGATATTTATGCTTACAAATATAATAAATATATATTTATTATAATAGCCCCGCGCCCCCAACTTTATAAATCTTTAAAGTTTTCCCTCTGAATCTCCGGCTGAATCTCCGCCTCCCACGCTAAGTCAGACTCGTCCGACCGGTCCGACATGTCCGACTGGTCCAACCCGTTCAACCCGTCAGCCCTATGCCTACGCCAAAAGAGAGGGCGCGAAATAAATCGCACCCTCTCGCGGTAGCCCATAGGAGAATCGAACTCCTCTTTCAAGAATGAAAATCTTGCGTCCTAGCCGATAGACGAATGGGCCTCGCTCGCTTCTGGTTTCACCCACAAAGCGACTGCAAAATTACACACTCTTTTTCAATCTTGCAAATTTTTTCTCAAAAAAAACCGTTTCCTCATTTTTTTATCCTATTTTTGTACCTCAATCAGCTAAATCAATTAGTAATTAGCAATGAGCAATTAGCAATGCGTCGACAAATTCCCTGATTCCTCATTGCCAATCCCTGATTGAGAAAAATAAACAAAGCTGATAGGAAATATAGCCAAGTGATGACGCGTAAGCGGAATAATCCCCTCAAAAAATTCAAAATTCCCCCATCTCCACCAGCTTAATTCAAAATTCCACATTCAAAATTCAAAATTGCCTTGCTTCTCCCGTCCGACTGCATAACGCTCTCCTCAATCAAATACAACGATACTCGCGCCATCGTCCACTGCCTGTCGCGCGAGGCCGGTCGTATCCCAATCATCGTCAACGACGGTAATACCCCCGCCGCCCGTCGTCGCCGCGCACTGATGCTCCCCGGCTCCTCCTTCTCCTGCGTCCTCGACATACGCGAAAACCGCTCCCTCCAGTCGGTGCGCGACGTCATGCCTGCACGCGTCATGATGCTCGACAACCCCGTGGCCGGTTCCGTCATCCTCTTTATCTGCGACTTCCTTTCCACCATACTGCGCGACAGCCAGCCTGACGCCACCCTCTATGATTTCGTCGACGGATTCATAGCCCACGTCACCGCTTCCGACCGCTCCATCGCCAACGCCCCCATCGCTTTCCTCCTCGACTTGCAGCAGTTCATGGGCATAGCTCCCGACACCTCCTCATATTCCGAAGGCTACTGCTTCGACTTCGCCTCAGGCTGTTTCCGTCCGTCGCCCCCGCTCCATTCCCAATGGCTCGATGCATCGCAGTCGGCCATACTCATGTCACTCTCCCGCATGAACTTCCGCAACATGCACCTATACCGCATGTCGCGCACCGACCGCAACAACGTCCTCGACCTCCTTATCCAATACTATTCCACCCATTTCGGCGCAATCCGCAACCTCCGCTCGCTCCCCGTAGTCCGCGCCATCTTCGACTGACTCCTTATCTCCAGCCCCGCAGTCTCGGCAGCTCGCCCCCGTGGGAGTCAATCGTCTCTCTCGCTATCGCGATGCCTCGTCGCGCTCGTCGGGCATACGTATCCCCGCTGCCGCACTCCTCGTATATCGCCGAAAGCACCATGCATGCCATCGATTTGACAATCACCGCCGCCACCGCCGGCATCATCACGTCCTCGCCATACCCCTCTTTCAGCTCTATCCACATGTCGCCGCTGTCTTTATCTCCCGGCATCCCGCAGTCGGCCACGCGCGGCATCAGTCCCATCACAATCTCCGCAAACGCATCCGCCACCAATACCGCCAGCCCCTCGGCCTGGTCCTCCTGCAGCAACGCCTTCTCGCGTTCCGGCAGACTTACGTAACCCTGCAGCGCCGACAGCGCGTATATCTCCTCCATCACATCTGTTTTCTTTATCTCAACCCTCATCGTTCTGTTATTTTCTAATGTTTCTGTTTTTACCCATCCGGTAGAAAAGCTGGCGGGCGTAAACCCTCGTCATGAACCATGACGATGCCCGTTCGGTCACCAATACATCCACCAATGCCCGTCCGAGGCTTACGCCCGTGCTTTCCATCCTTATCCGGCATTTGCGTCCTATCTCTATCATCATGTCGCGGCGTGAATGCCGGCGCAGCTTCCCGTCATAGCGCTCTATGACGCCGCGCTCCATCAGGTCGCCGACCGCTCGCCGCGCATACCGGTAGCTTACATAATACCCCGGTGCGTCGCCCGACATCACCTCCGCTATCACTTTCTCTACGGTCACTTCCTCGCCCCGCTCAAACATCCCTTTCATCTCGCGTCTGAACGCTGCCATGAAATCCCGGTTCCTTTGTTCTGTATATTCTCCCATGGTAATCCTGTTTTGATGCAAAATTACCGCAACCGTGGGCGTGATTACTGCTCATGGTTGTTAAAATGGTAAAATAACCATTAAATACCACGCAATTTCTCATCTCTCGTTTCCCTGAAGTGTACGAATGTCAGCAACAGGTCGTTGATGGCTACCGTAGCGTTGCGCACTTCGCTCTCATATCGTTCGTAGCCCACATTGCCTCCGCCGCTGCTTCGGCCGAGCAACGCGTTGCTCACCCCCGACACATCTTCAAGCATCTTGAGTTCAAGGCTGAGCAGCTCGCGGGCGCCGAAATCACTCGCGTTGGTGATAAGCTGCTTCGGTTCGGGCGCGCCGTCTACCGCCTCGTACGGTATCACCCCGTCGGGCGACGCCCACAGCGACGATAGCTTCTCCCAGTCCATGCCCGACGACCGCTGGCTCTTCGGGAAAAGCAGCACTCCCTTGGCCGACGTGCTCATCACCCTGTCCATCAGCGTTATCAGCCGGTTCACATATATCTGCTGGTCAATGACATCCTCCACTAATGAGTGCACCTCGCCGTCGGTCAGCGGATACAGTTTCACCACAAACGGGTGGCTGCCGTGGGCGTAAGGCGAACGGTATTCGCTCACCACGCTGCCGTCGGGCGTCATCCACCGGCACCGCCAGCAGATGCTGTGGGTCAGCACGCTCTCGATTGGTTTCGCCCCGGCCTTTGCCCGCGATTTATTCTCCTCGTCGATCCATCCCGCGCTCCCGGAGCCTGTCACGCCGCACATGCCGCATGCCGTGTCGTGCCATTTCACCGTCTCGCAGCTCTCGAGAGTCCACACCTCGATAAGGCGGCAACGCCCACGTTCGTTGCACCGGTCGAAACTGCCCGAATCGGCATTCGTGCGGCCCAGTATGCTCTCTCCATCCGTCCCGTTAGTGCGGGCAAACAGTTCGCGCAGCGCTTTCGCCTTACACCGGCTTCCGTCGGCAAAACGCATCACCGCCTCCCCTGGACTCATGTCATGCAGCATCCCTATCATTTCGATGTCATCGCCGCGGGGGTCGGTGAAACTATTCACGAAAAACTTCGCCGGACTCACATTGTCAACGCGTATTCCGCTCCGTCCCGGACGCACATCGTCGGCCACACGCTGCACCGCCACCCCCGATATAAGAAACTCCTCCAGTGCCCGGCAGTCCATCTCGTCAAGACTGTTTGCCCGGTACAACGCCCGCACTCCCGCATCCATGCCGCCATTCCCGCTCTCTTTCTCGTCAATCCACATCCTGAAACGCCCCACAACGCATTTTACCATGCGGCGTATCAGATTGTTCGTCATCGGATCCTTACCGTGCTTGAGAGCCTGTTGGCGCGCCGTCATCCTGGTCCCGTCAGGCTCCGTCACCACATCATTCCACTGGTCGCCGTAAGTGAAACGCTTATATCGCTCGCGCCTCACCCTGAAATCCGCTGCCCGTTCCCAGGCCCGTCTCGCAGCCCCCGCAATCTGTATACTCCGATCATCCTTAACTATCCTCATCTCAATCAATTATGAATTATGCATTATGAATTATGAATTGTAAAAAGGGCGCTTCGCTCAAACACATAGCTCCCGTCAGCCGGCGCCGCCACGCAAATCAGTTCCGTAATCTTCCCCTCCCCGCACTTGCTGTACAGCGTAAGCCTCCGTCCCCGCTTCACGGCCACCGGGCAGCAGCATTTCCCCGACACATACCGGCTCGTCTGCAATCGAGCGAGAGCGCCGTCACATTCCTCCACTATACGCGCCGGGCGCCTCCATCCGCTCATCCTCACCGATACGACCCTCACGCACTCCGCCGGCAGGTCCACCTCCACGCTCCCGTCACCCTGATCCCTCACGCTTACAACCCCCGCGAAATCGCGTACCGGCAGAAACTCCGTCGCCCCCTTGGCGAGCAGTGCCGAATACCAGTCATCGATTTCCGCCTGAAGCATCTCGTCCACACTCTCATTCTCCACCCTCACTACCTGCAACGTCGAAGTCGACACCGGAAGCATCCCTTTCCGTCGCTTCCATTCCCTCAGCATCTCTTCCTTACTCAACTTAATCATCATAATCAATAAAAAAACTACCACCCGCCCACCCAAAAAAATTACTAATTGCTAATTACTCATTACTAATTACTCATTGCTAATTACTAATTACTAATTACTAATTGCTCATTGCTCATTGCTAATTACTAATTGGCGGAGGCCACGATTCTCACATGCGCCTCGGGATAGCGTAACACCAGGCACGAAGCCTCCGTGATGACTATCGCCTCCGTATTGCGCTGACCGCTGCTGCGCAGGTCGAGACGCTCGGTGCGGAACGGCACATGGCAATACTTCGTCAGATACTCCGGGTCGATAATCATACCGTCATGCGGGTGGCCGCACTGGTCGAATATCTCCGACGCCATCACATACAGGCGTCCGAACTTCGTCACAATCTCCGTGAAGTCGAGTCCCCAGCGCGTCATGGTCTCGGTCGCGCCCACCGTCTTGACATGCTCCAGTTTGTTAAGCTCCTCGATGAGCAGCGTGCCCCCTATGAGCAGCTTTTTCGACGAGCCGCCGTTGCCCGTGAAAGCCTCGCGCGATATTTCGATAAGGCGGTTCATGTCGAGGGCGCCCTTGGTGTACGTACACTCCTTGCCGGCCTGATGCCAGATGCCGCCCGTGAGCATTATCTCCGTATTCTTCACCGGGTCGGTCAGTGTGCAGCACGAACCGAACAGGAAATTCTTCTCCATGCCGCGGCGCATGTCGGTGATAGCAGCCTCTTCCTGGTCGGAAAATCCCCAGCCTACCTCCTTGTTGGCAATCTTGTGATAGGTCGACTGTTCGACTTGAGCCTTGAATATCTGGCAGTTATTGCTCTTTTTGGTCGGAAGCGCCTCAAACTGCGGCGTCTGCACATCGAGTTCGGCAGCCGCGCGACCCATTCTCACGAGCACGGTCCCCGCCTTCAGCTCCGGCACGCTCGACCCGCGGCTTGTGGTATTGTTGACCGCTATTACCGATATGCCCGTCGTATCCTTCGCCACCACATAGAGCACAAGTGTCTCCGTCGCCCCCTCCTTGGTAGTCGCCATCACGTCAGGCACCATGAGGGTTTCAGTGGGCTCGAATATGCTGTCATTGGCCGTTTTGAGCAATGCGCCCTGCGACTTGCCCCAGCTTGTGATGGCCGTCGAATCGCTCTCAAGCGTAGTCGTCACCCCCTTGGTGTCGACCGAATAATACTCCACCACCATCGAACCGCTCCGGCGCGAACCAGCATGACGCGATATCTGGTCAATAGGCGTAGCCATCGGACGTATCTTCACTATTCGGTCATCAATCTCGTTTCTCAGCAAGTCAGGCGACGCCTCGCGGCTCAGCTCAAGGGTAAGAGGTTCACCTCCCACATGCTTTCCGCCGGCCACTCCGGCCACAACGCCCATTGCCAGCCCATATTCACCGCCTCCGCAGCAACCCTCGAGCAGCATATACATCACCCACATGAAAGCCGCCACGGCAACCACCTTCATCAAATCACTCTTCAAAATTCTTCTCATAATCTTTTCCATTTCCCAAAAAAAATTAAAAATTAAAACACTAAAACACTAAAAAAGCTATAAAGCTATAAAGCTATAAAGCTATAAAGCTATAAAGCTAAAGATCCATAGCACATGACATTTTTAAGACGTTTTAGCCGCTTCGTTTTTAACATTTGAC
>ENA-OUQW01003092-OUQW01003092.1-human-gut-metagenome-genome-assembly--contig:-NODE-3092-length-12721-cov-4.074214_pt1 | contig 12721 bp, 9 predicted proteins | sample MGYA00248464_ERZ548849 | MGnify/ENA primary metagenome ERZ548849 (study PRJEB26491, sample SAMN04978193) | human gut metagenome | host: Homo sapiens | study: EMG produced TPA metagenomics assembly of... | reverse complement strand
ATATTTCCTTTAAATGCTGCTACCATACAAGATAATGCAAATACTAATGTTGGTAAATCGCCAAAAGGTAAGATTTTATTTCCTGGTAATACTACTGAAATAAAGAGTGTTACTGGAATTAATAATAGTGCTGTTGCCATAACTGCTGAGTTTCCAACTGTTAATGCTGCATCCATTCCAATATTAACAACTTTACCATGTAAATATTTTTTACAAAATTCTTGAGTTCCTTCAGCAATTGGAGTTAAACCTTCCATAAACATTCCAACCATTTTTGGAAGAATTTTTAATACCGCTGCCATTTGAACCCCTAATGTCATGAATCCACCAAAATCATAACCAGCTAATAAACCAATTACTACACCAATTACAAACCCAATAATAATAGGATCACCAATTAATCCAAATTTTTCTTGAATTGTTTCTGGATCAACATCTAAATCTTTTAATCCAGGAATTCTATCAAAAAGCCAATTTAGAGGTACTGCTAAAACCATACCAGACAATGCCATTAAATGCGTAATCGCAATTCCTGGGAAATTAAAGAATTTACTTAATAACGGTTGTGATAAATCCGCAAGTAGCAACTGTAATAAAAACCCTGGAATCATTGCAATTGCACCATATACATAATTACCTGTAATGCCCCAAACCATAACACCAATTAATGCTGGTTGCCATAAATTCCAAACATCTACATTTAATGTTTTTGTAATTCCTGTCCAAACTAAAATTAAATTTAAAATAAATGCTACAGGAATAATCAATACTCCTAATGTTGTAGAAAAGCTTAATGGTCCTGCTGTTCCACTACCCAAATCCATAATACTTAATGTCAAACCATAATTTTTTACCATAAGTTTAATTGCAGGTCCTAATACCTCTTGTAAAAAACCTGTAACCATATTTAAACCTATAAAACCAATTCCTACTGTAATACCTGCTATAATAGCTTTTGAAGGTTTAACTCTTACGATTAATCCTAAAATGATAATAATAATAGGAATAAACACAACTGAGCCTAAACCAATAAACCAAGTTACTGCATCCGCAATCATATTTATTTCTCCTTAACTATTTAATATTTTTTCTTTGTAATATATTTTTAAATGTTTCAATATTATCACATTCATCTAATTCTTTCATAAGCACTTGATCACTAAACATTTCCATTAATTTTGTCAATGTTTCTGCTTGTTCGTGAGGGGCAGACATAGCAATCATAAACACCAATGTGACTGGAATTTTCTCATCATTATTTGCCATATTTTTAAAATACACCGGCTCTTTTAATGAGACAAATTCTATTTGTGATCTATTTGCATAATCTGAATCTGTATGAGGGATAGCTACACAATATTTTCCCGTATTCAATCCTGTAGGAAATTCATTTTCTCTTTTTAATACATTTTCTAGAAAATTCTTTTTCACTACTCCTCTTTGATATAACTCATTTGCAGCTATTTCAATCACTTCTTCAGCCGAACTAGCTAAAATGTGAAATTGTGCAATCTTTTCATTAAAAAACATGTATACTCCTCTCTTTTTATCTGCTAAACTGCGTCCAGTTTAAGTCTCCCGTCAAAATCTATGTACATTATTTTTTTGACACTTAAATCTTATCATCACTTTAAATTGTAAGCAATTACACACTAGGTTCATAATATTCTACACATTAAGAAAATTTCCATATTAAATGTTAACCTTTTTTTATTTTTATTTAAGATTAAGTACAAAAATAAATTTTATTACATCATAATTTTGTATTATAATATTTTCGAGGTGAAACCATGAATAAAAATAATTATCATACCCATACCACGAGATGCTATCACGCTAGTGGAAAAGATGAAGAATATGTAAAAGCAGCCATTAAAGCTGGCATCAAAGAATTAGGATTTTCTGATCATACACCTTGGCATTATGATTCTTCTTTTAAAGCAACAATGCGTATGCCTGAAAGTCAATTAGATGATTATATTGAAAGCATTCGTTATCTTAAAGAAAAATATAAAGATCAAATTTCTATTTTAATTGGATTAGAATGTGAATATTTTGAAAGATATATGCCTTGGCTTGAAAAGATGTTAAAAGATAAACAAATTGATTACATTATTTTAGGAAACCATTACTATGAAACAGATGAACTTCATCAATACTTTGGAAGTCCTGTCAATGAATACTATTTAAAAGCTTATGTAGATCATTGTATTAAAGCAATCGATACAGGTCTTTATAGTTATATAGCTCATCCTGATCTTGTTTACTATGATAAAGATTCAAAACTTTATCAAGAAGAAATGTCACGTTTATGTGCTTATGCTAAAGAAAAAGATATGCCTTTAGAATTTAATCTTTTAGGGTTTATGTCTGGTAGACATTATCCAAATGAATCTTTTTGGAAAATTGCAAGTAAATATCAAAATAAAGCCATCATTGGTTTTGATGCCCATAGCCCTGATGCCCTTTTAAAAGACGATATCTATCAACAAGCCTTCAATTATCTTTCTTCTTTAGATGTTGAACTGATTGATACTATTAAGACATTAAAAAAATAAGGACAATGTCCTTACAAAAAAACTATCAAGAATCTAAAACAGATCTTGATAGTTTTTATTAACAAGTTCAATTGCTTGTTTTCCTGAAATATGTTCAATAGTAATTTCTATGCAACAAAGAGCTTTCCATTCTCTTTGTATTTCTTTTTCAACAGTAACTTCATCTTCATTATATTTCAAACCTAATGTTTTAATTGCATGATAGATTTCATCATCTTCTTGTAAGATTCTTGCTTCCCCAAAAAGAATGACACTTCTAAAATAGGTTGTTAATTCTTCTTCAATGACATCTTCTTGATCAATAATACTCATTGATACTTTCGGATTATTCTTAATAGCATCTATTTTATGCCCTTCTTTAGCACCATGAAAATAGATTTTTCCATCTTCATAAACAAAATTCATCGGTACTGAATAAGGATAACCATCATCCCCTGATAAAGCAAGCGTGGCTGTTTTGGCACGTCTTAAAATATCTAAACATTGTTTTTCAGTTAGCTCTTGTTTTTTTCTTCTCATTTTTCTAAACATATCATCACCTATATTTCTAATGTAAAGAATTTATGTAAAATATCTTTTGTTACTTCTCTATTTTCTTTATTCACTAAAATTGTCAGATGATCTCCTAAATGTAAAACGGTATCACCACGAGGAACAATTTCTTCAATTCCTCGATTAATTGAAATAATGACACATTCTTTCGGTAAGCCTAAATCTTTAATTGGTTGATCTAAACAACATGAACCAAGTTCAATTGAATAATGAAGAATTTCTTTTTCTTCAAGTGAAATTTCATGATTGCCATTTTTGATCATACGGTTTAATAAACTATGATAAATAGGTTCACATCTTAGCATATTTGCTACAATATAGCCGACAAAACTACATACAGCAATTGGTAAAAATTGTGATAAACTACCACACATTTCAGCAATTAAAACAATGCCTGTAATCGGTGCACGAACAATACTTGCAAAAAGCCCTGCCATCGCTACAACTATAAAGTTATTAAAATACATAGCTGGTACACCACAATAAGTTGTAACAACAAGAGCATATCCACAACCTATTAAACTTCCAAGAACTAATAGTGGAAAGAAAATACCTCCAGGAGCTCCTGATCCAAAAGAAATCAATGAAAAAATAAATTTCATAGCCAAGAGCAATAAAACAGAACTTAAAACATAATTTCCTTCATGAAGTAAATCAATAATATGATGTCCTCCACATAAAACATCTGGATAGAAAATCATAAAGCCAATAGAAATAATTAAAGGAATATAAATCTTTTGATTATTCTTTAAAAAAGTGATTTTATCATAAAGTTTTAATGTAAACATTGTTGTTTTATTATAAAGCACACCTAATAAACCTGCAATAATTCCTAAGATGATTAAAAATCCATATTGACCTAAAGGTAAACTTTCAACAAGTGGAAAATAAAGAGATGGTGTCATCCCAAAAATATTTTTACTAATAAAATCTCCTGTAAGTGAAGCAACCATAACAGTTACTAAGGCAAGTGGTGAAAAGTTTTTATGAATTTCTTCTAAGGCAAACAAGACACCAGCTAATGGTGCATTAAATGCAGCCGAAAGCCCTGCTGCTGCCCCACATGTCAAAAGATACTTTTCTTCTAATTTCATTCTTTTAAATACAGAAGCTAGTCCTTTTCCAATCATAGCTCCTAGTTGAATACTTGGCCCTTCTCTACCAAGAGATAAACCGCCAACTATTGAAAGTGTTCCTGCTATCATTTTAGCAAGGATGACCTTATACCATTTTTCGTCTATTTGATCAATCATTTCAGCTTCTACCTGTGGAATTCCACTTCCTGAAATATAAGATTCATATTTTAATAATTTAGAAATAATAAAACCAATCATTAAAATACAAATGATCCAAATACATAAATGAAATGTATTATTTTTAATATAATCGACAACAAAATAGGCAATCTTTTCACCATAAGATAACATCAATCTATAAATAACTGCCACAACCCCTGCTAATATACCAACAATAAAGCCTTCTAATAATACAATATTATCAAATCGACTTTTTGAACTTAAAAAACGTGCAATTGAAAACTCTTTTCTTTCCATAACTCTCCTCCCAATTCGATTTTTATTATAACACTTTGTCAAAAAAAAAAGAAACTGTACCATGATTTCTGTATGGTTAATGAATATAGTTTTTCATAATAATACAATAAGCACCTAATAAGCTTAACCCTATTAATCCCATATAGACCATATACTTGGTATGATCGCCTGTTTTCACTTTTGTATTTGTATTTTTTTTCGTTTCTTGTGATGTTTCTATTTTAATGTTTTGTAATTCTGGGGTCATTTCTAAAACATTAGAATACCAAATAGTACCTCCTTCTAATTCATCAACATTTATTGACTCAAGAGGAAGATCAATTGTTTTCCCATTAATGATTAGCTTTGTATTTTTATCAAAATAGTAATTTTCATTATATCCTTTATCATTTAATTTAAGATATATACTATAGACATATTTTGTATTTTCTTTAAAGGAATCAATAAGATTTCCCCAGCTTCCTTTTTGGCTACCATAGCGTTTATTCCAATATGTTGAAGAAGTAATACCACCTAACCCTCCTAAAAAAAGAAATAAGACAAGTCCTGTTATAAGTGTAAGAGGATAGATTGGATGTAAATAAAAAATGGTAATCAGTCCAAGAATAGTGGTACTGATTACGATACATATTTTACGAGATAATCCTTTAAAATAACGATTATATAAGGGATATAAAATAAATCCTAGATAACTCATTCCTAATACATAATTTTGTGATAAAACAACTCTATTTTCAGAAACTAAAAGAGAAATCATGTCAACAAATAAATACTCTATTCCTGGAAAAATAAAAGTAAAGATTGACATCAATGCGATTGCTTTTAGATAATTACTTCTTTCTTTAAACGTATTCAAAACATCATCTCCTTTTTTTCAGTTTCTTAAAATAACACATTTTTTAAGAATTACAATTTATAAAAAAGAGAGGTTTCCCTCTCTCGCACTATTCTTCTGTTGCTTCGTCTTTTTCATCATAGTAATTTCTTACTAAAGATTGTGTTTTTCTAATATGTTTTTCTACATTTGCTTTTGCAAGTGCTTTATCTTTCTTTACAATCGCTTCATAAATTTCTTTATGTTCTTGTGCTGCTTCAATTAAACGATTTGGTTGTTTAATTGAATGTCTGGAAGTAACATGAATATAATAGTTAATATCTGACAATAATTGTTCAAAATATTGTGAATGAGTTGCTCTATAAATAGCTTCATGGAAATCAATGTTTACTTCTGTAAATCTTTCTTGATCATTTTTTTCAGCATAGAATTCTAATAAATCATAGATTTCTTTAATTCTATCTAATTCTTCTTGAGTAACACGATCAATAGCAAGTTGTACAGATAAACTTTCTAAAACAACACGAATTTCTAACATATCATCAATATCTCTTGATGAAAAACCTAATACATAAACTCCTTTATTAGGAATACTTTTAACTAATCCTTCTAACTCTAATTGTTTTAAAGCTTCTCTAATAGGTGTTCTAGAAATATTTAGTTCTTTAGAAAGAACAACTTCATTTAATTTTTGTCCTTTTTCATATTCTTCATTTAAAATCTTATCTCTTAAAATACAAAAGATACGATGTCCTAAGGAACCATGTCCTGCATTTTCTAAAATATTTTTTTTCATACTATAACCTATCTATAATTGCTTGCGTGAATTCCTTTGTAGAAGCATGTCCACCAATATCACACGTTACAATTTTTCCCTCTTCTACGACTTTTGAAAGTGCATCACGTAGTCTATTTGCTTGATCATTTTGTCCTAAGGCTTCTAACATTAAAGCAAACGCTAAAAGAAGAGCACTTGGATTGGCAATGCCTTGTCCTGCAATATCAGGAGCACTACCATGAACAGCTTCATAAATACAGTATTCATCTCCAATATTTCCACTAGGAGCAAATCCTAATCCACCTACTAAACCTGCACATAAATCAGAAACAATATCTCCATATAAATTAGGAGCAACCAATACATCAAATGTTTCTGGTCTTAAAACAAGCTGCATACACATATTATCAATGATTACTTCTTGTTTTTCTATTTCTGGATAATCTTTACCTACATTTCTAAAACATTCTAAGAATAATCCATCTGTAAATTTCATAATATTCGCTTTATGAATGGCTGTGACTTTTTTTCTACCATTTGCTTTTGCATATTCAAAAGCATAACGACAAATTTTTTCACTTGCTTCTCTAGTAATTAATTTAATACCATGAGCAACATCATCACCCACCATATATTCAATACCTTTATAAAGATCTTCGGTATTTTCACGAATCATGACTAAATCAATATTTTCATATTTAGAATCAATTCCTTTAAAAGAACGAATTGGTCTAACATTAGCATAAGTCGCAAATTTTTGTCTTAAAGCAACATTGACACTTCTAAATCCTGTACCAATAGGTGTTGCTGTTGGACCTTTTAATGCCCATTTATATTCTTTAATAGCATCTACAAGTCCTGGTTCAAAGACTTCTTTTGTTTTAGCAGCATATTCTGCACCTGCTTGATATTCTACCCATTCAATATCTAAATTCATAGCTTTTGTAATGTCAACAACACTTTGTGAAATTTCTTTTCCAATTCCATCGCCTGGAATTAATACTGCTTTCATTAAAAGTCACCTCCTAATTCTTTAATTGCATTTAATAGACCACCATATTGAATCATTGTTTTTTCTCTTGATGATAATTTTAATTTTGCGGTAATTGTTTGATTATTTGTTTTATTGATAACAGTAATATCTTTATTACTTTCAACACTATCTAATAAATTAATTAATTCATATTCATCTTGATCATTAAAGAAATCGTAATCTTTTTGATTAATAACAAGTGGTAAAATACCATTATTAATTAAGTTCGAACGATGAATTCTTGCAAATGAAATAGCAAAAATTGCTTTGATCTTTAAATAATTAGGAACAAGGGCTGCATGTTCACGTGAAGAACCTTGACCATAGTTATCTCCACCAACAATAAATCCTCCACCATTTTCAATGCATCTATTATAGAATTGATCATCTACTTTACAGAAAGAGAATTTAGCAAGATGTGGCACATTACTTCTATATGGGAGTAATTTAGAATCAGATGGCACAATATGATCTGTAGAAATATTATCTCCTACTTTTAAACATACTTTACCTTTAAATGTATCTGGTAATTTATCCCCTCGAGGAACTGGTTTAATATTTGGTCCCATATAAACTTCATTTTGAGGATCATATTCATCAATAAAGAAATTCTTATTCTTCACAAATGGTGTATTTTCAATATCGTCTAAATACATATCATCTTCAAATTCATCCGTTAAATATCCTTTGATTGCACTTAAAGCAGCAACTTCAGGTGATACTAAATAAACACTAGCATCATTTGTTCCTGAACGTCCTTTAAAGTTACGGTTGATAGTTCTAAGTGAAACACCTTTAGAAAGTGGTGCTTGCCCCATACCGATGCATGGTCCACAACCACATTCAAGAATTCTTGCCCCAGAGGCAATCATATCCGCTAAAGCTCCACATTTAGAAAGCATTGCTAGAATACTAGAAGAACCTGGTGCAATAACAAGTGATACATGAGTTGCTACTCTTCTTCCTTTTAAGATTTTAGCTGCTTTTAACATATCTGGAAGTGATGAGTTTGTACATGAACCAATCACTACTTGATTGATTTTCATTCCTCTTAATTCACTTACTGGTACAACAGCATCTGGACTATGTGGTTTGGCAGTTAATGGTACTAATTTTGATAAATCAACGGTGATTTCTTCATCATATGTAGCATCTTCATCTGCTTTTAATTCAACATAATCTTCTTCTCTTCCTTGTTGAATTAAATATTCTTTAGTAATTTCATCTGTTGGAAAGACAGAAGTCGTTGCCCCTAATTCAGCACCCATATTACAAATAGTTGCACGATCTGTTAATGATAATTCTTTTAAACCTTCTCCAGTGTATTCAATAATCTTATTGACTCCACCTTTGACAGATAATTGTTGTAAAATATATAAAATAACATCTTTAGCCGAAGCCCATTTTGCTTTTTTACCTACTAAATTCACTCTAACAACACTTGGACATTGTAAATAATATGTACCTGTTGCCATTGCTACAGCGACATCTAATCCTCCTGCCCCAATAGCAATCATTCCCATCGCACCACATGTTGGTGTATGTGAATCAGAACCTACTAATGTTTTTCCTGGTTTTGCAAAGTTTTCTAATTGCAATTGATGGCAAACACCATTTCCTGGTTTAGAAAAAGTAATTCCGTGTTTTTTTGCTACACTACGAATAAACTCATGATCATCCATGTTTTCAAATCCTGTTTGTAACATATTATGATCAATATATGCAACTGCCTTTTCAACCGCTACATGTTCAATTCCCATTGCCTCTAATTGTAAATAAGCCATTGTCCCTGTTGAATCTTGAGTTAATGTTTGATCAATTTGAATCCCTATTTGTTGACCAGCGACTAACTCACCACTTTTAAGTTTAGTACTTAAGATTTTATACGCTAAATTCATTATTCTACGTCCCCCTTATTACGATTGTATACAATTATACATTCCATGTGTATTATTGTAAATACATTCTAAGCAAATAAAGGGATTTTTTTACGTATATTCCATTAAAATTGTATATTGTATACAGTTATCAATCATTTAAAAAGGGGAGCAAAAGCTCCGCTTTTTTATAAATCTAAGGCATATGCAATCGCAAGTTTTGTTGTATCTACGATTGAATCAATATGACAACGTTCTTTACCATGTGAATTGATCACAGCCATACCAAATGCTGCAGCATAAACATTATTACCTGCACGAATTGCAGCATTAGCGTCTGTTCCATAATGGAAGAAAACATCAACACAATAATTTAAGTTTGTTTTTTTAGCTTGGTTGATAATTCTTGTAGTAAGTTCTCTATCATATGGAGAATAGTTATCTTTAGCACAGATACTTACTGTTTTTTCATCAGCATGATAATCAGGCCCAATTAATCCAATATCTAAAGCAACATATTCTTCTACTTCTTCTGGTACATAAGCTCCACCATGTCCGATTTCTTCATAAATTGGGAAAGCTAATAATGTACGATATTTTGGTTTTAAGTTATTTCTTTTGAAGTAAGCCATTACTTCAATTAAAGCAGCAACAGCAGCTTTATCATCAATATAACGTGAAACAACATATCCTGATGGTGTATATTCAAAATGAGGATCTACAGAGATCACATCACCATGATCAATACCTAAAGCCATAACTTCTTCTTTAGAATGAACATCTTCATGTAAGATAACTTCCATATGGTCTTCATCTCTTGGCATTGTTCTTGCATCTTCAAATACATGAACTGAGTGTGATTTACAAATAACCATACCTCTATATTTACGTCCATCTCTTGTAATAATAGTAACGCCTTCACCTTCCATACTATGGTAGTTAACACCACCTAATTGTCTTACAATTAAATGACCGTTATCATCAATATGACGAATAACTAAACCAATTGTATCTAAGTGAGCACCCATACATACTGTTTTAGAATTATCTTCACCTTCTAAAGTAATGTAAGCTGTTCTTTTACGATCATAAGTCACTTCATAACCAAATTCAGCTGCTTTTTTTTCTAATAAAGCACCAACTTCTTCATAATAACTTACTGGACTTGGTACATTAATAAATTCTTCACATAATTCAACTAATTCTTTTTTGTCAATATTCATTTCCATTTTATAATACCTCTTTTACTTTTTATCATATAAATGACATGCGCAGAAATGACCTGGTTCTACTTCTTTAAAATCGGGTCTATCTGTTTTACAAATATCCATTACTTTCGGACATCTTGTACAGAAACGACATCCTTTTGGTGGGTTGGCTGGACTTGGCACATCGCCACCTAATATTTGTTTATCTTCGATTCTTTCTTTTCCAATTCTTGGAATTGCTGAAAATAGTGCTTGAGTATAAGGATGTAATGGTTTGGCATAAAGTGATTCAGTATCTGCCATTTCCATCATATTACCTAAATACATAACTCCTACTCTATCAGCAATATGTTTTACAACACTTAAGTCATGGGAAATGAAGATATAAGCAATACCCATTTTTTCTTGTAATTCATTTAATAAATTAATGATTTTTGCTTGAATTGAAACATCTAACGCTGAAACAGGTTCATCACAAATAATCAATTTTGGTTGTAAAGCAATTGCACGGGCAATCCCAATACGTTGTCTTTGTCCTCCTGAAAATTCATGAGGATAACGATACATGTAATCTAAATTTAAACCAACTTGTTTCATAACTTCCACAACACGTGCATCACGTTCTTCTTTTGTTTTATAACATTTAGCGATATCAATTGGTTCAGCAATAATATCTTTAACTGTCATACGTGGATTTAAAGAAGCATAAGGATCTTGGAAAATCAATTTGATTTTATCACGTGCTTCTTGTAATTCTTTACCTTTTAAACTTGTAAAGTCTTGACCATCTAAGATAACCTTTCCTTCAGTTGGTTCAATTAGACGGATTACACTTTTACCCATTGTTGATTTACCACATCCAGATTCACCAACAATCCCAAAAGTTTCTCCTATTTTAACATCAAAGCTAATATCATCTACCGCTTTAACAACGCTTTTTTTACCTCTTAAAGAAGATGATTTAATAGAATAATATTTCTTTAAATGTTCTACTTTTAATAAAACGTCTTGATTATTTTCCATTTTCTACATCCTCCTTATTCCATCTTTCATGATATTTCCAACAACGAACTAAATGGTTTTCACCATGTTCCATCATTGCTGGACATTCTTGATGACAGATTTCTTTAGCATGTTTACAACGTGGTGCGAAGAAACATCCTTTTGGAAGTTCATAAAGCATTGGTACAGAACCAGGAATAACTTCCAATTCTTCTTGATCATCGCTATCGATATCAGGGATTGATCTTCTTAGACCAATAGTATAAGGGTGTAAAGGATTTTTAAATAAATCTTCTACATTTGTATATTCTACGATCTTACCTGCATACATAACGATTACGTTATCTGCCATTTCTGAAATAACACCCATATCATGTGTAATTAATAATACGGCTGTATTTAATTCTTTTTTCATTTTATTAATTAATTTTAAGATTTGTGCTTGAATAGTCACATCTAATGCTGTTGTCGGTTCATCACAAATCAATAATGATGGATTACAAGAAAGTGCCATCGCAATCATTGCTCTCTGTCTCATACCGCCTGAAAACTCATGTGGGTAGGAATGAAATCTTTTTTCCGGTGAAGGAATACCTACCAGTTTCAACATTTCAAGTGCACGTTTTTTTGCATCTTCTTTTTTAATTTTATGATGTGTCAGAATGGCTTCTGTAATCTGATCACCAATTTTAAATAACGGATTCAATGATGTCATCGGATCCTGGAAGATCATAGCAATGTGATCCCCCTGAATCTTACGCATCTCACTTTTTTTCTTCTTCAAAAGATCTTCTCCGTTAAAGAGAATCTCCCCGTCTTTTACTCTTCCCGGATATGCAAGCAGTCCCATAATAGAAAGTGACGTAACACTCTTCCCACTGCCTGATTCACCTACAATACCAATGATCTCGCCTTTATCTAATCCAAAACTAACATCACGGATCGCCTGCACCTCTCCTAAATGCGTAAAGAAAGAGGTATGTAAATTTTTTACATCTAATAATTTTTCACTCATTTGCTTTTTCCTCCTTATTTACGCTGTTTTGGATCGAATGCATCTCTTAAACCATCACTTAATAAGTTGAATGTAAGGATTGTAACTGAAATGGCAATCGCCGGATATACCATCTGATATGGATATACATAAATTCCTGCTAAAGCGTCATTACACAAAGTACCCCAGGAAGCCATCGGTGCAGAAATACCAAGACCTACGAAGCTCAGGAATGCTTCATTGAAAATTGCACTTGGAATCTGCATTGCCATATTTACCATGATAGGTCCCATCATATTCGGGATTAGGTGTTTCACAATAATCCTCTTTG
>ENA-OUQW01003077-OUQW01003077.1-human-gut-metagenome-genome-assembly--contig:-NODE-3077-length-12756-cov-6.375010_pt1 | contig 12756 bp, 10 predicted proteins | sample MGYA00248464_ERZ548849 | MGnify/ENA primary metagenome ERZ548849 (study PRJEB26491, sample SAMN04978193) | human gut metagenome | host: Homo sapiens | study: EMG produced TPA metagenomics assembly of... | reverse complement strand
AGTCATGGTATCAATACCGGATGGCATATGCTCAAAAGAGATACCATTGTCTTCAAAAGCGCTGAGGACTTTGCGTCCAAAACCGATTTCGGAGTTCATCATATCTTTTTCAATATTAACGGCTACAAAGCCTTTTTTTCCGGCAATACCGGTGATGGTATAAGCAGGAATCCGGCAGGTGCTTTCTACAATCATTGTTCCATCGTCTTCCGGACGGTTTGTGTTTCGGATGTTAATTGGAATACCGGCTTTTCGTACCGGGAAGATTGCATCTTCGTGGAGTACGGAAGCACCCATGTAAGCGAGCTCTCGTAATTCCATATAAGTAATGGTATGAATGACTTCCGGATTTTTTACGATACGTGGATCGGTAACTAAGCAGCCGGAAACGTCTGTCCAGTTCTCGTATAAGTTGGCATTGATTGCTTTGGCAACCAAAGAACCGGTGATATCGGAACCGCCGCGGGAGAACGTAACGACTGTACCATTTTTCATGGCACCGTAAAATCCCGGAATGACAGCGCGTTCAATTTTATCTAAATAAGTGGCAAGAAGCTCGTTGGTGGTTTCAGAATCAAAAGACCCGTCTTTGTTAAATCGGATTACATTGGCAGCATCGACAAATTCATAGCCGAGGTATTTTGCCATAATTTTTCCGTTTAAATATTCGCCACGGGAAGCAGCGTACATAGAACCTGCTTTTGCTACAAACTGTTTTTTAATGATTTCAAAATCTTCATCTAAAGAAAGATCGAGTTTCAAACCATAAATGATTTCGTTGTAGCGGTCTTTGATTTGATTTAACTGTTTGTTGAATGCCTTGCTCTGTTCTGCCAGTTCATAGCAGTGATACAGCATATCCGTTACCTTCGTGTCATCGGAAAAACGTTTTCCCGGTGCGGAAGGGACTACATAACGGCGGGATTCGTCTGCACGAATAATAGCGCCAACTTTCATAAACTGTTCTGCACTGGCAAGGGAACTTCCACCAAACTTAACTACTTTTTTCATGAAACATCTCTCCATATAATTTTTTTGTGTCAAAGATTTACAGACACACGATTATAGTAAACCATGTTTTTTGGTATTTTTCAAGAGTTTTTTGTGATATAATAAGAAAAAGAAATTTTACAGAGGGGGATTTGTATGGAAGGAATTACATTATATTCCATTGATTATTATAAAAGAAGTGTTTTTAAAGGCAGTTACCGGGGGATGAATTTCAGGATTTCGAAAGACGGCGATGAAGAGGAAAAGAAACTTCTTGCGACTGCGTGGAAAGGACCGTTTATACTGGAAAAGACAAAGGAGGAGCTGGTGACGATGACGTTTGATTTTTCGGACGAGGGGCTTTTAGAGGCGGATGAATGGCTGACGAAACAGCAGAAATTGTTATGCCCGGGAGTAGGGGAAGAGTGACCTCTTGTAACTTTTTGAAAAACGAGTATAATACTAGTAGCAGAGAAACATAAGAATAAGGAGGTTATTATTACCATGACAAAAATTGATATTTTTTCCGGTTTTCTTGGTGCCGGTAAGACAACATTGATAAAAAAACTGATAAAGGAAGCATTTCAGGGAGAAAAACTTGTCCTGATTGAAAATGAATTTGGTGAGATTGGCATTGATGGCGGTTTTATGAAAGATGCCGGCATTAATGTAACGGAAATGAATTCAGGATGTATTTGCTGTTCATTGGTTGGTGATTTTGGTGCTGCATTGGAAGAGGTACTTGAGAAATATCATCCGGACCGCATTATTATTGAGCCATCCGGTGTTGGTAAATTGTCGGATGTTATTAAGGCTGTCTCCGGTGTAATGGAGAGCCATGACGATGTGCAGATGAATGGGTATGTTACGGTGGCAGACGCAACGAAGTGTAAAATGTACATGAAAAACTTTGGTGAATTTTACAACAACCAGGTTGAGAGTGCAAAGACAATTGTGTTAAGCCGGACCGGTAAAATTACGGATGAAAAGTTAGATGCTGCGTTGGCTTTGATTCGCGAGAAAAATGATAAGGCAACAATTATTACGACACCATGGGATGAGATTGATGGCAAACAAATTCTTGGTGCGATTGAGGAGAGTAATTCGCTGGAATTAGAATTGATGGAAGAAGAGGATGTATGTCCGGAGTGTGGACATCATCATGATCACGACCATGAACACCACCATCACCATGAGCACGGTGAGTGCGACCATCACGACCATGACCATGAACATCATCACCACGGGGATGGCGAGTGCTGTTGTGGACATGACCACGAGCATGGACATCATCACCATCATGCGGACGATGTATTTACAAGCATGGGTATCGAGAGTGCGCACAAATACAGTGAGGAAGAATTGACCGGTATTTTGAAAAAATTGTCTGCTGAGGATAATGGTTATGGAAACATTCTTCGCGCGAAGGGAATTGTACCGGCGACGGAAGGTGAATGGTTCCACTTTGATTTGGTACCTGGTGAGTACGAAGTACGCCGGGGCAGTGCAGACTATACCGGACGAATCTGCGTTATTGGAGCAGAGTTGAAAGAAAGTGAAATTAAGCAATTGTTTTTAGGATAAGGAATGGAGGAAACTATGTTTGGAAATCGGGATATTCCGGTCTATTTGTTTACCGGTTTTTTGGAAAGCGGTAAATCAACATGTTTTCAGGAAATACTGGAGGAAGGAAATTTTGAAGACGGCTTGCGGACCTTGTATCTGATGACGGAAGAGGGAGAAAAAGAAGTCGATGAAATGTTACTTCGTCATAATAAAGTGGACACGGTTTTGATTGAAGACGAAGAAGATTTGACGGAAGATAAGTGTAAGGAACTTGTGAAACAGTATAAGCCGGCACGAATTGTTATTGAAGTAAACGGAATGTGGGATTTGGTTAAGTTAATCAATGAAACCATTCCGGAAAATTGGATTGTTGTGCAGACATTTACAACAGTCAATGCGGAAACATTTTCCGTTTATATCAATAATATGAAATCGTTGATTATGTCGCATTTTCAGCAGTCGGATTTGGTTATTTTTAACCGTTGTTCATCCGATATGGACAAGGCATCCATGCGTCGAAATGTCAAAGCAATCAACCGCCGTGCCCAGGTTTTATTTGAATCAGAGGATGGCTCGGTTGAGAGTAATATTGAAGAGGAATTACCGTTTGATGTCACCGCAAAAGAAATTGTATTAGAAGATGACGATTTTGGGCTTTGGTATCTGGATGTTAGTGAGCATCCGGAAAAATACGAGGGAAAAACTATTGTATTTAAGGGACAGGTATACAGAAATAGAACCTTCCCGAAAGATGCCTTTGTTCCATCCCGCGCGGCCATGACTTGCTGTGCGGATGACATCGCAAAAATCGGATTCATTTGCCATTACCCACAGGCTGATAAATTTGCAACCAACGACTGGGTTATGGTAACAGTAAAAGTAAAACCGGAATTTAGCCGTAAACAACAAGCATTAGTGCCAATGCTTTGGGCTGACAAAGTCGAAAAAACCACTCCCCCACAAGAGGAAGTTGTATACTTTAGTTAGCTACAAGCCACGCACCAAAAGAGATGCGCCATGGCATGCAAGTTCGCTTGCAAATGCCATGGCGCATCTCTTTTGGTATGAGGCGACAGCCTCTATGAGCGGAGCCGGAGGCGGAGCGAATAGCGTGGGATATTCGGCGGAGCGAATAGCGTGGGATATTCGGCGGAGCGAATAGCAAGGGGGATTCGGCGGAGCGAATAGCGTTGCATAAGGCAAGCCATCACAAATTTTATAGATGTTTTACAAACGTTGTGCTATACTATTAATAGACAGAAGGCAGAAAGAAATTTAATCAATATTGAAAGTACAAGGAGCACAACATGAAGATACTAAGCAAACAAAAAAACAGCAGAATGTGTATGATTTGCGGGCTGGATAATGAATACGGCGTGAATGCACCATTTTACAACATGGAAGATGGCAGTGTGATGACGGTGTTTCGCTACAAAGAACAGCATCAGAGTTATCCCGGACGTGTGCATGGCGGCATGATTACGGCGATGCTTGATGAGATGGGGCTTCGTTCTTTGTGGGCGAAGGAATTGTCGGAGGAGACTTTTGGTGTGACGATATCGTTGGATACCAAATACCGCAAACCGGTTCCCTATGAGACAGAATTGATTGGACGGGGTGTAGTTGTAAAAAACACGAGCCATTTTATTATTACAGATTCTTATATTATGGATAAAGAAGGGGAAATTCTTGCAAATGGAAGAATTAAATACATAAAAATGGACACACAGAAGATTCAAGAGGGCATAGAAGTGCATGAAGAAATGCCGTATCTTGTAGAGGATGGCAGGACAGAAATCGAGGGGCCATTCTTTGACAATCTGTAGCCACTATGCTATAGTAAAAGGCGACAATAATTTATGGAAAGCGTCCATGTGAACGTTTTGGTTAGGAGGAAAAATGAGTAAGATTCAGATGAAAACCCCACTTGTAGAGATGGACGGGGATGAAATGACCAGAATCCTTTGGCAGATGATTAAAGATGAGTTGTTGCTGCCATATGTTGATTTAAAGACAGAGTATTATGACCTTGGTTTGGAGTACCGGAATAAAACCAATGACCAGGTGACAGTGGATTCCGCAGAGGCAACAAAGAAATATGGTGTAGCGGTAAAATGTGCTACGATTACACCGAATGCTGCCCGCATGGATGAATATGATTTGAAAGAAATGTGGAAATCGCCAAACGGCACAATTCGTGCAATTTTAGATGGTACGGTATTTCGTGCACCAATCCTTGTTAAGGGAATCGTTCCTTATGTAAAAAATTGGACAAAGCCGATTACGATTGCACGTCATGCGTATGGTGATGTTTATAAAAATACAGAAATCAAAGTTCCGGGTAAAGGAACAGCAGAACTTGTATTTACCGCTGAGGATGGAACACAGACCAAAGAAGTAATTCACAACTTTGATGGTCCGGGAATCATTCAGGGAATTCACAATACAGAAAAATCCATTTCCAGTTTTGCACGCGCATGCTTTAGTTACGCAGTGGACACTAAACAGGACTTGTGGTTCTCTACCAAAGATACCATTTCCAAAAAATACGACCATACATTTAAGGACATTTTCCAGGAAATTTATGATACGGAGTATAAAGAAAAATTCGAGAAACTTGGCATTGAGTATTTCTATACGCTTATTGATGATGCAGTTGCCCGTGTAATTCGTTCGGAAGGCGGCTTTATCTGGGCTTGTAAAAACTACGACGGAGATGTAATGTCTGATATGGTAGCTACGGCATATGGTGATTTGTCCATGATGACATCCGTTTTGGTATCACCAAGCGGTGTTTATGAATATGAGGCTGCACACGGAACGGTACAGCGTCACTATTATAAACATTTGAAAGGCGAAGAGACTTCGACAAATTCCATCGCAACTATTTTTGCGTGGACAGGCGCACTCAGAAAGCGCGGCGAGTTGGATGAGATTCCGGAATTGATGGATTTTGCGGACAAACTGGAGAGAGCCTGCATTAAGACTGTGGAAGATGGAAAAATGACAAAGAGTCTTTCTCTCATTTCCACATGTGAAAATCCGGTAATTTTGAACAGCCTTGAGTTTATTCAGGCAATTCGCGAGACATTGGATTCTTTGATATAACATATAAAAAAACAGACCACTGTGATACTGTAAAAGTGCAGATATTGCAGTGGTCATTTTTTGGTATCGGCAGGGTTAGTTTTTAACCTGCCGTCCTTCTGTGTTTATCGTGTAATTATCTTTCATAATCAAAGCAGAAATTGGTACGAGTTGAAATCCTTTTTTCTTCAAAATTGTTAAAAGTTCATCCAGCGCTTCGGCGGTGTGTTTTCCGCCATTGTGGCAGAGAATAATCGAACCGTTGCCAAGATGTTTGTGCTCTGTGACGCGGCGTATGATGGTGGCGGCATCGTAATCTTTCCAGTCGAGGGAATCCACATCCCACTGAATCGGATAATATTTATTTTCCCGGCACACACGGATAAGAGTGTCGTTATAGTCCCCGTAAGGAGGGCGGAACAAAATCATATCTTTACCGGTTAGTTTTTTTACTTTTTCATGAGGTTTCATGATTTCTTCTTTGCATTGTGCGGCCGATAGCTGTGACATCTGTTTGTGGTTTTCACTGTGGTTTCCAAGGTCATGCCCGCCGGCGGCAATTGCTTTTACATCGTCCGGATATTTTTCAATCCAGCCGCCTGTCATAAAAAAGGTTGCCTTCACTTTGTGTTTTTTCAGCGTGGCAAGAAGTGATGCGGTGTCGTCGTTTCCCCAAGCCGCATCAAAGCTGATTGAAATCTGCGGTTTTTCCTTTTCTACGCAGTAGATGGGAAGTTCTTTTTCATGAAGCAGAGATTCATTGAAAACGGCACGGTTTTCCGGATAAACAAAAAAACTTGTTGCGAGCAACGCAAAGGATGTCAGGACGATGGCACCGATTTTTGTAAAAAGAATCAGTTTTTCCCGTTCTTGTTCGATGTTCATAGATTACCCCGCTATCGTTTTGCTATAGTTTATGGAGAGAAAATGCTTATTATGACAGGAAATCTTTTTTCTTTGCAAGGGTGTATGAATATGGTAAGATTACTACATAAGAAAATTTATGAATGAATCATTTACGGATGGAGGTATATCATGAAAAGAAGAAATTTATTGGCAGCAGTGCTTAGCTTTTCGCTGGTAATAGGGATGAGTGCACCGGTGGATTTGGCACAGGAAAGTAAGAAAACGCAGACCGCAGTATCCATCGAGGATTCGGTCGGTGAGACGTCAAAGTATGGCTATCTTCCAATTCATCGGAAACTATTAAATTCGGATGATTTGTCATCCGGCAGAAAGAAAAAGGCAGCAAAGACAACGATTCCGTCATCGTTTGATGCCAGAGAGGAAGGGCTGTTGACGGATATCAAAGATCAAGGAGAAACGGGCATGTGCTGGACAATGTCTGTGATGGGAGCGTCTGAAGCAGATATTATACAGGATGGCTCTGAAGAATCTCCGGATTTATCAGAGTATCATCTGGCATATTCGACATACAACAAAGCCGACGATCCGCTTGGTTTGACGGTAGGGGATATTTGCAGGCCAAGAGAGAAGAATAATGATTTGTATGGCTGGGGCGGAAATTCCGTTTTAGCAACTGCTACATTAGCCAGATGGCAGGGAGTTGTAGATGAATCAGTTGCTTCTTTTGAAGATTTACAGAACAAAATTAATCGTAACGTAACGGCTGACTTACCGGATGAGGTGATGTATGATAAGGATTCCTATCATTTGCAGAACGTAGAATACATTTATATGACGAAAGCGAACCGCAACCAAATCAAACAGAAATTGATGGAGTATGGGGCAGCGGAGTGCTCTATGTATGCGCCGGAAACATCGAGTGACGAGCAGATGTATGGAAATACCGGGAAAAGCAATTTTACGGCGTATTATTGTGATGATACAAGCAAGACGACCAATCACAGTGTATTGATTGTAGGATGGGATGATAATTATTCGGCAAGTAATTTTAATTCCAAATGCCGTCCCTCTTCAGATGGCGCATGGTTAATTCGCAACAGCTGGGGCGACTGCAACAGTATGGGCGGATATTTCTGGATTTCTTATGAGGATGCTATGCTGCAGGCTGAGAAGAATGAAGAGGCAGAAGTGGCATTCTTTGATGTAGAAAAAGTGGATAATTACGACAATAACTATCAATATGATGGTGGAATTCCATTTGCTTATTCGAGAAGTTTTCTGCGCGGTGCCAATGTGTTTGAAGCGAAAGCTGATGAGAAAATGCAGGCAGTTTCTTTCTATACACAGGAAGCAAATGTAAATTATGAAGTATCAATTTATGAGAGTCCGGATTCGGATAATCCGATGTCCGGTAAATTAGTGTCTTCATTGTCCGGTACGATTGCAGAGCGCGGATATCATACCATTGATTTTGTAAAAGAAGATAAAGATGAAGTATTTATGACAAAAGGAAAGCGTTATGCAGTTGTTGTAAAATTGGAAGAGAGTGGAGATACTTCTTATCAGACTTATGAATGTACTCATAACGATTCTGCACTTACAGAAGCAGTTAGCGCAAATGAGGGCGAAAGTTATGTTCAGAATTCGAATGGCAATTGGGAAGATTTTTCCAAACTTGTATGGTCTGGCGGCAGAAAAAACAATGCAAATCTCTGCATTAAGATGTTTTCTGATACTTGGAATTCTACGAAAGCAACACCGACGCCGGTGCCAACGGCAACATCAACGCCGGTGCCAACGGCAACACCAACGCCGGTGCCAACGGCAACACCAACACCGGTGCCAACGGCAACACCAACACCGGTGCCAACGGCAACACCAACGCCGGTGCCAACGGCAACACCAACACCAGTGCTAACGGCAACACCTGAGACTACGCCGACGCAAAAGGCACAATCAACACCGGCAGCCAATAATCCGACAACCCCGGTAGTTACGGATAATCCTGTAACACCTGATAATAGCAGTGTCCGGACAGTGGTTGTGAAAAAACTAAAGTTTAAATATTCGTCGAAAAAGGTGAAAGCCGGTAAAAAAGTAAAGTTAAGTAAGTGGCTGAAAGTGACGAAAAACCGCGCAGGGGATGCAAAGATTACCTATAAATTTACAAAGAGTAAATATAAAAAATATGCTACCCTGTCAAAAAAAGGTGTCTTTAAGGCAAAGAAGGCCGGAAAGAAAAAGACGGTTTATGTAAAGGCAGCAGCGGGTGACGGCAGTAAAAAGACAGCGAATATAAAAATAAAAATTAAATGATAATAGGGGTTGACTTTTTATGTTATCCTGCATATAATGAACATATGAATAATTGTTCATATGTAAATTTACAGAAACGGAGAGTGATAAAATGCCAAGTGAAGATGAATTGTATGACTTGGCGGAATTGTTTAAGGTGTTTGGCGATTCGACCAGAATCCGGATTTTGTTTGTTTTATTTGAGAAGGATGTCTGTGTTTGTGATTTAGCGGAAACCTTGAATATGACGCAGTCAGCAATTTCGCATCAGCTAAAGATTCTAAAACAGAATAAGTTAGTAAAAGGCCGCCGCGAGGGCAAATCGGTGTTTTATTCACTGGCCGATGATCATGTGCGAACGATTATCGAGCAGGGAATCGACCATATTGCGGAATAACATAATTGAATTGGAGGAAATGAACCATGAAAAAGAAATTTAAATTACAGGACTTAGATTGTGCAAACTGCGCAGCAAAAATGGAAGAATCAATTAAGAAAATTGATGGTGTAAACGATGCAGTAGTCAGCTTTATGACACAGAAGATGACAGTAGATGCCGATGATGCGCGTTTTGATGAAATTATGGATGAGGTTGTCCGTGTTTGTGCAAAAGTTGAGCCGGATTGCCAGATTCTTTTGTAGGAGATGAGTGTATGACAAAAAAACAGAAAAAAATGAGACTTCGGATTATCATTTCCCTTGTCCTGTTTGCTATCCTGTTTGTTTGTGAGCATATGGGAGTATTAGAGCCACTGCCATGGTGGGCACAGCTTTTGATATTTGCCGTTCCGTACCTGATTGTCGGATATGACATTATTTTTAAGGCTGTGAGAAATATTTCCCATGGACAGATTTTTGATGAAAACTTTCTGATGATGATTGCCACCTTTGGTGCATTTGGCGTTGGTGAGTATTTAGAGGCTGTTGCTGTAATGCTGTTTTACCAGGTCGGTGAATTGTTCCAGGGTTATGCGGTTGGAAAATCCAGACAATCCATTACGGAAATGATGGACATCTGTCCGGAATATGCGAATGTAGAGGAAGATGGGAAATTAGTGACAGTAGACCCGGATGATGTAGAAGTCGGTACGATTATTGTTGTAAAGCCGGGAGAGAGAATTCCTCTCGATGGTGTTGTTATAGAGGGCGAATCGTTAATTGATACGGCGGCACTTACGGGTGAGTCGGTACCGAGAAGAGCGTCAGAGGGCGATGAGATTATCAGTGGCTGCGTCAATGACAGCGGAACGCTGAAAATCCGTACCACAAAGGAATTTGATGATTCGACGGTTGCCAAAATTTTGGAACTGGTTGAGAATGCAAGCAGTAAAAAGGCAAAGGTGGAGAATTTCATCACCCGATTTGCCAAATACTATACGCCGGTCGTTACGATTGGAGCAGTTCTGCTTGCTGTGATTCCACCGTTTATTTTAGGTGGAGGATTCGCTGAGTGGATTCAGAGAGCGTGCATTTTCCTTGTTATTTCCTGCCCGTGTGCACTGGTGATTTCGGTGCCTCTTGGATTCTTTGGTGGTATCGGTGCTGCATCTAAGATTGGTGTTTTGGTAAAAGGCAGTAACTTCTTAGAGGCGGTTGCAGAGATGACTACCATTGTATTTGATAAGACCGGAACGCTGACAAAAGGCGAATTTAAAGTAACCGAGATGAAACCTGCCGGTGTTTCCGAAGATAAATTATTGGAAGTGGCAGCACTTGGCGAGAGCTATTCAAACCATCCGATTGCCGGTTCGATTATTGAGGCATATGGAAAAGAAATTGAGAGAAGCCGTGTGTCAGATGCGGTTGAAATTGCGGGCCACGGAGTTCAGATTCTCGTAGATGGTGTGATGACTTATGTCGGCAATGAAAAGCTGATGAAAAAACAGTCGATTGCTTATGAGCCGTGTGAAAGCGCCGGAACGGTTGTCTATGTGGGGCAGGAGCAGACCTTTTTAGGGGCACTTGTGATTTCCGACACCGTGAAACAGGGCGCAGCAGAGGCGATTCACAAGATGAAAAATGTTGGCGTGAAGAAATGTGTTATGCTGACCGGTGATCGAGAAAAAGCTGCGAAACATGTGGCAGATGAGTTGAAACTGGATGAAGTACATGCTGAACTTCTCCCCGGCGATAAAGTGGATGAGGTGGAAAAACTTCTTTCTGCGCAAAAAGATGGAGAGCGTCTTGCCTTTGTCGGCGACGGTATCAATGATGCACCGGTTTTGACCCGTGCAGATATTGGTATTGCGATGGGAAGTCTTGGTTCCGATGCAGCGATTGAGGCGGCAGACGTCGTTTTGATGGATGACGATATTCGAAAGATTGCGTCAACCGTACTGATTTCCAGAAAAACACTTCGCATTGTAAAGCAGAACATTGTATTTGCTCTTGCCGTAAAAGCAGTTGTACTTCTGCTTGGTGCAATTGGTGTGGCGAATATGTGGGAAGCTGTATTTGCCGATGTCGGTGTATCTGTTTTAGCAATTTTGAACTCAATGCGGGTGATGAAAAATCATTAACATGATTTGCATTTTTGATTAACATGTAGTATAATGTCATAGTCAAAGAGGATAGGTCCGAAAATGAAGTGTCCTATCCTCTTTTTTCGACTATGACAAGAGTCCAAAAGAAGGAGGATTTGGTTTGGATAATCACTCAATGATGGAACTGGGAGAAAAGTTAAATGGCAAATTTGAAAATCTGGTGAATTACTGTATGGTGTCCGGTGCCATTAACCAGGATTTGTATAACGAATATGATGTGAAGAGGGGACTTCGCGATTCGAATGGTAAAGGAGTACTTACCGGATTGACAGAGATTTCAGATGTTTGTGGATACCGCTTGAAAAACGGCAAAAAGATTCCTTGCGACGGAGAACTTTATTATCAGGGATATAATGTAATGGACCTTGTAAAAAGTTTTGAAAACCGCCGATTCGCTTTCGAGGAGACAACCTATTTGCTGATGTTTGGCGAACTGCCGACACATACTCAGTTAAAGGATTTTGAAGAGGTATTAACCAGTCTTCAGGAGCTTTCCGGTCAGTTTGTCCGTGATGTGATTATGAAAGCACCAAGTGCAAACATTATGAATGCACTGCAGAAAAGTGTGCTGACACTGTATTCGTATGATGAGAATCCGGACGACATTTCCGTGGCAAATGTACTGCGCCAGTCTTTGCAGTTAATCGGCAAAATTCCGTTGATTGCGGTGTATGCGTATTTGTCATACCGTCATTTTGGATTTGATGATAATTTATACATCCGTACACCGGATAAAGATTTGTCAATTGCAGAAAATATTTTGCAGATGGTAAGACAGGACGGTAAATTTACGGAGTTAGAGGCGAAAGTTTTAGATATTGCACTTGTCATTCATGCAGAACATGGCGGCGGTAATAACTCGACGTTTACCAATCATGTAGTAACGTCTTCCGGCACAGATACATATTCTGCGATTTCAGCATCCATTGCTTCACTGAAGGGACCACGTCATGGTGGTGCCAACTTAAAAGTTCTGCAGATGTTTGATGACATTAAAGAGCACTGCAAGGATTGGAATAATGAAGAGCAGATTAAAGAATATTTGAATAAAATTCTGAATCGCGAGGCCTTTGATGAATCCGGTCTGATTTATGGAATGGGACATGCGGTTTATACATTGTCTGACCCTCGTGCCGTGATTTTGAAACGCTATGCAAAAAAACTGGCGGAGGCAAAAGGTAAAATGGATGAATTTCATCTGTATGAAACAGTGGAAGAAGTGTCCAAAGATTTGATTATGAAAGCACATTTGCGTTATAAACCGGTTTGTGCAAATGTTGATTTTTACAGTGGTTTTGTATATACTATGCTTGGTATTCCGAGAGAATTATTTACTCCGATTTTTGCGATTGCCCGTATTTCCGGATGGAGTGCACATCGTCTGGAAGAGTTGGTAAACAAGGGTAAA
>ENA-OUQW01003064-OUQW01003064.1-human-gut-metagenome-genome-assembly--contig:-NODE-3064-length-12793-cov-20.924242_pt1 | contig 12793 bp, 13 predicted proteins | sample MGYA00248464_ERZ548849 | MGnify/ENA primary metagenome ERZ548849 (study PRJEB26491, sample SAMN04978193) | human gut metagenome | host: Homo sapiens | study: EMG produced TPA metagenomics assembly of... | reverse complement strand
TGGATTCGTATTCATGATATTATTCAGTTTGTTAATACATTTTACGGTATGAGCTATGCAGAAAACAGCAGAGAAACGTTTAGAAAGCAGGCTCTGCACAGATTCAGGACAGCTGCTTTGATAGAGGATAATGGAAAAGCAACCAACAGTCCGAACTATCGCTACAGATTGACGGAAGAAACAATTAAAATACTGAGAACGATGGAAACACCAGCATGGAAAGAATCTATAAAGCGGTTTCTTTGTTATCATGAAAAGTTAATTGATTTGTACGCTTCTAAAAAGAAGATGACAATGATGCCAGTAAATATAAATGGTGAAAGCTTTAAATTTTCAGCAGGTAAGCATAATGAGCTGCAAAAAGCCATTATCGAGGAATTTGCACCGAGATTTGCACCAAATTCTGAATGTTTGTACGTTGGCGATACAATAGAAAAAGATCTGGTAAAGAATGTAGAAAAATTAAAAGAACTGGGATTTGAAATTACATTGCATGATAAGATGCCTGATGTAGTGCTATATCGTGAGGATAAGAATTGGATCTATTTTGTGGAATCGGTAACATCGGTCGGTCCGATGGATCCAAAGCGTATATTGGAAATTACAGAAATGACGAAAGATGTAACAGCAGGAAAAGTATTTGTAACCGCATTTCTGGATTTCAAGACATATAAGAGGTTCGCAGAGGAGCTTGCGTGGGAAACAGAGGTCTGGATTGCTGAAATGCCGGAGCATATGATACATCTGAATGGCGATAGGTTTATGGGACCGAGATGATAGTGAGAAAAGTGTAAATGAATTGGGTGGTGAACAATATGGCGACAACAGTAAATAATGCATTTGCAGAATTTATGAAAGAAAAAGTTAATCTTGACCAAGAAAAAAACAAAATAGCTCGTTCAAGTAGGGATAATTTAATTGATAATATAAAGGGATTTAGTGGTGATTCGGATTTCTTTGTGGTATATACAGATAAAATTTTACGCTTTGGTTCGTTTGAACGTCGTACTAAAATAAGACCGATTGATGACATAGATTTGATGTTATGCTTGTCTGGGGAAGGAACACGAACATATATACAATCAGGAGAAGTATTTTATATAAATGGAAGCGATGCTGATTCTAAAAATGGATTAATGACTGACAACACAAATTATCTGAATTCAACAAAAGTGATTAATCGCTTTATCTCTAAATTATCAGATTTGCAAGATTACAGTAAAGCGGAAATGCATAAGAATCATGAAGCGGCGACACTTCAATTAAAATCATATACATGGAACTTTGATATTGTTCCTTGCTTTTATACAGATACCGGTTTCTATTTGATACCGGATGGTTCGGGAAATTGGAAAAAGACTGATCCAAGGATAGATAATGAACGCATTACAGATATAAATCAAAAACATAATGGGAAATTACTCGAATTGATCAGACTTGCTAAATATTGGAATAATAGAAAAGTTACTATTAGAATTGGTTCCTATTTGTTGGAATGCATGATTCTTCAGAAATATGAAAACAAAGAAGCATCTGAAAACTGGTGGATAGATTTAGAGTTCAGAGATTTGTTAAATTATTTATCTTCAGCTATATTATCAGATGTAGATGATCCTAAAGGAATACAAGGAAATTTGAATTCCTTTTGTTGGGATGACAGATGCAAAATAAGTGATGCTTTAACAAATGCATATAATAAGGCTGTAGAAGCTTCAAATATGGAACTCAATGATAAAAATCAAAAAGGTGCTATTACGAAATGGGGAGAAGTGTTGGGAAGTGATTTTCCAGAATATACAGGAGAGTAAGGCACATGAACAAAGGGGAAGAGTAAAAAATGTCAATTAATAGATATTTGGAAGAAACAGCTTCGAAATTGATAATTAAAGGCAATGAAAAAGAATCTATAGATGTGTCTTTAAATACGTTTAAAGATAGGATGAGAGATTATTTTAGCAAGAATGAATCTGTTAATCTAAAAGAAATAAAGGTATTTGGTTCGTATCAACGGGATACGAACCTTCCACAATCAGTTGATTATGGGACAGATGTGGATATTATGCTTGTAATGGATAATGATGGTTCAACTCCTCAAACATATTTGGATAGAGTAAGAAGAGGTGTGGAAGCAAAATATTCAACTTCACAGATACGGCAATCATCGCCTACAGTTGTGCTCCAAATGTTGCATATTAAATTTGAAATTACTCCAGCAATTATGGATAGCGGACTGTATAGAATAAAAAATAATCGCAATGAATGGATATATACATTTTGTGCTACAGATTTTAGCAATCTTACCATAGCAAATAAAAACAACCACTATATGATAAAACCATTACTTAGATTATTAAAGTATTGGAATGTTTCTAAAAACTATAAGGCTTTTAGTTCATATGAATTAGAAAAAATAATGGTTAATTATTATCAGCCAAGTCAATATCAAGGATATGATCTAAAAAAGTATTTATTAACGGGTATAAATGAATTATACAAATTGTCTACATACAATTATCAGAAAGAAAGATTGGACAAGGCAATATATAACATAAAGGAAGCTATAAAAGATGAAGAAAAATATCCTTCATGTGCAATGAGTGAGATTAAAGAAGTAATAGGAGAATTGTGATGTCTAATGGAATTGCGACGAGACAAAATGAAGATAATTCAATTGCTATGTTAGCTGCACAAAGACAATTGTATAGAGATGCAAAGAAATTTAATACTGTTTTAGTGGCATTATCGGTATGGATACCATTCGCATTATCGGTAATTATTTTGCTTATTCCAGAAAACAAAGAGTGGAAATGTATATCATACATATTATCTATAGTTAGTATGATTTTTTCTTTTGTTATTGATAGATGCATTGAAGAAAAGAAACAACTAGCAGCGTTTATTCAGCAGAAATTTGATGTATATGTATATACAATGCCTTGGGATAAAAGAATTTTCGGAAAGGATAAAAATATTGATCATGAGATTGCAACTTATTCAAAGAAAATTTTGAAGAATCTGCAGGAAAAGAACAAATTGAAAGATTGGTATACTCCTGGAGTTGATGAAAAAGATATCTTAGATGGAATTTTGGCGTGCCAGAGAGAAAACTTTTGGTGGGATGTTGGTCTTAGAAAAAGGTTCAAATATGCGAGCATAACGTTGATTTCAATTCTATTTGTTGCAATTTTGGCAATGGGATTATGGAAAAATGAAGAAATTACAGAGTTATTATGTAGGCTGGCGTTTGTTATTCCGATGATAAAGTGGTTGCTATTAGATACAGTAAAAAAGTTGAATAAAGATATAAGTATATTACAAGAACTTGATGGTGATATTAATAACAATGAAATGAAGACAATGGAGGACTTGCAAGATATTCAGAAAGTGATTTTTCAGCATAGAAAAGGTTGCTACGCTATTCCAGAGATTATATATAATATATTTAAAGATAATGATGAGGATAGAGCTTATAGGGAAGCAAGAATGTAAAACAATACTTGTCAAATATTTTTTGACAGATTATAATGAAATGGCAACAAATTGGCAACAGAAAATCAGCGAGCCAAAATAATATATGCAACAGAAATAAAATAACGGCAAAAAAGATATAAAACTTAAACAAATATATTTAAGAACATATTTGGACTTGCCGAGTTTGAATAAAAAAATGGAGCTCGGAAATCCAGCATTCATGCGGGTTTCCGGGCTCTTGCTATGTGGTTTGAGTACAGATTGAGTACAAAATATTATTTTTTCTTTTGATATATTTCTTCTATTTTTCGAAAAAGAAATTGATCAAAATCGGGGTGATTAGTAATCCACTCTATGTCAGAACGACTAAAAAATTTTTGTTTTAATATGTTATAAAAATCTTGCTTAGAGTAGGTGCATTGAGAACTATTAAGATTGCCAATTATTCCATTTATACGACCAAATAGGCTTGCACGTACTTTTTTATCTGTATAATAATAGTCAATAATATTACGCAAAATGATTTTAGAGTCTCTTTTATCGTTTATGTTCCCAGAGAATTTAAAATTAGCGTAACAATGCCAAACGTTAATTTTTATGTGACGTCCAGAAGAAGATGTATGGTAAATACAGTTTTCGTTATACCAATTATCTGTGTCAATGTTATTTTGATAAGGAGAATGGATATATGTATTAGGGGCAAAAATGTATTTACTGTTATGTGAAGAAATAGATTCTATTTTTAAAATGGTTCCCGGTAATAAATATTGTTTGAGATTTTTAAATAAATGAGCATAATTAATACTGGAAGAAGATACAAGCCTGTTGCAAATAGATTTACAATGGTGTCTATCTGAAATACTGGCTGCAATTTTTTGCGTAGTATTTTCATCAAGTATTTTTTTGAAATGATAAATCTTAATATTCATTATATTATTATCAATAACTTCACTATTTAAACAATTAATTGTAAGCCAATTATTATCAAGAGTAGAATTTTGGTTTTCTAATAAAAAAGGTCTAGAACTATTAGAACCATATTTTATATGCGAATAATTATCAATTCTATTATAAATTATAAACATATAATTTGCTGGAAGCAACGGTATTATGTTGTATACTGCAGCTGGTAATGAAACAATGGCTTGTTGGCATATGTCTTCAAGCAATGTTGATATCTTATCATTGTGTTGTGCTATTAGAGAGCACAACCAGGATGTAGGCATAAGAAGCTCAGCAGCAAAAGCATTTGCTTCTTGCTCCATTTGATAATATTCTGTTATATCAATATCATCTGGAATATCTGTTGTACATGAAATCATTCCAGTATGTGAAGGTATTTGTAAATGAGCTAGTTCGTGTGCATATGTGAAGCGTTTTCGCAGAGGGGATATATTGCTTTTAATAATGACAAGGGGTTTATCATTATTATTTAGGCAGAGAGCGTCGCCCTCAATAGGAATATAGGCTTCTTTAATTGTGGCATAGCGTTTCAAGAGCTCATCTATTTCTACAGGTATTGAAAGTTTATGATATTGGAAAAACTTTTTTGCTCTTTTTTGTGCTAGTTCTATACTCATTATTCAATCATTCCCTTTTCTTTTAGCCAATCATAAATTTTCTTTGCTTCTTCTGGTGATGAGGAACGGGCAGCTAATTTAAAAGTATATTCTTCTTTTAGCAATTCATTAATATTAATATTTCGTTCATGAGCAGCAATGATATATTTGAGATAAAAATCGTTTTCAACCCAGAGAAAGTATTCTTCTTCCGTCATACCAAGATACTCGTATACGCTGGAATCTGTATCTGCCTCATGCCATGTTTGTATATAATCATCAATTTCATCTAGTATTGCATCTGCATTAATAACATCATTGATAAAATTAGACATCACTTAATTTCCTCCCTTTTACTGCCGGTTTGATTGTTCGACCTGTTATTTTATCAGCGGATCCAAGATGTACTCCGTTTTTGGCACTATAAATTTCTACATCACCATGTTGTGAATCCCATTGATATAATCTTTTTCCATCTTTAGATTTCCAAGTTTTTTTACCTTCAATTCTTTTAGAAAGGATAAAGCAATCTTCGAGAAAAGAAGGTGGACTATATGGTATCAAAATGTTTATTCCTCCCTTGTTTTTGTGTGGATTAGAAAATTAATCTCAGCTGTGATCTTTGTAATTCCAATTCCACTTTTTCTTTCGTCTCTAATATTTCATCTATAGCTGCTTGCGTAGCTTCGTTTGGATTATCTCCAGCGGATTTCAATGCACTCTGATAGATGTAATTCATTTTTTCCCATTTCAACAGGTCATTAAATACTTCATAACTTCTGATATTCAATAAAGCATCCTGCAAAGACAGTGTATGTGCTTTCCCTCTGCTGTTATATCCGATTTCAAGATAAGAAGAAAGCACAGGATTTAATCGAATAGATACAGTATCATCTTTTAACAGCTTATCTTCTCCACGCTCTCCGCTGATCTGGAGGATGCCGGAATTACAAAGCACCATAAGTACACCCATCAAATCACCGACTGTTTCCAGACGAAGTCCGGCAGTATCACTGCCATTCAAAGCATTATAACTGACACCGAGTGCAGCTGCAATTTTCTCTAACTGAGGAGGTTGTGGCTGCATTTTATTGGTTTCGTATTTTCGGATAGAAACCGGATGGATACCGGTCAGCTCAGCCAGTTTATCTTGCGTGATGCCGATTTGCTTTCGGCAGTATTTGATTTTTTCTCCTATGGTCATTCTTATTGCCCTCCATGTATCGAGATGGCTACATTATACTATGCTTGAAAAAATTTTTCTACTGGCATTTCAAAATACTTGACAATAGCGAAGCCGCTATAAAAAGAAAAGGAGGATGCATATATGGCAGAAAACAACAAGATTTATATTACTGCAAATGAACTCGCAGAAATGCTGGGTGTTTCTGTAGGTCATGCTTACAAATTGATTCGTAAGCTCAATCAGGAATTGGAAAAAGAGGGATTTCTGGTGATTGCGGGTAAAGTTCCCAGACGCTATTTTGAAAAACGCTGGTATGGTTTCAGTGCATAGGAGGTGGTCGAATGAAAGCGGAAAAAGACAAGAAAACAGGAAAATGGTTGATTCAGTATCGTTATACGGATTGGCAGGGGAAACGCCGGAAATCCACTAAAAGAGGTTTTGCGACTAAAAGAGAGGCGGAGGAATGGCTTAGAAATTTCCTTATTACGCAAAAAGCGGACTTTGATATGAAGTTTGAGGATTTTTGGAAGATGTATTGTGCAGATATGGAAACTCGCCTGCGGGAGCATACCATGAGAACGAAAAAGTATATCGTGGAGCTGAAAATTCTCCCGTCTTTCGGGAATAAGCGGGTAAAAGACATTACTGCAGCTGACATCCGTCAATGGCAGAATGAATTGATTAAAATGGGGTATTCACCCACTTATCTGAAAACAATCAATAACCAGTTGAGTGCAATCTTTAATTATGCGGTTCGGTATTACGATTTGAAAAGCAATCCCTGTGCAAAAGCCGGAAGTATGGGTAAGAGCAAGGCTGAAGAAATGGATTTCTGGGCAGGAGAGGAATTTAGGAAGTTTATCGACAGTGTTATGAATAAAAGGCTTTCTTATATGGCATTTATGACCTTGTACTGGACGGGAATGCGTCTGGGAGAGCTTCTGGCCCTGAATCCGAAAGATGTAGATCTGGAAAAGAGAACAATTTCTATCATAAAATCTTATCAGCGTATTGGTAAGAAAGATGTGATCATTCCACCAAAGACACCGAAGAGCAAGAGAGTGATTACCATTCCAGAGTTCCTGGCTGCAGATATCAAAGATTATATGGACAGTTTATATGATTTGCAGGAGAACGACAGGCTGTTTCCCATTACAAAATATTATCTGGAGCATGAAATGCAGCGAGGAATTAAAGAAAGTGGCGTAAAACGGATAAGAGTACACGATTTGAGACACCCGTATGTCAAGCCCACGACAAAAAAATTTATAACTTTTTTTGAAGTTTTTCGGGCAGCTTCATAGCTGCCCATAGCTGTTTCAAATGGGTGTTCACGGTTATACCTCCTTTTCGGATTCCTTAGTTTCTAAGAAATCCTGTGTTGCATATTCAATCTCAATCCGATCTCCTGGAAAGACGTAAACTTTGTTGATAAGCCGGTCAATCAGAGCTTTTGTCAGCATGTTGGCGTTTCCGACTTCCTGCACAATTTCCTGTTGTTTCAGCTTAATCTCATAATCACTTTTTATCTGCTTTGTTTGCGCAGTAATGACAGCATGAACATTTTTGGCTTGTACCAGCTCCGTGTCATAAACCGCTTTTCGTGTTCGATAGGTTTCCAAATCAATCTCTCCGAGTGCATACTGTTCATAAAGATGCCGCTTGCTGTCTTGAATAGAACGGAGTTTTTCTTCATGTTCGGCCTGCTGGACTGTCTGCAAATCCAATTTATCCTTATTGCTATCAATTCCCAATGCCGGACACATTTGAGCCCGAATTGTTTCAAATACAACCTGCTCCAGATCTGCCATCTTTATGCGCACACCATGACAAGGAAGCGTTTCAGCCACCTCGGAATGACGGCAATAAAACCACGCACCATTTCGTAGAGACATTGCATGATCGCAGCATCCACAGAACACCTTACCACGGAGCAGATAATCACGTGGCTTTTTATTTGACAGAGAGAAACGCTTAATTGAAGCATTGGCTTTCTCAAATAGATCCACACTTACAATAGCCGGATGATGGTTCGGTATTTTGAACCACTCACTTTCATCCTTTAACTGTGTATGTCGGCTGCCAATCTCTTTTACTTTTCTCTTGCCAATTACATAGGTACCGATATATCTTTGATCTTCTAAAATACGCAGGACCGTTGATGTATTCCAAACGCCGTTTGTTCGGGAAACATTGTAATAGTCCTTGCCTTTAAGTTTGCGATATTCCCCAGGGGTGGGGATATTCATAGCATACAATCTTCTTGTGATCTCGGCTGCGGTGTTGCCTTCAGACGCCCATTGAAATATCATCTGCACATTCGGGGCAACATCCTCGTCCGGTTCCATACGTCCGTCTGCACTCTTGCGATAGCCGTAAGGACAGATGACACTCTGATATTCTCCACGACGCATCTTTGCGTATTTTGCACTTTTGGTTTTCATGGACATATCCCGGCTATAACACTCGCTAATAAGATACTTGAAAGCAATATCAATCCCTCCGGTATCACCTTTGAAATTAGCTGTGTCAAAATCATCACTGACGGAAATAAAACGGGTGTGGTAAAGAGGAAATACCCGCTCAATAAAATAGCCGGTTTCAATGCTGTTGCGTCCAAATCGGGAAAGGTCTTTTACAATAATACAGTTGATCTTTCCGGCCTGAACCATTGTTAAAAGTTCCTGCACCGCTGGACGCTCAAAGTTTGTCCCTGTATGACCATTGTCAATAAATTCCAAAATCTCACTGTTATCCCATTCCGACAGAGACATAGCTTTTTCACGAAGAATCAGTTTTTGATTTGGTATGCTCAAACTTTCGGTTTTGAAATCTTCCACAGAAAGACGGATATAAAGGGCAATCACATAGTTGTGCACGGTTCCACCGCCTTTCCCTGAAATTCATTTTTGAAACGGAAGGTTACATGAATATTCCGCTCATGGTCGATCTCAATTCGTTCAATCAGCCGTTCAATCAGTTCTGCAGTCAGCAGATGATCCTGTGCCAGTGCTTTTGCATCCTTTTCCATTGCACGGTATCGGGCAAGCTGGTTGTCCAGGGAGTCCATAGATTTTTCAAATGCTTCAATCTCACCAGATAGAGCATTGATAGCATATTCATAATCCGCCTTCAATTCAAAGTATTCATCATTTGTCAAAATACCCTGCACAAAATTTTCATATAGACCACGGATCAGCCGGCGTGTTTTTTCAATTTCCTGCCGTTTGGCCGACATCTGAATTTTCAGCTTATCTTTTTCATGTTTTTGTCTTGCCTCCAACTGAAAGAGTGGCAGCGACATTCCCAGCGCAACAGTCAGCTCTTTTTCAAGAATAGCCGTAACAGTAGAAATCAGTTCCTTTTCCTGCATCGTTGCGCCTTTGCAGCTATCTTTTTCTACCCGGCTGTTTGTAAGGCAGTGGAACCAATAAGTATCGGGGCCTTTCCGGCGCTCGGCACGTTGCCGGTGAAGGCTTCTGCCACAATCAGCACAGAACACTTTGCCTTTGAAAATGTTTGGCGTGTAGGGGCGTTTTGGAGTTGCTTTGCTTTCTTCACAGATCTGTTTTCTGTATTCCTGAACTGCATTAAACAATTCATAGCTAATGATCGGTTCATGGGTGCATTTGGCAATAATCAAATTATCTTCTCCAGCCTTGACCTGCTGATGATCTACAATCTTTGTTTTTCCTTGCACCAGATCACCTGTATAGACTTCGCTTTCTAAAATTTTCATTACTGTACGGGTCTGCCATTTGCCGCTTCCGATCAGGCCCGGACTGGTAATCTCGCCAGTGGTCTTTTTATAATGGCTCGGTGCCGGAATCCCCATCTCATTTAGATTACGGACAATCCGGTTTAGCGACACATGCTCGTGTGCCCATTCAAAAATCTGTTTTACCACAGGGGCAGTATTTTCATCAATCAGAAGTTTATGACAATTATCAGGGTCTTTCCTGTAACCGTAAGGTGCCCGTGCACCAATATAGTCGCCATCTTTCATAGCCTGCCGCGCTTGTGCTTTGATTTTTCGTCCAATGTCCAGAGCATAGGCTTCATTGATCATATTTTTCAAAGGCAGCATGATACCGCCATGAAGATTTCCGGAATCCGCTGTATCAAACTGATCCGTAACAGCAATAAAGCGAACATTATGTGCATGGAAATACTGTTCGATATAATAACCTGTGTCAATAGAATTTCGCCCTAATCGGGAAAGATCCTTAACAATCACACAGTTAATGTGGCCTGCTTCAATATCAGATAGCATTTGCTGAAATCCAGGGCGGTGAAAATTTGTCCCTGTCGCTCCGTTGTCGATATAGGTATCATACACAACGAAGTCCGGTTTATCTGAAAGAAAGTCATTCAGTACCAGCTTTTGATTTTCTACTGAGCAGCCTCGCTTTTTGTTATCCTCCACAGAAAGACGGATATACAGAGCCACATGTACATACAAAGATGGTGCTGGCATAGGTGCCGCCGTCTGTTTTCTGCTTTTTCTTGCCATTTAGCCCACCATCCTTTCTTCATTTTTTGTAGCAATCTGTTCCGCCAAAGAGATTGCTTTCTGATATTCATCCTGGTAATTAAATTCAATATGCAGTTCATCTTTACCCATTACCCGTATGCTTCGGATAAGCTGCATGACTGCCCGGCGGTCAATATCCTCCATAGTAGAAAATTTCATAAAATGGTTGATCCAACGGTTTCGTTCGCTTCGGTTTTCCAATACATCTGTAAGTTTATCGTTCCATTCAGCGATTGCCTTTTGGAACAGTTCAATATCTGCATTGTATTTTCGCTTATAAGAGAGAAATTCTTCCTTTGTCAGAATTCCACTCACCAGATTTTCATAGAGTTTTGCCTTAAAGCCCTCGGTCTGTGCCACACGCCTTTCATTTACTCTGATCTGTGCGGCATATTCCTGCGCCAATTCCCGGTTGATCCGTTCCTGACTGATACTGGACAGCAGGGCATCCAGAGAAGCAACATTTTCAATATGTCCTTTCAAACTGTCCTGCACACATTCAATCAGATCCGACTCTTTCAGCATGACCGATGATGTGCAGCCATTCTTTTTGCCGGTCGGGCAGTAATAATAGTGATACTCTTTATCTTTATAGCGGTTCGTCTTGCGGGTCATACGGCAGCCACAGCAGCCGCAGATCAAAATACCGGAAAACAGGTAAACTTTATCCGATTTGGGAGAAGTCCTTGTGTCAATCCTGCGGAGGCGTTGCACCAAATCAAAATCATGCTTCTGTATGATTGCTTCATGGGTTCCCTCCACACGAATCCATTCCGAAGAAGGTTTGTCCTCGCGCTCTTTTAATTTGAAATGGGGCGTTGTCTGTTTGCCCTGGACCAGTGTTCCGGTGTAAGTTTCATCCTGCAAAATGCGGATGATTGTAGTTGCAGACCATTTGCAATCCTTTCGGTCTGTATAGCCACCTTTTGCATGAGGCATTCCGTGATTGCGCTTATACGCTAATGGCGAAAGAATTCCTAATCGGTTCAGTTCATCCGCTATATGGGAAGCGCTGAATCCCTCCAGCCGTTTTCTGAAAATATCCCTCACAACATTAGCAGCATATTCGTCCACTTCCAGGCTCTTGTGTTTATCGCCGACTTTCACATAACCATAGATGGTAAAAGCACCTACAAAATCCCCGCTGCGCCGTTTTACTTCCAGGGCGCTCCGTGTCTTAACGGAAATATCCCGACAGTAAGCCTCATTCATAATGTTTTTGACAGAAACCGTGAGATCATCGGCAGCGTCATTTTCCGTGTCCACATTATCGTTAATTGCGATAAAACGCACTCCATAGGCTGGAAATACCCTGCGCATATAACGGCCTGTTTCTATGTACTCACGACCTAAGCGGGAGAGGTCTTTGACAATCACGCAGTTAGCTTCGCCTTGTTCGATCATCCGCATCATTTCCTGAAATGCCGGGCGATCAAACAAAACACCACTATAACCATCGTCAATTTTTTCTGCCACAACCTCAATTTCCGGGTGTCGGGCTATGTAGTCATCGATCAGGCGCCGCTGGTTAGCAACGCTGTCACTTTCTACTGTTTTATCATCCGTATAAGAAAGACGGATGTACTTAATCGCTTTGTAAACCTGCATAAAAAAACACTCCTTTCGTTGCACAGAAAAATCCCCGCAATTCAAGAAGTGTGGTTATTCCATATTCAATTCCTTTTCCGATTCTTATTCTACCATGCTTTTACGGAAAAGTCAGCCCCTTTCTTAAAATTGCAGCTATCGCAAAATACCCTTGATACATTCTTCCAGGGTAGCACCTTCAGCAGAAAAACTGGCTTGTACAGTAAAACGTCCACACTTAAAATGGTATGGATTTTTGATTTGCTGAACAAATTCTGCAATCCGTTCATCACGGGAAAGTTCTTTGTTGACAGAGACATCCCGAATGTCTACCAGCGTACCCACTTCACTGACAATGGTGTTCAATTCCATAGTATCAACTCCCTTCTGAAAACTGTGTTATCAAAACCACATGAATAGGTCGGATCTATGGTTATTGCACACATAAATCCGGCC
>ENA-OUQW01003031-OUQW01003031.1-human-gut-metagenome-genome-assembly--contig:-NODE-3031-length-12901-cov-3.757979_pt1 | contig 12901 bp, 10 predicted proteins | sample MGYA00248464_ERZ548849 | MGnify/ENA primary metagenome ERZ548849 (study PRJEB26491, sample SAMN04978193) | human gut metagenome | host: Homo sapiens | study: EMG produced TPA metagenomics assembly of... | reverse complement strand
CCTCACTGCTGCCTCCCGTAGGAGTTTGGTCCGTGTCTCAGTACCAATGTGGGGGGTTAACCTCTCAGTCCCCCTATGTATCGTTGCCTTGGTGAGCCGTTACCTCACCAACCAGCTAATACAACGCATGCCCATCCATAACCACCGGAGTTTTCAACCAGAACCGATGCCGGTCCTGATGTTATGGGGTATTAGTACCAATTTCTCAGTGTTATCCCCCTGTTATGGGTAGGTTGCATACGCGTTACGCACCCGTGCGCCGGTCGCCACCAGTGTATTGCTACACCGTGCTGCCCCTCGACTTGCATGTGTTAGGCCTGCCGCTAGCGTTCATCCTGAGCCAGGATCAAACTCTCCATTGTAAAAAAATGTTTTGTTATAAATCTTTAGCTCTAATCTCAAAGGTATTGTTTGAAATCACTCTCTTGCAAGAGTGGAAAAAACTTTTAGCTGCTCAAATACTTCAAAGAACGCTGTTCAATATATTACTATAAGAACAATTTCTTTTATTTCTCCGGGGTCCGCCTTTCGGCCTCTCCCGCTGTTCTGACCGCGATTTTTCAGCGGAAAGCGGTGCAAAGATAAGTGTTTATTTTCGAACCACCAAATCTTTTTGAAAGAATTTTTCAGAATTTTTTCAGAACCTTTTTTCGTATCGCTTCAAACCGTGTGTTGCATTCGAAGCGGGTGCAAAGGTAAGTCATTTTTCTGAATCTCCAAAGGATTTCGGAACTTTTTCCAAAATTTTTCAGAACCTGTTTTTGTCGCTTTCGAGCGGTGTTTCTCTCTCGAAGCGGGTGCAAAGATAAGGACTTTTCCAGGCAACTTCCAAATAATTCCGGGACTTTTTTTCGACAATTTTCACGTCTTTTTCTCACCCGATTATGGATCAGCGAGTTAGTTGTAAAAATATTTTAATATCTTTGCAGAAACAATTTCAAAACAATACCCATGCGATTGTTATTATATATAGGTATATTACTGTGCGGCTTTTCCTGCACCCGAAACGCCCCTTGTTTGCACCCGGGAGATTTGTTGTTTCAGGTCGGAGAAACATCGGAAATGACCGGAGCGATCACTGCCGCGACAGGCAAAGAGCGACAACTGAACTACTCGCACGTAGGCATAGCGGTGCGGTCGCACGGGGTCGATTCGGTACTGGAGGCCACGAGCGACGGCGGTGTGTGGGTCACGGCCCTGGGCGATTTTCTGGCACGCTCCGCCCGAATCGACGGACGGCCTGCGGTTACGGTAATGCGTCTGCGCGACACGACGGGCGTCGCGGCAGCGATAGAGCGGGCGCGAAAATTCATCGGACAGCCCTACGATTACTCGTTCCGACCGGACAACGGCAAGATGTATTGCAGCGAACTGGTATGGGAAAGCTACCTCGCCCCGGACGGCAGCAGACGATTTCCGGCCCGGCCGATGAATTTCCTCGCGGCAGACGGATCGTTACCCCGGTTCTGGGCAGAACTGTTTGCCGGATTGGGAGAGGAGATTCCCCAGGATATTCCCGGAACGAATCCCAACGACATGGCACGCGATCCGCAACTCAAAGAGGTCGCCCGCTGCTATTGACATGGCTTTCCTCAAAAGGGCTGCCCGATAAAGGCTCCCAACCTGCATGGTTGCGGAAAGACTGCGGCAAACAAGATGGCAGCGGAGGCAATAGCGGCAGGATAACGCTCTGCGCCGGCAGGACGATCTTCCACGGCAGATCTGACATGGCCGGACCTACGATCTTCAGGTTGTTGTCCATCGTCGCACGGGATCTTTTCATTCGTTGATCAATTCTTTGTCGACCTCCTCGGCTGTCACCTCTTCAGTATCGGGATAGGTGAAGGGAATGCGCGCGGCAAGCAGGAAGGCGGGAACCGTGGCCAGCAGCGCCCACATGAAGAAGTAGTGATAACCGCCCAAGCTGTCGCAGAGCCAGCCGCTGATCATACCCGGAAGCATCACGCCAAGGTTGGCAAGCGACGACCCGAAAGCATAGTGAGCCATCTGGTGCGAACCAGGCGCCACCTGCTGCATAATAAAGAGTGTAAGCCCCACGAAGCCAAATCCGTAACTGAAATATTCGAACACGATGGCTGCGCAGATCAACACGGGACTCGAAGGCTGAAACCATGCCAGCAGCGCATAGACCACGAACGGAACGTTGAAGATGCAGACCAGCGGGAACAAGGCACGCCGCAGTTTGAGCCACGAAATGAAATAGCCGCCCAGAATGGACCCCACGACGAAGGCGATCACGCCGAAGGTACCGTAATAAAGTCCAATCTGCTGTTCGGTAAGCCCCATGCCCTGCTGATCGAGCGGAGCGTTGAGGAACAGCGGTACGATCTTGATGACCAGACCTTCGGCGAAGCGGTAGAAAAGGATGAATGCGAAATAGATCCAGATATATTTCTTCTTGAAGAATTCCAGAAAGATGCGCTTCGTTTCGCGCATGGCGCCGCCGAAACTGTCGGCATGGGCCGTCGCGATGCCGCCTGAAGGCAACATACGGATGTGGTACAGCCCCAGCAGAAAAAGAATGCCGCCGCAAAGGCCCATCACGACCATCCACGCCTGCACGATTCCGACATGATCCTTAAGCGCACCGGCCAGATAGACCAATCCGCCCATGGCGAAGACCTTGGCGATGTTGTAAAAGGCTCCCTGCCAACCAATAAATTTAGCCTGCAAATCCTTGGAAAGTTCGGTGATATAGACGCCGTCGGTGGCGATGTCGTGCGTCGCGCCGCTGAAGGCCACGACGGCCATCAGGGCGATGGCATAGGGGAAAAAGTTGGGAAGCGGAAGCGACAGGGCGACCAGCGCAAGTCCCAGACCCGAAACCAGCTGCGTGGCGACGACCCAGAATTTCTTGGTCCTGAACATCTCCATCAAGGGACTCCAGAAGGGTTTGAGCGACCACGGCAGGATAATCAGCGAAGTCCAGAGCGTAATGCGGGCATCGTCGATACCCAGCCCTCGAAACATCAGCGTTGCCACCATGTTTACGATAATGAAGGGGAGTCCCATCGCAAAATAGAGCGTGGGAACCCATGCTAACGGCGACACTTTTCGGGAATTTGCAGACATCGGTTCTTTTTAGGTTTAGGTTAGAATTGATATAAAGACAGATCAACTTTTTGCAGCCGCAGAGGTTGTTGCTCCCGTTCTGCACCTTTGTTTCTATAAATTTGTTATTGTGAAATTCCGGAGTTCACGATCCTGACCGAGGACAAAAGCAGCAAAAAACCGCGATACGGCCAAACGCCTATTCGATCGGTTTGATCTCCGCCTCCCACCCCGTCAGCGTCGAAACGTAGGGAATCAGCAGCATCGCCATCTTGCGATGTCCCGCATAATTGGGATGGGCCGACGATCCGAGTTCGCTCCCGTCGTTGCAGTAGCCGGGCAGGATAGCCGCGAAATGGAGGTTCGGCACGACGCCGGACTGACACAAGTCGCGGATATAGGTGAAGGCCGGTTCGCTGACGCGCGGCGCCACGCAGAGGATCGGCATTTCGTCGCCGTAAGCGCCGCGCAGGGTTTGCAGGATACGGGTATAGGCGGCCGCAAACTCATCGCGCGAAGGATGCGGCAGGGTCGAAAAGTCGTTCGACCCCAGATTGATGACGACCAGATCGGGACGGTACGGCGACGCCGCGAAATCCCACGCCGGTTCCGCCGCCTCGTCGAACGTATTGGCGATGCGGTCGGCCATCGTATTCTGCGAAGTGGCGTTCTTATCGCCGTAATTGCGTGCCGCGCCGCGTCCCGAATGGGCGATCAGCGTATAGTCGGCGCCGAAATAACGGGCGATGATGCAGGCATACGCCTTGTTGCAGTTCTCGGTTTGAGGTTTGAACGGCTCGTCCTTCGAAAGCCCCTCGGTCCCGTAACCGCAGGTCAGCGAGTTGCCGATAAATTCGATATGCCGTCCGGGCGCGGGCGCCGCAGGCAGCAGACGCCGTCCCCTGTCAAGCAGGAAGGCATGGATCGTCGTGCGCCCCTGCTCGCCTTCGGTGCGTTTCTGCATCCGCACGGTATGTTCGCCGCGCCCCAGCTTCTCGGCCAGCACCACGACCGAATCCGTCCCGAACGTTGTAACGACACCGGCGTCGCGGCCGTCGACGGTCAGATTGTAGTAATTCTTTTTCGTATCCGAAACGCGCATCGCCAGCGAGCCGCCCGTAAAACGACACTCGAAACAGGTTCCGCTCCAGTCGAAACTCACGTCGCCGCCGTTTGTCTGCGTACGTCCGACATAGCGCACCTCGGACGACGCGGCGGGCGCCTCTGTCCGCTCCTGGGCGGAAACGGCGCCGGCGCACAACAGCGCCAGCACCGCAAAAATCAGCCGTCGGTTCATTGCTTCGCCTCCGCTTCATAGGCGCTGACGGCCCGCTGCAAGGGTCCCCACCAGTCGCGGTTGATGATATGTACGATGTCGAACACCATCAGCCCGTCGGACTCGCGGAGATTCATCTCCACGGCCCGCTTGAACCGGGTCGTATCGCGTTTGTAATCTTCGACATACATACCGCCGAAGAAGGGCCTGCCGCCCAGCAGACGGCGCGAATAGCGGCATCCGCCCTCAACGCTGAGGTGGTCGCCTTTCGACATCTCGCTGTCGGTCTCGTTCTTATGCAGGCCGTTGCTGCGGCGGTACTCGTCGACGGTCACGTTCCAGTAATAATTGCCGTTGGTGAAAATGTCCAGCAGTTCGGCATATCCGTAATTCTTATATTCGGGCGTGGCCCATGCGAAGTCCTGCGAAGGATCGTACGTATTGCTGGCCCAATTGACGCCCACTTCGAAATAGGACGGATACCACGCGCCCGTATAAGCGCCGAATTTCAGACCGGGCTTCACGGCTTTCAGCTCCTCTTTGGTGCGTTTGAAGAAGTTGTAGATCACCGACGCGCGCCACTCGATCCACTGTTTGAAATAAGGGCCGTCGATACGTCTCCAGCCGCCGTCGCCGTCCTCCTCCCACGCATAGACATCCTCCGGAAAACGATCCAGTTTTTTCCCGATATAGGCCTCGAATTCTCTGCGTGAGAAATCCGAAAAGTCGGACTGGATATTGTCATAACGGCCGCGGTCGAGCAGCAGGCCGTCGAAATCGTACTTCTGCGCCACCTCCTTGAAAATGGCGATTTCGTGATCCTGAACGGCAGAAAGCGCGGGATTGGCGAACAGCACCTTCTTGTCCGGAATCTCCAGCTGGGGCATCAATCCCCTGCCGGGAACATAGTTCACGGCCTGCCATTCGGGATGACCGTCGTAGATCAGTCCGCGGCGGAATACGCCGTTGCCTTCGGCAAAGGTGTTGAACGAACCGTAAATCTCCAGTCCGGCATCGTGCGCGGCATCGACGAAAGTTCCCACAAAGTCGAAATCGGGACGGGTAAAGCCCTTCCACTCACGAACTTGCGGCGCATATTCGCTGGGATACACCACTTCGCTCGAAGTGCCCTTGACGTCGAGCACCAGCGCCGTCATGCCGGCCTCCCGGCACTTGTTCACATAATAACGGATCGAATCGGGGTAACTGAAACGCACCCAGTTGGCCGAACAGTCGAGCCACATCAGTTTGGGTTTCACCCCCTCGGCGGCACTCCGACAGCCGGTCGCACCTGCCGCGGCAAAGGCCAGCAGGCATACAGTCAGCAATTTTTTCATGGAAAATTAAAAGCTATTTTCGTTTGTAGTTTCCGTAAATATCGACTTCGGCCGCATGGAAAGGATCGGCCACCGCGTCGATCAGCAGCGCGCATTCGAGTCGCGTGAGCGGACGCGCCGGATCGTAACCGGAGAGCAGTCCGGCGGCGGCGCGCTCCGTCTGCGCCGCAATGTCCCCGGCCGGCTTGCCGAGCGCTTCGGCCAGCATCGCCGTCAGGAGCGCCCCGTCGACCGGCGTTTCCCGAACGGAGGAGCGTACCGACGGATAGACTTCACGCAGCCCTTCGCGCAGTTCGGATTCCGCGATCGTCCGATCGGCGTCGAACCATGTCTGGTTCTCCCAGCCGACATTGGCTCCGCGCCCCTTGAGGATTCCGGTCACGCCGATCCGCTGCATCGCCTTGAAACGCGGATCACCGGCCGGCAGATCGAGGTACGGCAGCAGGTAGCCGCCCGCATCGAGCACCGCCTCCTGCACCCTGCGCACCGCAACTTCGGACGGATCGACGCCCGCCGCCGCGGCCAACGCCGCCAAGGCTCCCGTTGCCTGCCCGATCTGCAACACGACGGGTTGCAGGCGCGTGGAGCCGTTGACGAGGTTGGTTACCGAGACCGATTTTTCGGCTACGAGCAACCCCGGAAATCCTGCGGGGATCACGATGCCCAGCGGAAAACCGTACGAGGGGATGGGATGGAAATAGAGGTCGGGCAGATCGTCCCAGCCCGAATAGCGGGTATGATGCTGGTCGACCGGATAATCGCCCACGCCGACCGCCGTACGGTAAAGCGTTCCGGCGTAGGGGTCGGTGATGTCGTTGAGCGTAAAACGCACGGCGCCGTGAATGCGCCGCGACTCGCGGTGATAGGGAATGAACGGCAGCCGGTCGTCCGTAGGGAACTCGTCGTCGGCCAATCCCAACGTATTGAATCCCAGCTCATGCTGAAGGAAATAGACGAATGACAGCGTATGACTCTTGGCCCTGCGGACGGCGTCGGCCCGCTCTTCGGGCGTCATGTCGATCATGTCCACGTAGTAATCGTTGCCCTCGATCGGCCAGTTGATCATGTATTTGCCGTTGGGCAGTTTTCCGTAAGTGATCATCATCTCGCGGGACCACATGCGATGCGGCTCCTTCGGAGCGACGCAAAGATCGTTCACGCAGCAGCAGGCAAAAAGCGACGGATCGTACCCGTCGGGCCGCGGAATCGTGACGTCGCGGCCATAATCCTTCAATACGGCGACATAGGTCAGGTCCTGCACGATGCCGTTGGCTTCGGCCGGGGCAATATCCTCGTGCGTGACGGCCGACGAATCCATGCCGACATCATAAGGGACGCCTGCCATCCGGGCGACGTCGCCCAGCTCCGTCGCATCGACGAGCACGTCGGCCTCGACCTGCCGGAGCCGGCCGTCCCGCCGGACACCCAGCCGCCATACATCCTTTTCGCGCTCGGCCGTCTCGGCCGCCGAACGGTACCACACGGTGAGATTCGGCTCCCTGGCGACGAGCCGCTTGAAAATGCTGTCGCCCACCGAGGGTTCGAACAGCACGTTGCTGACCCACCCCGTCATCAAGGCCGAATCGCAACCGTAATGCCGGGCCAGTTCCGTCCAGAACTCGTCCCAGATGCCGCCGCGCAGGCGGTAATTGCCGTCGGTGGCGCTCACGCCCGCCGAGGTGAGCATGCCGCCGAGCCAGTCGAACTCCTCGACGATCAAGGTTCGCGCCCCCATGCGGGCCGCTTGCAGTCCGGCCGCCGTTCCGCTCGCTCCCCCGCCGACGATCACCACGTCGTAACGCTCGGCGGAACCGCACGCAAACAGCCCCAAGCACGCCAGCAGCTGCAAATATTTCAGTCCGGTAAATCTCATATTCGGTCGCTTATTTTAAATCGACTGCGGCCCGGCTGATCCGCCCGAAGCGGTCCGTAGCCGACACCTCGACGCGCTTCGCCCCTTCGGGCAGCGCGACGCGGTAATAGTGGTCCGAAATCGAAGGGTAAATCCATTTATGGTCCATCTGACTGGTGTCGGAATAGAGCTGTTTCGCGGCGGGATCGTAAGCCTGAAACCGCTCGGCGGGACCGCACGGCACGCCGTCGATCGTAAACTGAACCTCCCACGCCGGGTCGCTGGCCCAGACGTTGGCCACGGCGTACCCTTCGAACTGGGGATATTCGCGGCCGCTGTAAATTTTCATCTGGTAATCCGCCGGATAACCCGTCGATTTGTAATACCAGTCGATCCGGTCGCCGTTCACCTCATAGACGCCGTACCCGGCGGGCGTGCCGTCGGTGCAGAGCGGTCCCTGCCACCATGCGCCGCTCAGGGCGGGTGTCACATGCTCGTAGAGACCGGGGGCGATGGACTGGTTGAAGGTCGTATGGGTATGGCCCGAAATGATATGCGCCCGGTAGGGTTTCAGAATTTCGTAAAGCCCCCTGTGGTTGGTCATCGTCGATCCGGCGCGGTCGTAGCGGAACTGCTTGCGGTCCTGCTCCTCGCAGGTCGAAGGAATATGCAGGCAGACGACCACCGTCGAACCGGGCTGCACGCGGGCAAGGTCCTTTTCGAGCCAGCGCATCTGCCGCTCTTCGAGATAGCCGATGTAAAAATAGTCGCGCCCGATGAAGAAGTTGTCGTCGAGCACCACGTAGTGGATGCGTCCGACGTCGAACGAATAGTAGACCGGGCCGTACATCTCCTCGAACTTCGAGAAGGAGGTTTCGTAAGAGCGTCCGTAGACCTCCATGTCGTGGTTGCCCATCGCGTTGCGGAACGTAATTCCCGTACGCTCCATCACCTCGTTGTACCGGCCGTAAAGCGAATGGTCGTGCGACACAATGTCGCCGCAGCAAATGCCGTGGAAAGGCATACCGCCGTAACTGCGGACCGTGGCGGCGATGTCGTCGGCCGCCGCCGCGAGTTTCGCAAACTCCTTCGGCGCCCATATCTGCGGATCGGCGATGGCGATGAACCCGTACCGCGAGTCGTCGCCCGCACGGCGGAGCAGCGTGAAATCGCAGGATTTGCCCTCGGCGGGCAGCGGGTGGAAATAGCGCACCACGCCCTTTTCCACCGGAGCGTCGTAGCCCGCAGGCACGCAAACGAAGACGAAGCGGTTGTCGGCGCCGGCCTGCAGTCTGTAATTTCCTCTTTTGTCGGTGCACGCGAACTCTTCGCCGTCGGAGACCCAGACGCCTTCCACGCCCCGGCCGCCGCAAAGGACGCGCCCCCTGACTGTGACGCTGCCCGCGGCCCATGCGCAGACACACCACAGCGACAACAGAATTGTCAGTAAATATCTTTTCATCGTTCCGTATTTTAACGCTGCTTGCATTGTTCGAGAATCTGCCAGCACTGGAACAGCCCGCGCGGCACATGGAAACATCCCTTCCATTTTCCGCCCTTGAGCGGCAGCAGCACCTCGCCGCGGCGGTTCAGGTAACCGAACCATTCGGGATGCTCCGCGTCCTTGAAATGCGCCCACGTATATTCGTGCAGTTTCCCGAACCACTCCAGACACTCCTTCGATCCGGTCAGCTGATAGCCCTTGATCATCGCGATCGCCGATTCGATATGCACCCACCAGAGCTTCTGATCCCATTCCAGCTCCACGCGGGGCGCGCCCTTGCGGTCCAGAAAATAGAAAATGCCGCCGTACTCCTTGTCCCAGCCGTATTCGGCGGTATTGAGCGCGATTTTCACCGCTTTGTCAATCAGCGCACGGTCGTCGAGACGCACGCCGAGGTTCATGATGAACCACATCGCTTCGAGCGAATGTCCGGGATTCATCTGACGGCCCTCGAACGTATCGGAAAGCTGTCCGTCCTCCGTGACATTCTCGACGATCAGCCCCAGCTCTTCCCGGTAAAACACCTCCATCACTTCGTGCAGGCACTCCCCGATCGTGTCGGCCAGCAACTGCTTGTCGATCATCGGCTCGATCTCCAGCGCCATGTTGCAGAGGATCATCGGCAGGGCGAAGCTCTTGAGCGAACGCGTTCCGGGATAAGCCTTGCACCACTCGCCTTTGGGATTGGCGCGTTTCTCCAGAATCCGGTCGAAAGTCCGCTTGGCGATCAGGGCGTATTCGTCGCTGCCCGTCGCAACGGCGACCTGCGCAAAAGCCATCGCCGCGAACGTATAGGAGAAAATATTATAGGGCTGCACCAACGGGCGGCCTTCGCGCGTCAGCGCAAAATACCAGTTGTAGTTGCCGTCGTGGCCGTATTTGCGCAGGAACTCGGCTCCCTGCACGGCGCATTCGAGCCATTCGGGACGACGCTCCACCTTGTTATAGAGCATGGCGAACATCCACACTTCACGACCCTGCAACCAGATGAATTTGTCGGTATCGTAGACGCTGCCGTCACGATTGAGACACGTAAAATAGCCGCCGAATTCCCTATCTTGTGATTTTTCGAGCCAAAAAGGCAGTACACCATCCAGCAATTCGGTTTTGTACTGTTCCGCTAATCTTTTGAAGTCCATAATCTTATCTTATTTATATTGTTACCTTGTCCAGTATCGTTCGATCTCTTCGAGCGTGCGGCCCGACATCTCCGGCACCGCCTTCCATATCAGCAGCATATAAGGCACGCACATCGCGGCGAAGAGGAAAAAAGTCCCCGCCGGCGTCAGATTCGCGAGCATCCACGGCGTAAGCTGCCCGACCAGATAGGTCCCCGTCCAAAGCGAGAACCCCGCGATCGACATCGCCACGCCGCGCACACGAATCGGATACATCTCCGACAAAAGCACCCATACCACGGCGCAGACGGAGATGGCGCAGCAGAAAATATAGCACAGGAACGCCGCCAGCAGTACGCCGTCCGGCATCCCCGACCGCTCACCGGTCAGGAAACAGGTCCCGATAAGCAGCAGCGACAGCACCATGCCCGACACGCCCCAGTAAACCAACTTCTTACGCCCGACGCGGTCGATGATCGCCAGTGCCAGCACCGTCGTCAGCATATTGACCGCTCCGACCAGTATCTGAGCGAACAGCGAGTCGCTGCCCGACCATCCGGCCCGCTCGAAAATCGACGGCCCGTAGTAAAGTACGGCATTGACGCCCATGAACTGTCCGAGAATGGCGATCGCCGTGCCGACAAGCACCGCCGTCCGGATGCCTTTCGACAGCAGGAGCCGCCACTGCGGGGTCTGCCCGCCGCCGACGGCCGTTTCGATGGCCGCAAGTTCCGCGGCGGCTTCCGCCCGGTCGCCGTTGATGCGGCCGAGCACACGCAGAGCGCGGTCCGTCCGTCCGCGAAGCGCCAGCCAGCGCGGGCTTTCGGGAATGAAGAAGATGATGACGAAGAAAAGCAGCGCCGGAAGGGTTTCGGCCCCCAACATGCCCCGCCACACTTCATCGACGAAGATCCGCTGCACCCACGCCGTTTCGAAACCGGCGGTCTGTCCCATGCGGAGCAGCAGGTAATTGACCGTATAGGCCGCCAGAAATCCCATCGTGACTGCCAGCTGGTAAAACGAGACCAGCATGCCCCGGCGGCGCGCCGCCGACACCTCGGAGATGTAAAGCGGCGAGACGATCGAAACGACGCCGATGCCCAGCCCGCCCACGATCCGGTAGACGACCAGCTGCGTGAAATCGGCGCAAAGGGCGCATCCCACGGCCGACACCGTGAACAGCACGGCCGAGACGAGCATCGTCCGCCGGCGTCCCAGCCGGTCGCTCAGCACGCCCGCACAGAGTACGCCGGCGACCGAGCCGGCCAGCGCACACCCCACATACCACCCCTGTTGCAGGCTGTCCAGCCCGAAGCGGGCCGTCACCAGCTCGACGGTGCCCGAAATCACGGCCGTGTCGTATCCGAACAGGAGTCCGCCCACGGCAGCCGTGACCGCAAGAAAGAGCATGTACGATATGTCAGCGCGCTGTTTCATGGAGCATTCACCGTTTCCGGTAAGGGTTGTCGATTTTAAAATAATCGCAGTAGCGATCGTAAAGATGTCCCGCCTGCGGATAGGCCGAATTGGGACTCATAAAGTGCGAGAATTCGAACGTGATGACGTTCTGCATCCCGGCCCGCCGTGCAGCGTCCAGCTTCAGCAGCAGTTTCTCCCATTTGATCGGCAGGAAGCGGATCGGCATGTCGCGGTCGAACGACTCGATGTTGGTCCAGCACTCCATGCCGTATTTGTCGGCCAGCGCCTTGTTCACCACCAGATAATCGTACAACTCGCGGTAATCGACCTGCCCGTCCTGAAACGCGAGGATGTCCACCGCTCCGGCGACATTGCCCAGTATCTCGTTCCACTCGCGGCGGTGCTCTTCGACCGAAAGGGCCTTGTCGCCCGCCATCACCTGATCGGTCTTGATGCCGTGGATGTAGGGCGAAATCATCGTTTTCAGGCCGCCCGAAACCGCCTTGGCATGGCGGCCCACTTCCGCATAGATGCGCGACATGTTTTTGGTCCGGCGGCTGATCTCCTGCGACAGATACCACCCCTGAAACGACTTGTGATGTCCGTATCTGGCCCACACCTCGTCGATCAGTTTCAGGTTCAGGTCTATCTCGCGCCGGAAGAGCCCCTCCTGCCAGTATTTGCCCGAATCGTACATGCCGAAATAGAACGCCATGCCGTATTTGTCGGCCAGCGTAAGGAACATCTCCACCAGATCGACCGGGGGATAGTACACCTCCTCGCTTTCGAGCAGGCACTCGAACGGCGCGGCGATCCACCGTCCCAGCCCGGCGCGGATCAGCACCACGGTATTGATCCCCATGTTTTTCATCGCCCGGAAATCGGCGTCCCACTCCCTGACGCCCCAGTTCTGGTGGGGAATGTCCCAGCTCACCTCGTCGAGAAACGTCGCGCGGACAGGAATCGCTTCGAGGATGCCTTCGGTCCTGAAATCCGCGTCCGACAGGCCGCAAGCCGCGTCGCCGCCCGCCGCACCCTTCGGGGAGCAGGACGCCAGCACGACTGCGATCAGCACGGCCAGCGCTGCCGCAAAACCGCCCGGTTTAAGGTTATGTCCGTTCATCGGGTCTCTATTCCAAGGTTTTCAGATACTCCATATAGCGGTCGTACAAGTGCCCCGCCTGCAGGTAGGCCGACTGCGGACTCATAAAGTGCGAGAACTCGAACGTAATGGCGTTCCGGTAACCGGCTTGAGCCGCCAGCCCCATCTTGAGCCGCAGCTTCTCCCATTTGATCGGCAGGAACTTGATCGGCATGTCGCGG
>ENA-OUQW01003027-OUQW01003027.1-human-gut-metagenome-genome-assembly--contig:-NODE-3027-length-12919-cov-4.741527_pt1 | contig 12919 bp, 10 predicted proteins | sample MGYA00248464_ERZ548849 | MGnify/ENA primary metagenome ERZ548849 (study PRJEB26491, sample SAMN04978193) | human gut metagenome | host: Homo sapiens | study: EMG produced TPA metagenomics assembly of... | reverse complement strand
ATAACACCTTCATTTCGAACCCCTAAGACATACTCGCCGTAATCAACAACATCTGCAAGGAAAACAGTAGCACATCCAAGCTCCAGACCAGTACCGGTTTTTACGATAATTCCGGCAATAGCAGTTAAAGGGATATTAGAAGGACAGACAAATCCAACAACAAGCAGTAAAATAAGTCCAACTGGTGGAAGTGTACATGCAAGTAAAAATGCTTTCTTTCTAGATAATAATTTTGTGACTTTAGGGAAGATTAATAATCCTACTACTTCTGCAACGGATGCACTGATCATAAAGGCAGATAACATTCCGGCATTATTGCATACATAGCTAAAATAATAGGTAGCAACACCCATAATAGCTTGAATTCCAACATTGTATAATAAAATTAAAAGAACAGCCCATCTTAACTGATCATTCTTTTTAATTACAGTAAAAATATCGCGGAATTTCATTTTTTCTGTTGTTCCGGTATTTTGTTGTTTCTTTGGCAGGTTAATAACACAGACAGCCATTGTGAATATAAATGTAGCAGCGATAATTAATGCGAATCTGTGATATCCGATATAATTTCCACCAAGTCCTTTAATAATCTGTACACCGAAACCAGCAATGATAAGGGACTGACCAATACTGGCAAAAATTCTTGGTAAAACAGATACCTTTTCACGTTCTTCTGGATCGGAAGTCAGATTAGGAATGATAGACCAGTATGGAATATCCATAATTGTGTAGGTCATTCCCCATAAGACATAAACAACAGATGCGAATACACAAAGACTCACACCAGATAGATGAAAATCAGTAAATACAGTAACAAATACAAATGAATTGATTAATGTTCCAATAACAAGCCATGGTACGAATTTTCCCCACCGGCTTCTCGTGTTATCAACAATCATACCCATAAATAAATCATTAAAAGCATCCCATAACTTAGCAACAAAGAACATGGTTCCTATGAAAGCAGGAGCAACTTTAATGATATCTGTAAAATAAATCATAGAAAAGGTTGCGATCATTCCATAGATCAAATCTTTTCCTAATGCACCGAAAGCAAAGCAATATTTTACTCGGCCTGGTATTTTTCCCTGGTATACTACACCACTGTTACTTTTGTTCTCCATTTTGACCTCTCCTCTTTTTTTATTGGTGTTTTTTGACTTGGTTGAAGTTTAACATTTTGCCGAAAAGAATAACATTTGATATTCTATTCAAAAAATATGAATTTCTATTTTCAGGAATTGGATTGAAAATCAGCTTATGATACAGTACACTAATGGGAAAGTATGCACAAAAAGATTCCGAGAGTGCATAAGTAAAAAGTAGGGAATATCGATCAGATATATCGGACATATTAGACATATTATATAGAAAGGCCGGAAGCGGAAAATATGAAAGAGAAAGAAGATATAAGAGAGAATAAATGGGACAAATTACTGAAAATACATACAATGGGACGTGATGATTCTAACGCAGATCAATATCATTATCCATATGAACCTACACCATATTCTGTATTAGAAAGATTAGCTAATACAGGAATCATACGAAAAAATAATACACTGCTTGATTATGGCTGTGGAAAAGGGCGTGTAGACTTTTTCCTTTCATATCAGACCAGGTGCAAATCTGTTGGTGTGGAATATGATGAAAGAATCTATAATAAGGCAGTAGAAAATAAAGAAAGTGCTATTTCTACAGGAAGAGTATCTTTCAAAGCGGAAAATGCAGAATATTTTGCTGTACCAAAAGAAGTGGATAGAATCTATTTCTTTAATCCATTTTCCTTGGAAATATTACAAAAGGTAATGCATAAAATATTAGAATCTTACTACGAAAATCCTCGGGAAATGAAATTACTTTTTTATTATCCGTCAAATGAATACATCGCTTATTTAATGACAGTAAATGAATTAATGTTTGCAGATGAAATTGACTGCAGAGATCTATTTCAGAAAAATGATTCCAGAGAAAAAATTGTGATATTTGAACTTTAAAAATGATCTTGATTTCTAAGAATACTCTTTTTTGATACTGACATTATTTCTGAAAAAATTAAGACTGCGAGGTAAAATAAAAATGGAAAATAAACATATTCAAAATTATCAAAATGAAAATACAAACAACAAAAATAGAAAAATAAATTCAGGAGAAATACATATTCATAAAAACGAATATATAAAAAACGAAGATAAAACACAAAATAAATATCATATTCATGAAGCAGTTTATATGGACGAACATATGCAGGAATATGTAGGACAGCATATATATGAACATACACATGTAGATGAACATGGGAAAGCTCATACACATACACATACTCACAATCCAGAAACCGTAAAAAATGAATTGAATCGTATTGCCCGTATTATCGGCCATATGAAGTCGATTAAGACGATGATTGAATCGGGGAGAGACTGCAGTGAAGTTCTTATCCAGTTAGCAGCAGTTGATGCCGCAATAAAGAGCCTAAGCAGAGTTATTTTAAAAGAGCATATGTCAACCTGTATCGTCGATGCGATAAAAACAGAAGATACCGAAGCAATTGAAGCATTGAATGAAGCAATAGACAAATTTATAAAATAAAATACTAATTTGAGGGATTAAAGAAACGAAAAGCAGAAATTAGATAGAAAAGAAAATGTGATGTCGGAGCCAGTAAAAATGCCGGTCAGGCATTTTCTACGAAGCGACTATCTTCACATTTTCTTCTATATTAAATTTCTGGTTTTCGTTTCTTTAGTCCTTAAAATAAATTAGTATTTATTTTGTTAAAATTGTGAGGATTTTATTGGAACGTGCTACGAATGCAGTCATTTCCTCAGGTTTTAATGGATGGTTTGCCAGGCGGGCAAGGTCATAAAGCTGCTGGCAGATCGTTGTAGTATTTTCGCTTTCGTCATTATTTAAAACATACTGCACAAGGTTATTGTTCATGTTAAGAACAAGAGTCTCGCCTTCAGCGCCAAGTCCGGTAGAACTATTGCTCATTCCGTACATTTCCATCATTTCAGACATACGTCTTGTCTGCTCGGAAACAGTGATCATGGAAGGTGTATCTGCATTTTTCAGTTTTTCAACTTTTACGATCAGGTTTTCTACACCGGTTGCCTTTTTAAACTTCTCAGAAAGCTTCTCGGTAAGTTCTTTTTCTTCGTTCTCATCAATGGCTTCTTTGAAGTTGTCAGTAAGTTCAGAGTCGATACGGAGGAATTTTACTTCCGGATTTCTCTGCTCTAAATGAGTGATAAATGTTGTATCAATCTGGTGAGTCAGATAAATGGCATCCATTTCCTGTTCTTTAAACATATTGATGTACTGAGACTGTGCAACTTCGTCTGTAATATAGAAGACGTTATTCTCGTATTTTTCTTTGCCGGCTTCAAGGTAGTCTGGAAGAGTGACATATTTGCCTTCCATGTTCTTGAAGATGATGTAATCTTTCATCTTGTCATTGAACTTCTCATCGCGGATGCAGCCAAATTTAATGAACGGGCTGATATCATCCCAGTATTTCTCATAAGATTCTCTGTCAGTCTTGCACATTCCGGTAAGCTTATCTGCCACTTTTTTGGAAATGTATTCAGAAATCTTCTGTACAAATCCGTCATTCTGCAATGCGCTTCGTGACACGTTCAATGGAAGATCCGGACAATCGATCACACCTTTCAGAAGAAGCAGGAATTCAGGAATTACTTCCTTGATATTATCTGCGATAAATACCTGATTGTTATAAAGTTTGATCGTTCCTTCAATGGAATCATACTCTGTATTGATCTTCGGGAAGTACAGGATACCTTTTAAATTAAACGGATAATCCATATTCAGATGTATCCAGAATAACGGTTCCTTATAATCCATAAATACCTTGCGGTAGAATTCCTTGTATTCATCATCTGTACATTCATTTGGATGCTTCATCCAGAGCGGATTAATATCACTGATAGAAACCGGACGTTTATTGATCTTTACTTTATCCTTTGCAGGAGAAATTTCAACAACTTCCTTTTCACCTTTATCATTTTCTTTTTCTTCTGTCTTTGCTTCCTCATGAATATGTTCAACAACTACATCATCGTCTCTTAACTCAGATTCATCAATTGTCTCATATTCCTGAGGTGCATTTGCTTTGGAAAGGTAAATATGAACCGGCATGAAGGAACAGTATTTCTCAAGAATCTCACGCATACGGTACTCATTTGCAAATTCCAGGCAGTCTTCATTCAGGAACAGGGTGATTTCTGTACCAATCGTATTCTTGTTACCTTCCTGGATATCATATTCTGTTCCGCCATCGCAGGACCAGTGTACAGGCTGTGCACCTTCTGTATAGGAAAGTGTATCAATATGCACTTCATCCGCTACCATAAATGCAGAATAAAATCCAAGTCCAAAATGACCGATCATCTGATCATCTGTAGTTTTGTCTTTATATTTCTCAAGAAACTGAGTTGCACCTGAAAAAGCAATCTGGGTAATGTATTTCTCTACTTCATCAGCAGTCATGCCAATACCATTATCGATGAATTTCAGAGTTTTCTCATCAGGATTAACAATTACCTGAATCTCCGGTTTGTATCCTTCCGGAAAAGTATATTCTCCCATTACTTCCAGTTTTTTCAGTTTAGTGATCGCATCGCATCCGTTGGAGACCAGCTCTCTTACAAAAATATCATGATCGGAATATAACCATTTCTTGATGATTGGGAAAATATTTTCACTGTTAATTGATAAATTTCCATGTTTTACAGCCATGCTGTCCACACTCCTTTTTGTTTTTAATCATTTGCCGCAACTTTATCTGCTCTGCCTCCTGAGCCAAAACTATCCTCTCCTGTTTATCCTTTGAAATAGCTTTTGACTCCTGTAAGTTGCTTCTCTGAAAGATATAGTAATACCATTTATTCCAAAAGTCAAGAAAAAATTAGCACTCACTAAAAATGAGTGCTAATAATTTTATATTTTACATATTCCCCTGTATTTTTTTTCTTCAGATAACTCTTATTTCTTTCGTCTTTTGTATACCACAACTCCCACAATACATCCCGCTGCAATCGCCAGAATAATCACAAACGGTGTAATATTAGTCGTATCTCCTGTCTTTACCGCTGATTTCGCACTTGCTCCATTCGGCTGTGGAGTCGGAGTTGCAGTTACAGTCTGCGCCTGTGTAATACTGAAATTCACCTGTTTAGTATCCTGCTCCCCTGTATTCTCCCATTCACTTCCATTATACTTCTGACGGTCAAATGTAACTGTCAATGTGTAGGTTCCGGCCTTCGTAATTCCAAATGCAGCAGTATAAGGTGCACTGCTCCAGCTATTTGTATTGATCACTTTCCAGTTATACGGTACATAGCGGACATCTCCCTTTCCCGGACTTTCATTGTCCATACCCGCTCCGACTGCTGTAAATGTAATCTTTGACTGTGTTGTGTATCCATCTGAACTGATTCCTGTAATCTTATTATCTGCCGGATCTGCAATTTTCGCCTTGCGGGCAGCTTTAACCGTAAACTGAACTTTCACTTCTGCACTGATCTGCTGTTCATTATCAATCACAACTGACTCTGTATAGGAGCCGGCCTTTAAACCCTCCTTCGGGCGGATTTTAAATGTACAGCTCTCCCCCGGTGCAAGCTCTGTGGCTGAAAGTTTCCCGATTTTAAAGTTTTTACCTGACGGTGCATTTAAAGTTACATTTGTATTCCCATCATTCGTCACTGTAACTTTCTGCGCTTCCGGTGCCTCACTATATCCTTCTTTTGCTTTTCCAAAATTCAGTTCTTCCGGTGTTACGGATAATTTATAAATCTTTTTCACTTCCGAAACAGTCGCAGAAGCTTTGATCGTTGTTAATACATCTTCCTGTCCTTCCGAACTGGTCTGGGCTATCTGAATACTGTCCAGATAATTGCCGACTTTCAGACCGGTCACCGGTACTGCTGTAAATGCAGCAGAATCTCCCGGCTCCAGCACTGATGCCGAAAGTTCCCCAATATCAAAATACTCTGCATATGGCTGCATCAGCGAAACAGTTGTATTTCCTGTATTGGTAAGTGTAATGGTCGTCGCTTCAGGAGTATCATAACCTTCCTTCAGATCATCATAACTGAAAGATTCCGGATCTGCCTGAACTGCTGTGATCTGTTCCTGTTCTGCCTCTTTTACAGATACTTCCGCAGTTACCTGCGCTGCTACTTCCGAATCCTCTTCACTTTCAAATATCAGGGTATCACTGTAATCCCCCTTCGTCAGACCGGTTTTTGGCTGTACCATGAACATAAGAGAATCACCTTTTGCAATCTGTATTCCTGATACAGCTTCACTTCCATCTTCGTTCATCACCTCAAAATAATCTGATTTCGGTATCTTTAAAGTGACAGTTCCATCCCCTGTATTTGTTACGGTTACGGACAGTGTCTCATTGGCCTGTGTATAATTTTCTTCGATATCGCTGAAATTAAGACTTCCTGTATTTACATCAAGAGACTGTGCCTCAAGAGATGCATCTGCATTGTCACCTGCCGATGGAGCCTCGCTGTCATCCGGCGTCTCTGTCGGTTCTGCAGAAGGCTCATCCGAAGGCTTCAGATCTTCGTCATCTGATGAATCATCCTCACCTTCAACTGCAATCTTCGCTTCAAAAGAAACCTCAATACCTTCTTCCGTCCGGTATGTGATCATATCATCATATTCACCCGGTTCCAGCCCTTCCCTCGGCTGTATCCATACGCTTACAGATTCACCTGCACTCAGCGGTTCTGTAATATCCTGAACCATAAAATGTTCCGGACTGATCTCCTGAAAATTCAAGCTCTCATTTCCGGTGTTCGTAATCTGCACATACTGTGCTTCCACATCCTCGAGATCGCTCTTTACTGTTCCAAAATCACAGATCTGATCTTCGCTGTCCTCTACAGTGGCAGTCGCTTCGTAAGTCTTTTTATCTTTATCATCTTCACCTGCTGCCTGTCCATCTTTCTCTGATCCATCTGTCTGCACATTTCCGTTCTCATCCACCTGCAGCTGATCTTCTGTATAAATTTTCATCTGGGAATCATCAGTACCTTCTGTTGTTTCCTCCGGCTGACCTTCTGTGTTCTGAGATCCATCTTCCTGTTCATTTCCTGCATCCTGCTGTACATCTTCTGTTCTATCTGTGTCCTGATTTTCAGAATCCTGACTGCCTTCTGCATTATCTGCTGTTTCTTCCAACTGTGCATTCTCTGTTCCATCTGCCGTTTCTGCCTGCTGTGTATCCTCTGCTTTCGCCTCTTCTTCAGTTGCAGCTACCTCTAACGTCTTTGCAGTAAGAGTACCTGTCAGTCCGCTTCCATCTACAGGGGTCAGATCAAGCACCAGTCTGCATCCCAAATCATCCTGAGTGATCGTATAGGTCTTCTCAGTACCTACCTGTGTTAACTCCTTCTCCCCGGTCTGTCTTGACCAGGAAAAAGTAAAATCTTCATCCGTAACCCCTTCCGGTGTAACCTTTGCATAATCTGCACTCAACGCTACGCCTACAGCTGCAAGTCCCTTAATCTTAAGCTTACCGCCCAATTCTCCTGACGGAGCTGCCGCAAAAACCATGGATGGAATCATTGAAATAACCATCATCACAGTCATTACAACTGCAAGAAATCTCTTTCTCTCCATCTGTAGTCCTCCTTTTCATTTATAATAAAATTTGTAATTATTCAGCAGCCACTCTGAAGGTACTGAATAATTACAGTTCTGTGATGCTTCTGTGTCTGTCTGCCCTTTTCATTCCCATCACAGACCACAACATCGTTTTTCTCTGTATAAAAGCATTATAGCATCACATTTTCCGGAAATGTAATCTGTATTTTCTCCCTTAAAACAACTTCAGCCCCTGAGTATCAGAGTTCAATTTTCTCCAATATTCAGGGACCGAACTGTGTTTTACAGTTATTTCTCCGATATATCACGTGATATCCATAATTTGACCGAACAGTTTTTATCCTTCTACTATCAGATATTTTCCATCCGGCAGAGCAAATACTTCACTTGCATCTTCCAGTTCTTCATCTGACATCCCTTCCACATCAGCGCCTGACTCTTCCAGATATTCTCTCACTTCTTCAATAGAATCCACAACCTGCGCCATGCAATCCTCAAGGAATGCTTCCGCTGCTTCATATGATTCTGCTACCGCCTGTGGAAAAAGCTGCTCCTGATTTTCAAGAAACGTATTAATACATTCTTCTGTAAACAATTTAAATAACCTCCTCAATCTTTCCCTTTGCCCGGATCAGCTTCTCAAGGACCGGTTCAACCTGTTTTGTCATATAGGACGTAGCTGCCCGTACCCCCTCCTTGGAATGCTCCATGGCAAAGCCATATTTTACCGCTTTAAGCATCTCTATATCATTATATTCGTCTCCGAACGCAATACATTCTTCCGGCGAAATATGATATCTTTTCTGATATTCTCTGATTCCTTTTGCCTTGTTTGTTCCAAAAGGAATAAAATCAATCCACTCATTTCCCGAAGTGACAACAACACATTCTTTTCCAAATCTGTCCATCCAGTATTTCACAGATTCTTCTGTAAGGCCGGCCGGTTCAAACACAGCCAGCTTCATGATAGGAGCCGTCATCTCTTCCATGCTGTTTACAAATCTGCATTCATTTTTTACTTCATATAACATATGGTCATGAAATCTCTTTGTCTTCGGCATCAGGTAGTGATAATCCTTTGCAGAACAGGTAAACTCGGCATCCTTCTTTTCCAGGATTGCAGAAATAATCTCCCCTGCCAGCTTTCTGTCAAAAGAATCCTGATACAGTACCTCTCCATGATCCACTGCCAGTGCACCATTCTCCGAAATATAGGAAATCTCTGAAGCAACAGGTGCAAACAGCTTTGTCATATTCGGATATTGCCTTCCACTGGCTGCTACAAACATAATCCCCAGTTCCTCTAACTGCCTGATCAGCGAAAAAATTTCTTCAGGCAGAGACTGTGCCTTATGTAAAAGTAACGTCCCATCCAGATCACTTGCAACCAACTTAATCATTTCCATGTTCCTCGCAAATTTTTACCAGATCTGTCGGTTTCTCAGCGACAAGATCTGCTCCATTCTCATTCAGTTCTTTTCGGTCACGAAAGCCCCATAGCGCACCTACTGTATACATTCCTGCTGCTTTACCGGTCTTCATATCTGTACTTGTATCTCCCACATACATACATTCTTCCGGTTTTACACCAAATTTCTCCGCAACCATAAGCGGACCATCAGGTGCCGGTTTCCTGCGGATTGCTTCACTCTGACCAACTACCATATCAAATTCCCCGTCAAAAAGCTGCGCAATTACTTTCACAGCTGCAGGATGAGGTTTATTTGAACAAACTGCCAGCTTCATTCCATGTTCCTTCAATTTCTTTAAGGTTTCCGGCATTCCCTTATAGGGAACTACTTTATACATCGGATCTGCTTCAAACATTTCCCGGTAAAGCTTCTGTCCCTCATCATAATGCGCAAGTTCCGGATCCCCCGCATCCTTAAGTGCGCGGCGAATCAGCATATTTGCCCCTTCTCCGCTGTAATATCTGAAATTATCCACCGGAAGTGTTTTCAACCCGAATTTTTCCATAATAATATTAGTCACATAAGCCATGGAATCCAGCGTATCAGCCAGTGTTCCATCCAAATCAAATATACATGCTTTAATCATCTTTTGTCATCCTCTTAAGTTAATTCCTGATTTCTTCATTTCATAAAATAATCTGGCAACCGGGAGTCCTACCACATTATTGTAATCTCCGCTGATCCCCTTTACATAAATTCCGAAAAGTCCCTGGATGCCATAGCTTCCAGCCTTATCCATAGGCTCTCCTGTAGCAACATACTCTCTGATCTCCTCATCTGAAACCGGATAAAACGTCACATCTGTACTTTCATAAAAAGTATGTTCTGTCCAGACTTTTTCTTTCTTTTCCCATACAGAAACGCCGGTATATACCTGATGAGTATTTGCCTGAAGTTTCTTTAATGTATTCACTGCATCCTCTGTATCATGAGGTTTGCCAAGGATCACATTCTCAAACACTACCACTGTGTCAGATCCGATCACAATTGTTCCGTCGGCACTATCTTTCATAGTGCGGATAACAGAAGCTGCTTTATCCGAAGCCAGCTGTTTTACTGCCTCTCCCGGATTGTCTGAGATACGATTCTCATCACCTGATGCAGGCAGCACTTCAAAATCCACGCCAGCCCGTTCCAACAGTTCTTTTCGTCTGGGTGAAGCAGATGCCAAAATAATTTTTCTCATAATAACCTCTTCTTTCCTGTCATAGTATACCTTGTATCTTTTTGGTATGCAACTGCTTTCATTAACTCTTTCCATAAAATTTCGCTTTCCTTTTTATCTGAAAAGTATTAAAATAACAATAACCTATAGCTGAATAAAATGGTGTCAGGAGTAAAAGATATTTTTATCCTGACTCGCTGTCAAAAATAGGAGAATATCAGAAAGGAGTTTATGATTATCATGGCTAAAATTAATAAATACTGGGGATATGTTGCAATAGGTGCCCTTACAGCAGCTGCTGCCGGTGCTGTAGCTGCCCTTATTGCCAAAAAAGGATCCTGTAAAGAGGATTTTGATTTTGAAGATGACTTTGATGATTTCGATCTGACTGATGAAAAGGAAACTGCTAAGGAAGATCAGGAACCTGCCGAAGATTTCCAGTCCTGGGAACATACAGGCGAACAGTCTGCAACAGATGACACCGAAAGCGAAGAAGCTGAAGAAGCTGCTGATACAGACGATTCTGAGAAGTCTTCCGATAAAGCTGCTGAAGTTGAGATTAAAGATGCAGAAGAGGAAGAAGATGCCGATGAACCCGAGAATTTTGAAGAGACTATGGACGCTGCATCTGAATCTGAAGAATAAACGTTACCGTTCACAGTAACGTAACCAAAAAGGAATGTTACTTCACGATTATACAATCGTAGAAGCAACATTCCCTTTTTATTCTGATTATATTACTATTTCAGTCTCATTATGCTTTCGGAAGTTTAAATGAGCTCTTCAGAGACACGATACGGTTGAATACCGGTGCACCCTCTTTAGAATCATGGATATCTGCACAGAAAAATCCTGTTCTTACGAACTGGAAGCTGTCATAGCCTTTTGCTTCCATAAGTGCTGGTTCTACATATGCAGTAACTTTTGTCAGAGAGTTCGGATTTACATTCAGAGAACCATCTTCTTTGTTGTATACACCCTTCTCCTCGTCTACGATATTCTCATAGAGACGTACTTCTGCTTTTCCTGCCTGACTTGCTTCTACCCAGTGAATGGTTCCTTTTACTTTTCTGCCATCCGGCGCATTGCCACCCTTTGTTGCTGGATCATAAGTACAGTGTACAACACGTACAGTTCCATCTTCATCAGCTTCATATCCTGTACAGGTTACAAAATATGCGTTCATAAGACGAACCTCTGTGCCCGGGAACATTCTCTTATATTTCTTAGGCGGATCTACCATGAAGTCTTCTCTCTCAATATAGAGTTCTCTGCCAAACGGTATTTTACGGGTTCCCAGTTTTTCATTCTCCATATTGTTCGGAGCTTCCAGATATTCCACTTCGCCTTCCGGATAATTATCGATCACAAGCTTGATCGGATCAAGAACAGCCATCAGACGGGGACGTTTCAGTTTCAGATCCTCACGGATGCAGTATTCAAGCATTGCATAGTCAACAGAGCTGTTTGCTTTGGATACACCACAGAGTTCTACGAACATCTTGATGGATTCCGGTGTAAATCCACGGCGGCGCAGAGCTGCGATGGACACCAGACGTGGATCATCCCATCCGTCTACAATGCCTTCCTCTACCAATTTCTTGATATAACGTTTACCTGTAACTACATTTGTCAGATACAGTTTTGCAAACTCAATCTGCTTCGGTGGCTGTGGGTATTCCAATTCTTTTACAACCCAGTCATACAGTGGTCTGTGATCCTCAAACTCCAGAGTACAGATGGAATGTGTGATTCCCTCAATCGCATCCTCGATGGGATGGGCGAAATCATACATTGGATAGATGCACCATGTATCACCTGTTCTGTGGTGAGTCATATGAGCAACACGATAGATAACCGGGTCGCGCATATTCATGTTCGGAGATGCCATATCGATCTTGGCACGAAGCACTTTCTCTCCGTCTGCATATTTGCCTTCTTTCATCTCTTCAAAAAGCTGCAGGTTCTCTTCTACGCTTCTGTTTCTGTATGGACTTTCTTTACCCGGCTCTGTAAGAGTTCCACGATATTCACGGATCTGATCTGCTGTCAGGTCACATACATAGGCTTTGCCTTTCTGAATCAGCTTTACAGCAGCTTCATACATCTGTCCGAAATAGTCAGATGCAAAAAACAGTCTGTCTTCCCAGTCTGCACCAAGCCATTTGATATCTGCCTTGATGGATTCTACAAACTCACTCTTTTCTTTGGTCGGGTTTGTATCATCAAAACGCATGTTGAACTTACCGTTATATTCCTGTGCAAGACCATAGTTTAAAAGAATAGATTTCGCATGACCGATATGAAGATATCCATTCGGTTCCGGCGGGAAACGCGTATGCACGGTGTCATAAACACCCTCTGCTAAATCTTTATCAATGATATTCTCAATAAAATTTTTGGAAACTGTTTCGTTCTCCATCTTTTTCCCTCCTGTTGTCGTATTTTATACTGTTTTATCACACATCTATATATAAAAAATACAACTGAATATTTTTTATGTCGAATGAATTTATATTATCATTGGAAATTCCATCTGTCAACCGTTTACACAACAGTGACAGGCCTTATATTTCTCAGACGTTACTGTTCACTCCGTTCACAGTAACGTAGCCAAAATTCATTCCAGATTGCC